>Ga0316613_10001775_pt1 | contig 14410 bp, 13 predicted proteins | sample OWC_soil_day10_C_2_FD_207647 | JGI IMG/M metagenome (GOLD analysis project Ga0316613, IMG submission 207647) | Wetland soil microbial communities from Old Woman Creek delta, Ohio, United States - OWC_soil_day10_CT_b | ecosystem: Environmental > Terrestrial > Soil > Wetlands | place: USA: Ohio...
TTTTTTACTTAGTTCTTCTTCCATGTAGATGGCGCAAATAAAAGAAGCATAGGGAATATTTCCAATCGCCCTGCCAGCATGTCAAACATCATAACATATTTGGACATAGTTGAAAACAGGGAAAAGTTTTTTGCGGGACCAGCACCTGCCAATCCAGGACCGATATTATTAAAGGTTGCGGCAATCGCAGTAAAATTAGTTGTAAAATCAAAATTATCCATACTGACTATTAAAACAGAAACGATAAAAATGACGATATAGGCACCAAGGAATGTGTTAATTGATCTCATAACCTGATGTTCAACAGGCTTGCCCTCAAGCTTCAGTACCTTCACACTTCTTGGGTGTATGAGAGTATCCAATTCTTTTTTTACCGCTTTTAATAATATTACCACTCTTGATACTTTAATACCTCCGCCTGTACTGCCGGCACAGGCTCCGATAAACATAAGTACTACCAGAATTCCCTTGGAAAATTCAGGCCATAAATCAAAATCAACTGTGGAATAACCAGTGGTTGTAATGATGGAAGCTACCTGGAATGCAGCATGATGGAATGCAGCAAAGACGCTTCCAAATCCCCGATGAATGTTGATTGTAATTAACAATATGGAGACGCCGATGATCCCTAAATAAGCCCTCGCTTCTTCACTGAATAAGGCATCTTTGGGATGACGTGTTAAAAAAAGATAGTATACATTAAAATTCACACCGAAAAGAATCATAAATACGGTGACAATACCCTGTAAATAGTAGCTGTCATAGAATGCCATACTATTATTTTTAATACCAAATCCACCAGTACCGGCTGTACCAAAACTGATCGTCAGGGAATCAAACAATGACATTCCTCCGATCATAAGCAGTACTACTTCCAGTGCCGTCATAAATAAGTAAATACCATATAGAATCTTAGCAGTAGTCCTGACTCTTGGTACCAGTTTACCTACGGAGGGTCCCGGGCTTTCTGCTTTCATAATATACATATTGTACCCACCAGCCAGGGGCAGAATGGATAAAATAAATACAAGAACTCCCATTCCTCCGATCCAGTGGGTGAAACTGCGCCAGAAGAGCATACATTTGGAAAGTGATTCCACATCAGGAAGAATACTTGCACCAGTTGTGGTAAAACCGGATATGACCTCAAACATGGCATCTTCGAATACTGGGATTTCTTTACTGATATAAAATGGAAGTGCCCCGAAAAAACTGAGAACGATCCAGCTTAACGCTACTGAGACAAAACCTTCTTTTGCAAAAAACACCATATTAGTCGGTTTCCTGCGGGTACATAAGAATCCGATTCCACCACATACCGCAGCTACTGCAAGGAACCAGATGCCGCTTGTCTCTTTGTAAATCAATGCAACCACACAGGGGGGAAGCATAAATACTGCTTCTATGTTTAAGATCCAGCCCAAAACATAAATGATAATTTTTTTATTCATTGCTCTATCGCCTTTTCCTACCTTAGTATATCTTTCAAATCATTCAGTCCGGTTACCGTTGTAACAACGATGACTCTGTCCCCCTCTTCTAAGGTGTCCTTTCCGCGAGGACTGATAAAACGTCCATTGCGCATGATATAAGCTACCAGAAGATTATCTCTTAGTTCCAGCTTTTCCAGTGGAATTCCTACAATGCATGGCTCATTAACCACTTTAAATTCCAACGCTTCCGCCCGGTCCGCCACAATTTTATAAAGTGTTTCCACATTGCTTCCCATGGAATTCTGCATGGCGCGGACATACTGTAAAATGGTTTCTGCAGTAATCAGCTTTGGATAAATAATACTTCCCAGGTTCATGGAATCGATGACATTTTCAAATGCAATCCTGTTTATTTTAGTGATCAGCTTGGCTTTCGACTGGCTTGCTGCATAAAGGGACAACATAATATTTTCTTCGTCAAAGCCGGTGAGTGATGCAAATGCATCGGTCTGGCCAATCCCCTCCTGTAAAAGCAGTTCCTGGTCAGAGGCGTCGCCGTTAATTACCATGGCCCTTGGAAGTAATTCACTGAGTTCGTTACACCGTTCTGCATTCTGCTCCAGAATTTTCACTTTAATCTTTGTGTTTTCCAGCATTTTTGCTACGTAATAAGTAATTTTCCCCCCGCCTACCAGCATGGCTGTTTTAATAACATTGTTGTCAATTCCAACCTGTTTAAAGAATTCATTGGATTCAACAGGAGATGCAATGAAAGATATCTTATCTCCTGAACTAATTACGGAATCTCCTCCTGGTATAATGACCTCTGCATTGTGCTCGATAGCACAGATCAGGACATTGCACTTAAGTCTTACCAGCACATCCCTGACTTTCATATTATTAAGAACAGAATGATCAGGAACAATGAATTTTAAGATTTCTTTTTTCCCTTTTGCAAATGTATCAATCTTAATTGCAGAAGGGAACCGCAGCAGTCTTGCAATTTCCATGGCAGCCGCCATTTCTGGATTAATGGCAAGGGAAAGACCTAATTCTTCACGAATGTAGCTGATTTGGGAATCATATTCAGGGTTTCGGATTCGGGCAATTGTATGGCAGTTACCTGCTTTTTTTGCAATCAGGCAGCACAGCATATTCAGTTCATCTGAATTAGTTGTTGCTATTAAAAGATCTGTATCTTCGATCCCGGCATCCAACTGTACCTTATTTACTGCACCGTTTCCAACAACACCCATAACATCGATTCTCTCCGAAATGGAATTTACCACACCGGCATTTTTATCGATGATGACGATATCATGGTGTTCTTTGTTTAACTGTTCTGCCAGGGTTGTCCCAACTTTACCACAACCCACTATTATGATTTTCATAATAAAATCTTCTCCTTCATCTGTAACGCCTGCTCGTAAAGGGGCTTTTTTATTTTTTTCCTTGTAATTTCAACCAGATTTAATTTGGTTATTTCAACAACTGTAGTTTTAACGGGATCTCTTGAGACGATTTCTTCCAGTCGTTTTAAAAGTAACTTTTTATCTTCTTCCCGTTCCATATCAATAAAATCTATCACTATAATACCTGATAAATTACGAAGTCTGAGCTGGTGTCCGATTTCCTCGGCTGCTTCCAGATTTATTTTCATGATGGTCTCACGAAGTGCCTTTTTACCTGAATATTTACCGGTATTTACATCAATTACCACTAAAGCTTCTGTGGGTTCAATGACTAAATAGCCTCCGGATTTCATCCAGACCTTTTTTCCAAGGGCTTCACTCATGGTTTTTTCAATCCGGTACAGCTTTTTAAGAGGAAGCAGTGAATCTTCATAATAAGTCAGCAAATGGAGATCTTCCTGCTGGTGTTCGCTTAAATATTCTTTTATTGCGTCATAAATATCCTGTTCATCGGTTACCACCGACTCCAGAGAAGACTGAAAGCTGTCACGCAGACCACTTAAATACGAGGGCGCGGAACCGTATAGCAAGCTGTAGCAGGTCCTGTGTCCGGCATGAGTAAGGATATCAGATAAACGTCCTTTTAAAAGCTTTAGTTCCTCTTTTAAGGAATCCATGGGAGCGCTGTAAGCGTTGGTCCTCACGATAATACCCCAATCCTCTTTTTCACCTTCCAGATATTCCTTCATTTGCTGTTTCCAACCTAAATCCTGGATTTTGGCTGAAAAACCGATCTGCTTTTTTCCCGAAGTGAGAACAAAGTATCTGCCGGTAATATTTAGATTTCCTGTAAGAACCGGAGCTTTTGTCTTTACCGCATCCCGTTCCACCTGAACCAGGACTTCGTCTCCCTGGCGGAGTTTTCCGTCAAACGGACGGCCATCGGCAAAATGAACAGATGAGTCACCAAGACTTAAATAACCCATCTGCCCGTTTCCAATGTCCACAAATGCAGCATTGATATTTTTCACAATATTATTTACTTTGCCAATATAGATGTTTCCTAAGAAAGAATGGCTTTCTTCCGGCTCAATATCAATTTGCAGGGTTTCCTTCCCTGACTGTAATAGAGTGATAATACACCCATTCCATCTGGTAATGATCAATTTATTCAACGGATTCTCCTATGAAACCCAGAGGGACAAGAACAGGATTGGCTTCATCACCTGTATTCCCGTAAACCTCTTCTCTCTGGATGCAAAATGCGAATTCAGGACTGGCTTCCCCTCTCCACTGGTCATAGGCTTCCATTACCAGTTCGGGTTTTAAATTATCTGCACTTCCTGCTGATATTTTCATGAAAATTTTATGATCAGAGACAGAAAGCTGGTAGATGTAATTTTTTAAATCTACTTCTCTCTCTCCCTTTTTTGATTTTTTCACAATCAGAATATGATCCTGATCTATAAACTTAAGAAGACCCTCAAAAAAACCTTTTATATCTTCCGGCTCTTTCCCTTCCCGGAATGTGACTGTGTAGTCAGCGGCAGCAACCAGAGACATGGCATTTTTGGCATTATCATTTAACAGGTGGCATTCCGTAACACAAATCCCCTCTGCCATCACATCATTTAACTGCTTCATCAGGGTGTCACAGTCTGTCATGGAATGAACCTCTATATCCATGTATTCCCCATTGCTGGTAAGACCGACTCCAAGTGGTGCTGCAAATGACATGACCTGATGAGGGCTGAAGCCTTCGCTGTATTTAATATCCACGTCCGCTCTTCTCATAGCTTTCTGGAAATAACGCATTACGTCAAGATGACCAATAAATTTTACTGGTCCCTGTTTGGTGAATTTAATTCTGATTTTCATAGCAGACACCTCCTTTAAAACTCTTGGCACCACAGCCAATACACTGCATGCGGCAGTTGGGGGTGACTTTTTCTCCAATGGCATTTTGCCATTCTCTCTTTAAAAATTCTTTGGAAACTCCGGCATTGATAAAGTCCCAGGGGAATATTTCATCTAAGCTTCTTTCCCTTATGGTATAGAAATCAGGGTCCAGCCCACAGGTTTCAAAGGCTTTCATCCAAACATCATTTTTAAAGTGCTCAGACCATGAATCATAGAGAGCACCATTTTTATAAACCTCTTCAATGAGGGCCGATATTTTTCTGTCACCTCTTGCAAGAACACCTTCCAGGACAGTTAAATCAGCTTCGTGATAATTGTACTTGAGGCTCTTCTGATTCAGCATGGTGCGGAATTTATCTTTCACAAGATAAGCCTTCTGTAAAAACTCATCCTTGGTGCTCATTCTGGCCCACTGAAAAGGGGTGAACGGCTTTGGTACAAAGAAAGAAGAACTGGCAATGACCTGTACTTTTCCGTTTCGCTGATCCTTTGGGATCTCATAATAGACTTCTGCCACTTTTTCCGATAGTTCTGCGATTCCTTCCATATCTTCTACGGTTTCCGTAGGAAGCCCAAGCATGAAATAAAGCTTAACCCGGTTCCAGCCGCCCTGGAATGCTTCGCTTGCACCCTTTAAAATAATTTCTTCAGTCAGTCCTTTGTTAATTACATCACGAAGTCTCTGAGAGCCTGCTTCCGGTGCAAAGGTCAGACTGCTCTTACGGATATCCTGGACTTTACTCATAACATCCAGAGAAAATGCATCAATTCGAAGAGACGGAAGGGAAACATTCACGCCTTTCCCCTTGAATTCGTCGATCAGGAAAGTAACGATTCCTTCCAGTTCACTGTAATCGCTGGAGCTTAAGGAACTTAAGGAAATTTCTTCGTGACCGGTGTTTTTTAGCAGCTTATATGCATAATCTTTTAAATACTCAAGGCTGTGTTCCCGCATCGGCCGGTAGACGTTACCTGCCTGGCAGAAGCGGCAGCCGCGGATGCAGCCTCTTTGGATCTCCAATACGACTCGGTCCTGAGTTGCTTTTATAAATGGAACAACCGGTTTTTCAATGTAGGTAGCATCATCCATATGAACAACCAGCTGTTTCGTTACGGTTGCCTTTGCATGGGGATTGTTGGGAGTCATGCTTTTGATCGTACCATCCTCATGGTAGAATACATCATAAAAAGAAGGAACATAGATTCCTTCGATCTCAGCTGCCATCTCAAGAAATTCTCTCCGGCTTCCTCCCTTTTTCTTATTCTCCTTATAGCGGTCCATCAGTTGAAAATAAACGGTTTCTCCCTCTCCTATATAGAACATATCGAAAAACTCTGCAAGAGGCTCAGGATTATAGGCACAGGGACCGCCACCGATAATAATCGGATCGCTCTCCTGTCTTTGGCTGGCATGAAGGGGAATCTGGCCTAGATCAAGGATCTGCAGAATATTTGTATAACACATCTCATATTGAAGTGTGATTCCAATAAAGTCAAATTCCTTAATAGGATCCTGTGATTCCAATGCAAAAAGAGGGATCTTTTTTTCTCTCATGATCTGATCTAAATCGGTCCAGGGAGAAAAAATACGTTCACAGTAGATATCCTCTCTTCTGTTAAACATATCATATAAAATCTGCATTCCAAGATGAGACATTCCAATTTCATAAACATCCGGGAAACACATACCAAAACGGATGTCTACAGAATCAGTGTCCTTTCTTACCATATTGACTTCATTCCCAATATATCGGGCAGGCTTTTCAATACTTAATAGTATTTCATCAGATAAAGCTAATTTTTTCATAATTATTCCTTTTTAAATTGTGCCAGATGCACATTATTATTAATTCTGTGTGATTGGAATAGCATGTATAAAAACGGAAAAATAGTAACAATCACCACAAAGTTTAATTATAAAATACTTTATAGGATTAAGCAACACTATTTGCTAAAACTGCAGAAATTGGAACAAAATCTTACATCCTGCGCCATATCTGCCAGAAAAAAGGCGTTGATTCCCAATAAGAATCAACGCCTCATACTATTCCAGATTAAGTTTTTTCTTGAAAATATAATCGGTTATCCCAAAAAGAATTATCTGAGTGAAGACAGCGAGAAGGATGGTAATTGGGAAAAAGAAATTCGCAAAAAAGGAAAACATGGAATTTGCCGATTCACTGACCCTGTCACCATAAAGTCCAACCGGAACCATTAAAACAACACTTACAATCTGTGAAATAACTTGAATAATAAAAAATCCGATAATGGAACCTAATATCTTATTCTTGCTGATTACCTGACCGATTGCGATGGAAGCATAGTAAATCAGCGGTGCCGTAAATATACCCAGTATTACTATAAAAATTATTTCTATGATAAACAGAGCCATCAGGGAACTGCTTATCGTGGTATTGATATAGAACCATGCGTAGGAAAGTTTATCGATTAACAGGGATAAACGATCTGCTGTAAAAAACATGCCGGATATTGAGATGAAAATTACAAGCCAGCTGCTGACGGTCCATATACTGGCCACAATCAGTTTTGATAATATATGACTTTCCGAAGAGACGGGGAGTGTATGCATTAAATACCCTTCGTCAGTTACCATGCTCTTGTAAAAACGATAAATTATCAGCAATATACTTGCACTGGCAACCATAATCAGGGAAGCAACGTATACAAAAACAATAACGGTTGGGATGAATTGTAAAATCTTAGGGTAATTCCCGATCCAGAGTGTAAATCTGGTTATTGGCGTCAGCACAATTGCAATTAAAAACAGAGGTAAAAAATAGCGTGCAGTTGCCTTAAGTTCGTGTTTTATTAATCTTCCTAACATTTATATACCTCCCTGAAATATGCATCAACGGATTTTCCTTCTTTCATACGGATATCATCAACTGACGATTGAAGGTTGATGCGGCCATTTTGAATGAAAATCACTTCATCCAGTACATTTTCTACATCTGCAATCAGATGGGTTGAAATGAGGACGGTTGAATTTTCATTATAATTACTGATAATGGTATCCAGAATATAATCTCTGGAGGCAGGGTCGACACCGCCGATTGGCTCATCCAGAACATAAAGGTCAGCATTGCGGCTCATAACAAGAATTAGCTGTACTTTCTCTTTTGTGCCTTTCGACATTGTTTTCAAAGAATCATTTGGATTAATATGAAGTTTTTCCAACATGTCATAAGCACGCTTTTTATCAAAATTATCATAAAAATCTTCGAAGAAATTTAACAGATTTTTCACTTTCATCCAATTGTTTAAGTAGGTCTTATCCGGAAGATAGGATACTACTTTTTTTGTCTCTGTTCCAGGTGCTGTACCATTGATTAAAAGCTGACCTTTTGATGGAACCAGTAATCCGTTAATAAGCTTGATTAATGTGGTTTTTCCACTTCCATTGGGTCCTAAAAGACCTATGATTTTACCTCTTTCTAAGGTCAGATTGATATCTGATAAAGCAGTTACATTGCCGTAGCGTTTACTTAACGCACTGCATTCAAGTAATGGATTCATACTGATTACCTCCCATATATGAATTTGATTTACTGTACCGATTCCAGGATAAATGCTTTAACCTCTTCATCGCTGAAACCCAGTTTTTTTAATTGTTCCATAAAGTTTACCAGCTGTTCTTTTGCCAGATCCAGCTTCATTTTTTGTATCATTGATTGATCCTCCGTAATAAAACGCCCACTGGTTCGATTGGTGACAAGCAATCCGCTGTGTTCCAGTTCCGAAAGTGCTTTTTGCATCGTATTGGGATTAACAGAAGCTTCAGCAGCTAAATCCCTGACACTTGGAAGCTTGGAACCGGATTTGTATTCTCCGGATATGATCCGAAAATGAATCTGCTCAATTAATTGAATATAGATAGGGCGGTCATTCTTAAGTTCCCATGACATTCTTTATTCCTCCTCCTGGCCAAATTGTATTACTGTACTAATGACTTAATACAATAATACAGCTGTGTAATTTATTTGTCAACTATTTTTTTATAGAAAAAGAGCTGCTGTACCAGTAAATTAATTATTTACCCTTACAACAACTCTATTCATATACAATCTGCTAATCACAGCAGACTATTTCTGCTGCTGTAAATATTTACTGACTGTCCGCTGAAAGATCTTCATGCTGCTGTCCACATTTTTATTTTCCTGCAGGATTTTGGATACCTCTCCATCCGCCAGATTCATGACCTGCTGATACTGGAGAAGCTTGGGTTCGATGATCCCGTTTTCAATAACATGGCATAAGAGGGTGCTGCTTATAACCTGTTCACCTTCATCCATGTCCTCCTGAAGGCAATCCACCCCTTCCTGAGAAGATGCAACTGCCCTCAGTGCAGGCACTCCCTGGGAATAGCGGTAAACATCCATCTGCATCTCACCGGTATAGGTCAGTTGTTTTAAAAATTCCCAGGCAAGGGCTTCATGTCTGGTTTTGCTGCCGATTCCGATTAGCAGGGCATCTACCTTGGATGTATTTCCGCCTTCTTTATCTGCCGGAAACGTGATACAGTCCCACTGAAATTTGGTATATTTCTTAATCCGGTACGGATAGGTTTTATAGGTCCGGTACTCTGCAAAGGTGAGAGGCATAAAAGCCACTCTTCCAGCATTGAAATCTTCCTGTGTTACGCTCTGCCCCTGATTAATATCATTCAGGCGTTTGATGTATTTAACCGCATTTAAAACCCGGCTGTCAGTAAAGGATATCTGAGCCTGATTGTTCCCGTATAGCTTGCCCCCGCACGTATATAAGGCATCCCGCCAGCTGTAATTATAAGTCCCGAACTGATCTAAAAGCCCATCCTGATCCGTATCTTTTGTAACCCTCTGACAGATTTCAGCCATATCTTCCCAGGTCCAGTCTTCCTTCGGCATATCAATTCCTTCTTTTGCAAGAAGAGACTTATTTACAAACATCAGGGTGGGAACCACTTCATAGGGAAGGGCATACTGATGCCCCCCGTTCCGTCCGGTATCCAAAGCAGTTGCGAAAAAGTCCTCTTTGTGAAAGCTGTCATCAGAGGACATTAAATCTTCCAGGTTCTTCATCACTCCAAGAGAAGTAAACTTATCAAAATCAGAATCTAATACCATGAATACATCCGGCGTTTTTCCTTCTAAAAGCTTTCTTGCACACCACTCGGAGTAATCCTCTTTTGCAATTCCGCTGTAATAGTGAATCTTCACATTGGGATGGTTTTTTTCAAAATCTGCGATGGCACGGTCAAATATTTTAAAACTGTTGGCACTGGCAACATCCCAGTTACTGCCGGTAAACATACCAAATTCCAGGATAACGGGACGGCTGTTTTTATTGTAGAGAAAAAAGCAGGCTAAAAGCAGAAGCAAACCGATCATCCCGCTTAAAATGAAGCGCCTTTTTTTCATAATGCCCCCTCTGTTTCCAAGGGCCGCCCTTCCACCTTATTTCTCACGTTAGTCTGAACTGCCCAGATTGCAAGCTGTGTCCGGTCTCTTAAATTCAGTTTATTTAAAATGGTGCTTAAATAATTTCGTACGGTTCCCTCTGATAAGTTTAAAGTCCGGGCGATTTCCCGGTTGCTAGCTCCTTTTTCAACCTGGGCAATGATCTTCCATTCTGCTCTCGTCAGCTCATCCATATTCTTTTCTTTGACTGTAATGGAGTAATCGGCTTTTGCCATCTGGGAGAACAGCCTTAAAACCTTTGCTGTTATATCCGGATTAATCATTGCACAGCCATTGTAAACAGTCGTGATGGCATTGGCCAGTTCTTCCATGGAGACTCCTTTTAGTAAATACCCGCTGGCACCGTATTTCAGGGCATTGTATACATATTCATCATCGTCAAAGGTGGTCAGAATGATGATTTTAATCTGGGGGCAGCTTTCCTTAATGAGTTTTGTGCATTGTACCCCATCCATTTTTGGCATACGTACATCCATTAAGATCACGTCCGGTTTATTTTTGCGGATGCACCGCATCACTTCCTGGCCGTCTGCCGCCACATCGGTAACGGTCATATCTTTCCTGCTGTTTAAGACAATCTGCAGACTCTGGCGTATCAGTTCCTGATCATCGGCAATCAATACTTTAATCATAGGTCTCTCCCCTCCGGATCGGTATTCTTGCATTTACGATAAAACCATCACTTCCATCAAATGTAACAGCTCCGTTCAGCATACGAATCCGTTCTTTCATATGCTTGGTGCCGAAACCGCTTTTCATTTCTTTACACCCAATTCCATTATCTTTAATCTGTATCAGAATATCTTCTTTTTCCATCTTCATGGTTACCCAGATCTCTTTTGCCTGCCCATGGCGTATGGCATTGGTAATCCCTTCCTGAACTACACGGTAAATGGCATTCTCTTCGTCCTCTCCGAATTTTAAATTACTTACCCTGCAATCAAAATAGACTCTTGTTTCCGATACTGCATTGATATCTGTTACCATCTTATTAATGGCAAATTCCAGGCTGAAGCGGTCCAGGGCATCGGGTCTTAGTTCGCTGACAGAACGGCGAATGTCCTTAATCCCGTCTCTGGTCACTTTCGATATCAGCTCCAGCTGCTTTTTTGTCTGTTCCGGAGAAATGCTGATAATCGCAATACAGGCATCGATACCGGCTGAAATCCCTGTGAGTGTATGCCCCAGCGTATCATGAATTTCCCTTGCCAGGCGGTTGCGTTCTCTGGTCTCCGCCATTTTTTCCGCCATAAGAGAATACTTTTGCAGCTGTTCGTTCACATCGTGGAGTTTTTCGTTTAATCCGTGTATTTCATCGATATTTCCCTGCTGCTCATTGATAATATTGACACAGTAAGCAACAAACAGGATTACATTCAAGGATATGAAAATGTTATAAATACTTAGAAAATACTGCTGCTTCGAGGCGCTGTAAAAAGCGATATAATCCTGTATGGAATACAGTCTGTAAGAGATTGACAGCAGTTCATAATCGGCAAGAATAAAACTTCCGATGGCAACAGCTGCCAGTATATATCTGGATTTTCCATTTTTTACATACAGAATAACATTGGAAAAGACCAGCAACAGGATTCCATTATAGTTGAAATTCAGTTCAATGATAATGGCAAAGCAGGCAATAAAATCTGCAACCAGACTGGTTAAAATGACCTTGCTGTTATTGGGAAACAACCGGTCTCTGATTACCATGCTTAAGGTGAGAAAACCTAACAGCAGGGCACAAAGCCAGATTTTTGCATAGGGATACCAGACGATTGCCTGAATTTCATTTAAAAATTCTCTGGCATCGTAGGCTCTTCGGATTTTTTCGATGGTAGCGTATATAAAAATGCTGATCCCCATTACAGATATAATATTAATAATCAGGATTGCGGTCTGCAAAATCCTGATCCTGCCGTTAAATTTATTATCTTCCATCTCTCCACCTACTGCCAGCCATCGATTTCGTATTCAGCCAGATTGTCCTTTGTAATGAAAGTACTGGACAGACTGATATAGGGGTCCACCGGTTCTCCGTTTAAGTACCGGTAGGCGGTTTCAGCAGCAACCCTTCCAATGGCTTTGGGGCTTTGGGCACTGGTTCCGGTCACATACCCCATGTCCAGAATCGCCTTAAAGTCAGGAGAACCGTCTATCCCGTAGATCAGGACTCCATCTTCCTTTCTGGCCTGCTGAAGTGCTGCCAGCGCGCCAAGAGCCGTAGGGTCGTTGCCCCCAAGGACCACATCAAACCCTTTATTCTGGTTTAAAAACTCTTCCATCACTTTGGACGAAACCTCAATTTCCCCTGCTGCCGCATGCCGGTATACCACCCGGTAGTTGGGATTGCCTGCAATGGCATCGGTAAATCCCTGGGCCCGGTAGGTAATAGACATCTGTATGGGATTATCCAGTATTACAATATCCGCAGCTTTCCTTCTCTTCATCATATCCTGGGCGCAAAGCTGACCTGCCTGATAGTTGTCCGTTTCAATCACGGATATAACCAGATCCCGGTCCTTCACCACAGTATCTACGTTAATCACTGCCACGCCTGCTTTTTTACAGGCCAGTAAAGCCGGGCGGACCTCTTCCCAATCCACAGGATTTAAGAAAAGCATGCTGATTCCTTCGTCGATGAGTTCCTCAATCTGTTCATTCTGCTTCTTCTGATCCTGCAATGGATCTCTGGTTAAAAGAATATCTCCATTGGCTTCCACCACTTCTTCAATCCCCTGTCCCAAAACATTAAAGTAGGGATTATTCCGCGTCATATAGGTGGCGCCAAATATGAGAGCTTCGTGAGGAGGTGCTTCGTCCTTCCTCCTGCTGCAGCCGGCAAACAAAGCTATAGTCAGTGCAATTAAGAGAAATACTCCAGCCTTTCTCTTCATGTATAAACACCCCCGTGTTTTTTTATTTATTATACCACAAAAAGCGTTTCACTGTTAAGGAAACGCTCCCTGCTCTCTTTAGAATTCTAGCCCTTTTTCTTGTTCCGCAAGTAGTCTACAAATACCGCCAATAAAATGACAATACCCTTTACCACATACTGCCAGAATGAGTTGACATTCAAAAGATTCAGTCCGTTGTTTAATACACCAATAATCAGTCCTCCGATAATGGTGCCTCCGATTTTACCGGAACCACCTGCCATGGAAGTACCTCCAACCACAACTGCCGCAATGGCGTCCATTTCTGCTCCGTCTCCTGCTGTGGGCTGGCCGGAATACATACGGGAAGCGAGAACAACACCTGCAAGACCTGCCATAAGTCCGGAATAGGTATGTACCAGTAATTTTACTCTTGCCGTACTGATTCCCGAGAATCTGGCTGCCTGGGCATTGCCTCCCACTGCATAAATGTGGCGTCCCAGCTTTGTCTTATTCATAATAACTGAAGTAATGATTAAGACAAATACCAGGATTATAACAGGGGTGGGAACTCCTCCGATGTAGCCGGCACCAAGAAACTGCCATTTCTTTGTAACGACTCTTACGGGAGAACCTCCGGTATAAACGTAGGCCAGACCTTTCGCCACATTCATTGTGGCAAGTGTAACAATAAACGGCGGGATGGTTGTTTTGGAGATAACCACGCCGTTAGCCATACCAACTGCTGTACCAATGAGAACGCCGATTATGATAGCCGCAAATATGGGAAGATTGTAACGTGCCACACAGCCTGCTGCCACACAGCCGGACAGGGCTATAATGGAACCTACGGAAAGGTCGATTCCTCCTAAAATAATTACCATGGTCATTCCGCATGCAAGGAATAAGTTGGATGAAATCTGCCTCAGTACATTAAATATATTTTTATGTGTCAGAAATACACCGCTGGTCTTTGGAAATATGGACAGGAAAATACACAGAATCAGCAGTGCACCGATAATTCCGATGTTATCTTTTAAATACTGTTTTACATTTTTTTGAATTCTTGTTGTCATCTGATTTCTCCCTCTTTCCTACTTGGCTGCCAGCTTCATAATCTGTTCCTGGGTTATGTTTTCGCTATGATGGAAACAGCCGGTGGTTCTTCCGTCACACATGACATATACCCGGTCGCTCATGTTAAGAATTTCCGGCAGTTCGGAAGAAATCATGATAATTGACATTCCCTCTTTGACCAGTTCATTCATGGTTGCATATATTTCAGATTTCGC
>Ga0316613_10001776_pt1 | contig 14403 bp, 14 predicted proteins | sample OWC_soil_day10_C_2_FD_207647 | JGI IMG/M metagenome (GOLD analysis project Ga0316613, IMG submission 207647) | Wetland soil microbial communities from Old Woman Creek delta, Ohio, United States - OWC_soil_day10_CT_b | ecosystem: Environmental > Terrestrial > Soil > Wetlands | place: USA: Ohio...
CCCGGTAGCAGAGGGATTAACGAGAGGTTAAGGGCCTGCTTCAAAAGGAAATTGTCGGTTTCCAACCCATTAGCATTCGGGAGTTTTCCACAGAGCTCAGGGAAGCTACTCATAACCAAACGGCTAGGATGTACGCGCGCCTTCCAGACCGGCAACGGCAAATGGAGGGCGTGACGGCGGCGAATCTCTCCCGGCGGAATCAGGGGGGCAAAGAGAAAAATAAGGGGGGCGAGCTTCCGTAAGCGCCCTCATCCGTCAATTTGACGTCGCACCAGGCCGGCGGCAACGCGCCGCCATCACGCCGGGCCTTGATGACCATCGGCCTTTCGGATTGGATGGAGCCGCTCTTCCTGTTGCCATCGGAATCGCCAGATGCCCACTCGCCCTTCGCTGCAAGCGACCTCTGCCGGCCTCATCGCCGCCTTCGTCGGATTCGGTGGCGCCTTCACGGTTGTCGTCCGCGGCCTGTCGGCCGCCGGGGCGTCACCAACCGAGGTGGCCTCCGGACTGATGGCCGTCACCGTCGCCATGGGGCTGTCCGGCATCTTTCTCAGTCTTAGATTTCGGATGCCGATCTCGGTGGCCTGGTCGACGCCGGGCGCGGCGCTGCTCGCCTCCTCGGGCGCGGTGGCCGGTGGCTATTCTTATGCGGTTGGCGCCTTCCTTATAACTGGCGCGCTGCTGATGCTATCCGGGGTCGTCAGGCCTCTGGGCCGGGCCGTCGCCGCCATCCCGACGCCGATTGCTTCGGCGATGCTCGCCGGAGTGCTGCTGACGCTCTGCCTCGCACCGGTCAAGGCAGTCGCCGTCTCGCCGCTCGCCGGCCTCGCGGTGGTGCTGACCTGGCTTGTCGTCGGCCTGTGGCGCAAGGTGCTGGCCGTACCGGCCGCCGTGATCGTCGCCGCCGCCATTATCGCCATGACGACGACGATCCCGGCAACGGTCACCGAAGGCCTGGTGCCGGCGCCTCTTCTCATCGTGCCCCAGTTCAGCCTCGCCGCGCTGATCGGCACGGCACTGCCGCTTTATGTCGTCACCATGGCGGCACAGAACATTCCGGGCATGGCCGTCCTCAATGCCAACGACTACAAGCCGGAGTTTGGCCCCATCCTCCGAAACACCGGCGCCTTCACCCTTCTCGCAGCTCCGTTCGGCGGCCATGCCGTCAATCTTGCGGCGATCACCGCCGCTTTGTGCGCCGGCCCCGATGCCGACCCCGACCGGAGCACCCGTTACTGGGCCGCCGTCGTCTGCGGCGTCGCCTATGTCGTCGTTGGCCTGATCTCCGGCGCCGCCACCGCCTTCATTGCGGCGGCTCCCCCCGTCCTCATCGAGGCGGTGGCCGGCCTGGCACTGCTCGGCGCTTTCGGTGCATCCACCTCCACGGCGCTGTCGGCGCCCGCAACGCGCGAGGCCGCCGTCGTTACGTTCCTGGTCACGGCCTCGGGCGTCGGCTTCCTCGGCATCCCCGGAGCCTTCTGGGGGCTGATCGCCGGCATTGCCGTTCACCTCATCAACCGCGCCAGGGTCGCCTGACGAACCACACCGGATCACCACATGCTTTATCTCGTACGACACGGTCAAACGCTCTGGAACACAGAAGCCCGCTTCCAGGGACAATTCGATTCGCCGCTCACCGATCTCGGTCGCGATCAGGCGACGCGCATCGGCCGGGCGCTCGCCGCCGAAATCGGCGAACGGACCGAACCGATCCGGGCCTATGTCAGCCCACTCGGCCGCACCCGCACCACGGCGGAACTGATTGGCCGGTCGCTGCCGATGCGTATCGTCGAGGAACCGCGCCTGATGGAGGTGCATTTCGGCGACTGGGAAGGGCTGACGCGCGACGATATCCTCTCGCGCTTCGGCACCGACCAATCGGTCCGCCCGATCGACTGGCAGTTCCAGGCTCCGGGTGGGGAAACGCTCGACGGCGTGCTCGCCCGCGTTGACGCCTGGTACGCAAAAGCGGAGACACCGGCCGTCATCGTCACCCACGGCATCATCAGCCGCCTGGTGCGCGGCCTGCACGCCAGTCTCGGGCATGAGGAGATGCTGGCACTGCCCGTGTCGCAGGACGGCTATTTCCGGCTGGACGGCGGGCGCATGGAGTTCGTGCCGGCACCCTGACAGGCCATCGCCAGACCCGTGAGGTTTCGTTGACCGAACTGGTCAAATCCTGGTGTGAAGGGCGTGATCGGCCCCTTCCAGGCTCGCCAGGGTAGCGGTTATGCCTTATGGTTCTTCCATTATGACCTTCTGGCAACAGTTCTCCGCCATCATCGCCCGCATTCCTGATGCGGTGACCTGCGTTTTCCAGTGCGTGGTTGACGTGCTGCGCGAGACGCTGTCGCCGGAAGCCCGGCGCGAGGTCGCCTTCACCACGGCGATGATTGCGCTGTCCGCCAAGATGGCCAAGGCCGATGGTGTCGTCACCGCCGACGAGGTGGCCATTGTAGAGCGACTGTTCCAGGTGCCGCCGGAAGAAAAGCGCCACGTCGCCCGCCTCTTCAACCTCGCCAAGCAGGACATCGCCGGCTACGAATATTACGCCGAGCGGATCCGCGCGCTCTACGAGAGTGACATGGACACGCTCGAGGACATCCTCGACGGTCTGTTCGTCATTGCCACCGCCGACGGTAGTCTGCACGACGCCGAGCTTGCCTTCCTTGAGACGGTGGCCGCCATTTTCCGCATGCCCCAGGCGGCCTTCCATCGCATCTTCGCCCGTCATGTCGGAGAGGATGCCCGTTGCCCCTACGCCGTGCTCGGTCTGCCACCCGACGCCGATGACGCGGCGGTAAAGAAAGCCTGGCGGCGCCTCGTCGCCGAGCATCACCCCGACCGCCTGCAGGCACGCGGCCTGCCGGCCGACTTCATCCGCGCCGCCACGGAGCGGATGGCCACCATCAACGCGGCTTACAGCGCCATCACCCGACAGGCCGCGTAACACCGGCATCCGATCCGCTTGGCCCATTTACCGACGTCCGGACCCTCCCTCTTTCAGCTCGCCGCCGCTTCCGCTAAAGCTGGAAGCCATGACTGAAACATTCTCTCTTCCGGACGGCTACCACGCCCTCCCCCCCGGCAAGCTCGCCAACCTCGTCACGTTCCTCGAGATCACCGAACGACCCGACCGGCCACGTCGACCGGCGCCGGCCGGTTATGCGCTCGAGCCCGTGGAGCGCTGGGACACGGACGCCTTCCTTGATCTGTACAGAGAGATCGGCTGGGAGTGGCTATGGAGCTCGCGCCTCCTGATGCCGCGGGAAAAGCTCGAGGCCAAGCTCGCCGCGCCACACATGCGCTCCTGGTGTCCGGTAAAGGAGGGCCGCCGCCTGGGGATCGTCGAGATGGATCTCTCTACGGCGTATGAGACCGAGATCTCTTTCTTCGGCTTGGTGCCGGATGCGGTTGGCGGCGGCATCGGCGGCTGGATGATGCGAGAGGCGATCGACATCGCCTTCGCGCGCCCAGGCGTAACGCGCCTCTGGCTGCACACTTGCCATTTCGACAGCCCGCAGGCGCTGCCGTTTTACATGCACATGGGCTTCACCCCGTACGCCCGCGCCGTCGAGGTGCATGACGACGTTCGCCTCCTTGGCCGGCTCGACGAGAGTGCCGGCCCGCACGTGCCCCTGATCAAAAACGGCCGCCTGCCCAACCTCGGCTGAGGGGCGCCGCTTATGCGGCTTCTTGTTTGCGGCCTCAATCGATCACCTTGCGGGGTGCACAATCAGGGACTGGCTTCGCTGTCATCTTGTGGTATTGACCTTGCGGTACCAGCCCGAGGGTGAACAGCCTGACGGGCACGTACCGCAAGAGACCGATATGATCGCATCCGAGCGCCCGGCTCCCGTTTTCATCGACAGTCCCCCCCGCCTCCCGATGACCAGCTTCCGCGACGCGGAGGCTGCCGTCGATCGCCTCATCGAGATTTACGCCCGCAATACCGCCTTCCTCCGCTCATCCTTCGAAGCGGTGGTGCAGGGTGCCGTTCCCGAAGGGCGCATCCGTACCTATTACCCGCTGATCCGGGTGTCGACCGACACGCATGGCCGCGCCGACTCGCGCCTGTCCTACGGTCAGTTCAGTGGTCCAGGTGTCTACGAGACCACCGTGTCACGGCCCGAGCTGTTCCGTACCTATCTCGTCGACCAACTGACGGTGATCATCCGCAACTACGATGCGCCGGTCGAAATCGGCGAGAGTTCGCTGCCGATTCCGCTGCATTTCGCCTTCTACGAGGGGGCCTATGTCGAGGGCGCATTGATGGACACGCTGCCGCGCCCACTGCGCGACATGTTCGACGTGCCCGACCTCGCCGTCACCGACGACGCCATCGTCAACGGCACGCTCGACCCCAAGATCGGCGACCCGCTGCCGCTCGCCCCATTCACGGCGCCACGCGTCGACTATTCCCTGCACCGCCTGCAGCACTACACGGCGACCTCGCCGCGGTTCTTCCAGAACTTCGTGCTGTTCACCAACTATCAGTTCTACGTCGATGAGTTCGCCGCCCGCGCCCGCGAGATGATGGCCTCCGGCCAGAGCGACTACATCGCCTTCGTCGAGCCGGGCAACCAGGTGACGCCGCTCGGCGAAGTGGCGCCAACCGAGGGCGAGGAACTCCAACGCCTGCCGCAAATGCCGGCCTATCACCTCGTCCGCGAAGATCACTCCGGCATCACGCTGGTCAACATCGGCGTCGGCCCCTCCAACGCCAAGACCATCACCGACCACGTTGCCGTTCTGCGACCGCATGCCTGGGTGATGCTCGGTCACTGCGCCGGTCTCAGGAACAGTCAGGCGCTCGGCGACTACGTTCTCGCCCACGGCTATGTGCGCGACGACCACGTGCTCGACGCCGACCTGCCGCTGTGGATCCCCATCCCGCCGCTCGCTGAAATCCAGGTCGCGCTTGAAGGTTCGGTCGCCGAGGTAACAGGCCTCAAGGACCTCGAACTCAAGCGCATCATGCGCACCGGTACCGTTGCCACCATCGACAACCGGAACTGGGAGCTGCGTGACCAGCGTGAACCAGTGCAGCGCTTCTCGCAATCGCGCGCCATCGGCCTCGACATGGAATCGGCAACGATTGCCGCCAACGGCTTCCGCTTCCGTGTGCCGTACGGCACGCTGCTCTGCGTCTCCGACAAGCCGCTGCACGGCGAGCTGAAGCTGCCGGGCATGGCAAGCGCCTTCTACCGGCGGCAGGTCAGCCAGCATCTGACCATCGGCATACGCGCCATGGAGAAGCTGCGCGACATGGCCCCGGAGCGGCTGCATTCGCGCAAGCTGCGCTCCTTCATGGAAACGGCCTTCCAGTAGGCCGCTTCGTTTCCATCTCCATTCCGGCCCTGTCGGGCCAGCCACCGAACCCGGACCATCCCATGCTCACCATTTTCGACTGTGACGGCGTACTCATCGATTCCGAGATCATTTCTTCAGCGGTTACCGCGGAAGTGCTCAACGAGGAGGGCTTCGCCATCACCGCCGAGGAAGTGACATCCCGCTTTGCGGGCTTGGCCAGCGGCGAGATGGAGGCGATCCTCTCCGAGGAATCTGGCCTGCCATTGAGCGGCCGCATCAGAGAGCGCATCCAGGCGGAGTTCGACCGCCGCATCGTCCACGTGAAGGCGGTGCCCGGTATCGCCGAATTGCTCGACATGCTTGATGGCCCGCGCTGCGTCGGTTCCAACGCCGAGGCAGCCTATCTCAAGCGGGCGCTCACCAGCGCCGGCCTCTACGACCGCTTCAAACCCTATGTGTTCTCGGCTGGCGAAGTCGGAACCCGCAAAGGCAAGCCCGACCCCAACGTCTTCCTCCATGCGGCCCGCGATTTCGGCGTTGATCCGGCAGAAGCGATCGTCATCGAGGACTCATTTGCCGGGGTCACCGCCGCCGTCCGGGCCGGCATGCGAGCGATCGGCTTCACCGGCGGTGCCCATTCCTGGCCCGGACATGCCGACGCGTTGATGGAAGCCGGCGCCGAGACGGTGGTCCGCCGCCACGCCGACATTTTTCCGGTGATCGAAGCCTTTCGGAGCTGGGACGGCAGGGGCGTGTGAGTCGCTGGATAGGCTCACACAGACCGACCGTCAGCTACCGATGATGTCCTTCAATGCCCCCGTGAGCGAAGAGCGATCATCGCCCTCGCCCGAGATGACATCGGCGATCACTGGCCGGCCGCGCTCTGAAATCACCCGGAAATGGATTTCAGAAACGGCGTTGCGCTCCTCGTCGGAGGAACCCTCCATGCAGGAAAAGCGCTTGAACCGGACGACGACATCCGTTGCCACCCCGTCCGTCTTGCCCGCCTGCACAGTGAGCCCGTCCAGCGGGCAACCATCCTGCCCGAGGATGATGGGATCGTAGTCGAAGGGGTTGCCGGTTTCCTCGTCCGTATCAAAAGCGGGATGCTTGATCGCCTCGGCGTAAAGGCCCCGCACGTCCTCGCTGAAGTTGCCAATATGGGCGTCGTCAAAATAATCTCCCGCCTCGCCGTCAGCGTTCGACCATAGCGCCGTCGCCACATCCATGATGGCGCGAACCGGAGCCACGGCATCAGCGGCACAAGCCGGCCCGGCGAGCGCGAGCGAGACAGCGACAAGAACAGACTTCAGCATTAGAAACTTATCCTTACATTCTTGGAAAACAGACAGACATCCAGGAGGACGCGATCAGGCTTTTTTCGCCGCCCGCAGCACGGCGGCGATCACCGCCGCCACCGCCTTGTAGAGATCGACCGGGATCGTTTCGTCGAGCTTCAGCGTCGACAGGGCATCGGCGAGCGCCGGGTTTTCTTCGATCGGCACGCCAGCTTCCCGGGCCTTGGCGAGAATCGCCTCGGCAATATCGCCTTTGCCGGTGGCCACCACCTTCGGCGCGCCCGGCGCGGCATATTGTAGGGCTATCGCCTTGCGGATGTCCTTGTCGCTCATAGCTGAAGATCCAGGCGATGGCTGGGCACGGCCGCCATCTCATCGCGGTCTTCGGGCGGATGCCCCCGGTGCAGGTCGACGCCGGCCACGATCATGCCCTCCTGCTCAAGGCCAAGCACGATATTCTCCCGCTCCGCTTCCATGCGAACGAGGCCATCGTCGCTCTCGCACCAGACGCCGACGGCCACGCGCCGGCCATCCATCAGTCCGACCCGCACGGCGACCGGCCCCAAGGGCGCGACATCGAAGGCAATGTCCACCTGGAACACGCGGCGCGGCCGCCCGCCCGACTCGCTCGGCGCGTGGTCCTCGCGCTCGATCCGGAGTTGGGCGATGGACGTTCCGTTCGGCCCGGCGATGGGGATCTCGAACATCAGCGCCGGCATCGGCTGGGCCGCCTTTGCATCGCGGCTTTCGGCAGTGGCTGCCTGATGCAGGAAGACGCGGGACAGGGATCGCTCCGCTTCGCCAAGCGCACGACCGGCCAGTGCTTCGGACGATGCCGCATCGGTCTCGTCGCCATCGTGAAGCGGAACCGCCGGCTGGCCACGAACAGGGCCACCCTTGCGTGGCGGCACCGGCCGATCGGCGCGCGGCACGGCATCGTCACCGGCCCCATCAACGCTGGCCATCACGTCGGCGTTGCGGCCGAGCCAAGCGATCAGTTCCCGGCGCAACACATCCAACGCCCCCTTGAGATCGACGCCGGCCGTCATCGGTAGTCCTGCCGGTGACGGGGTGAGCTGCGGGATGGTTGTGGCGGAACTCGCGGTGCCGGATGTCCCCGCCGGACGGACCTGCGGCCCAGCCTGCTCCAGTTGGGCAGCACTTGGCCCCGTCGCTGGCGCCGACGCAGCCTGGAGCAATGAGGCCGATACCGCGGGTTGGGCGGAGCCGGAGGGCATCGGCGCATCCGCTGCGGCGTTTGGCGCCAAAGCGGCCATCGCCCGCGGTACCGTCGGCGAAACATCCGGCAGACTTTCCACGGCGGAGGGAACAAAGGGAGTCCGATCACCGGTGAGGCGGTGCGCAGCTGCTTCGCCGCCAGGCGGACCGTAGGTCGGGATTGGCGGAGGATGGCCGGCGTCTGTAGGCGAGCCGACCGACGTCGCCGAGGGCGCCGCTGGCGTGGCGGGCACCATTGGCCGGCCGGGCGTCCAGGGAGCGAAGGAGCGCGAAGAGGCGTGGGCGGATGGCGGCACCGAATCCGTTGGCACCGGCGAAGCTGCTGCTCCGGCTTCCGATGGCCCGGACGTCGGCATCGGAGGCTGAGGCGAAGGCGGACCAGAGGTTCCGGTCGTCGGCCCGCCCGAAGGGGCGGACGCCGGCGCGGCCGGTGCCGTCGATGCGGGCGATATCGCGACACCGCCGGCTTGAGTCGCAGATGGGGTTCCCTCGCCACCGCCCGTAGGCATCGATGCCAACGGAGGCGCCGGGCTAGAGACGGCAACGGCAGGCGATGGCGGCATCGACGCGCCAGTCGTTGTGGAAACCATCAGCGGTGACGTTGCGTCGGTCGCTGCGGCCTGCATCGGCAAGGCGGCAGCGGCGAAAGGTGGCGCGGCCGTCGTGCTCGCCAACGGCGCGGCGGGAACGGCTGCAGGCGAGGCAGAAGCGGGTGTCGCCGGAGCCGTTGCCCCGGAGGACGGCCCAACGAGGTTGCCAGCGACCGCGGCCTGTGGGACCGCCTGGGCCGCCGGAGTGACCGTTCCCGCCGGAGAACCTCCCTGCCCGCCGTAGGCCTGGGCAGCCGATGCCGGCGCGCCGGCAATGGGCTGGGTCACGGGTGGGGGAGACGAAACCGGCCTCGCAGTTGTCATTGATGTCGTCGGTGAGAACGCCTGCGTCGTTGGGCGTGCCGCCACCGGGCGCTTGGGGTCCGGTACGCCACCGAGCGCCTGTCGGACGGCCGGCGGCAGCGCCGCCACCATCTTGCCAGCCGCCACCGCCTCATGGAACAGGCCCGACGAGCGGATCGCCTCGGCAACCCTCTCGGCGGTGACGTCGCCTTCGCCGAGGCGGAAGGCCAGAACCATACTGATCGCCGCCTTCACAGCATCGGGCAGGTCAGGCGCGTCAGCGAGTTCGAGCAGCGTGGCGTAGAGCGGGGCCAGCCCGCCCTGACGTCCCAGCGCTTCGGCCACCGCCGTCTCGATCAACGTGGTTTCAGGACGGATGGCGGCAGCCGGCTCAGCCGTCGCCGCGGCCTGCAGATTGAGAAGCGAGGCGGTTGCCGATGGATGGGCGAGCGTCTTGCCCGGTTGACCGGAGTTGGCCTGGATTTCGTTGATCACCGGCGGCAGCGGGCCGATCGCCATGGGCATGTTCCCGGAGGAAGGGTCTCCGGGAAGGTGCGTTGAAACGCCTCGCCTGGCAAGCCATCACATGGAATCGGGCGCGGTTCTCAGGGGCCTGTCAGGCGGGAGCGGCGGCCAAAGCCGCCGCTCCCGTCATATCAGCCCTGATGGACGAGCTTCGGCTGGCGGGCGGCCAGCGTTTCGTCGACCCGGCGGCGCGGCGCCAGCCGTGGTGCCGCCTTGAAGGCAGAGGCGTCGCCTGACGTCGCCGTCTCGGCGAGGTGGCGCAGCATGCCGATAAACTGATCGAGACTGGCCTTCGACTCCGACTCCGTCGGCTCGATCAACAGGGCACCGTGGACGACCAGCGGGAAATACATGGTCATCGGGTGGTAGCCCTCGTCGATCATCGCCTTGGCAAAGTCGAGCGTCGTGACGCCGGTGCCCTCCAGGAAGCGGTCGTCGAACAGCACCTCGTGCATGGCCGGTCGCTCCGGGAAAGCCACCGTCATCACATCCTTGAGGCACGCCTTGATGTAGTTGGCGGCGAGCACGGCATCCTCCGACGCCTGCTTGAGGCCATCGGCACCGTGGCTCAGCATGTAGGCAACCGAACGCACGAACATGCCCATCTGGCCATGGAAGGCGGTGATGCGACCGAACGGCTTCAAACCCCGCTCGCCGGCCGCCTTGCGCGTCTCGACGAACTCGGCAGCGCCATCCTCACCGAAACGAACGAAGGGCACCGGCGCGTAGGGCGCAAGGCGGTCGGAAAGGACCACCGGACCGGCGCCGGGGCCGCCGCCGCCATGTGGCGTCGAGAAGGTCTTGTGCAGATTGATATGCATGGCATCGACGCCGAGATCACCTGGCCGGACCTTGCCGACGATGGCGTTGAAGTTGGCCCCATCGGCATAGAAATAGGCGCCAGCGGCATGCACTGCCTCGGCGATCTCAACGATGTCGCGCTCAAACAGGCCGCAGGTGTTGGGATTGGTCAGCATGATCGCCGCCACCTCGGGGCCGAGGCGTTTGCGGACCTCCTCCGGATCCACCGTACCGTCGGCACGCGCCGGCACGGAGACCACGCGGAAGCCGAGCTGGGCGGCCGTCGCCGGATTGGTGCCGTGTGCCGATTCGGGCACCAGCACCACGTCGCGCGCCTCGCCGCGATCGACGATTGCCGCCTTGATCGCCGCCATGCCGCACATTTCACCGTGGGCACCGGCCTTGGGGCTCATGGCGACCGAGGCCATGCCTGTCAGCTCCAGCAGCCAGCGGCCAAGTTCGGCGACCAGTTCCACCGCGCCGGTCACCGTCGACAGGGGCTGCAACGGGTGTACGTCGGCAAACCCGGGCAGCCGCGCCATCGCCTCGTTGAGGCGAGGGTTGTGCTTCATGGTACAGGAGCCGAGTGGGTAGAGGCCGAGGTCGATGGCGTAGTTCTGGCGGGACAGGCGCACATAGTGCCGCATCGTCTCCGGCTCGGTCAGGCCGGGGAGATCGACGGGCGCCGTACGGGCGAGCCCGCCAAGTCGTGGCTCGAAGGCACCGACGTCCTCGAAATCGACGCCGGTGACGTCGAGCCGGCCAACCTCGAACAGCAGCGGTTCCTCAATGGCAAGGCCCCGGTTGCCGGTGAAGGTGGCGGCGACGGCTGCGTCAGTGGCGACGGGTGCGGTCGGGCGGCCCACGTTATTCATGGTCATCGATCACCTCCAAAGGTGAACAGCGTCGAAAGCAGGAAGCTGCGGTAGCGGCTCGGCGTCTTCACCGGTCTGTCGCTGAAGAGACGGCGCGAAGACGCGGAAGAGGGGTCCTCAGACCGCCGCACGCTGCCCTCTGCCGGTTGCCTGTCGGTCATGACAGCGCCTCCCGCAGAGCGCCCACCAGCGCTGCCCGGTCTTCATCGGTGTTGACCTCGGTGGCGGCGATCACCAGCACATTGTCGAGTTCCGGCCGGTTCGGTTCGAGCCGGCTTGCCGGCACACCGGCAAGAATGCCCTGGCTGGCCAGCTTTTCGACGACCGCGGCAGCGTCCTTCGGCAGGCGCAGGGAAAACTCGTTGAAGAAGGTGCGGTTGAGCAACTCGACGCCGGGCAAGACGGCAAGTGCGTCGGCCAGCCTGACCGCGTTGGCGTGATTGAGGCGGGCAAGCTTGCCGAGCCCTGCGCCACCCAGCAGCGTCAGGTGGATCGAGAAGGCCAGCGAACAGAGGCCGGCGTTGGTGCAGATGTTGGAGGTCGCCTTCTCGCGGCGGATGTGCTGCTCGCGCGTCGACAGCGTCAGCACGAAGGCGCGTCGGCCATCGGCGTCCACCGTCTCGCCGCAGAGGCGGCCGGGCATCTGGCGGACGTATTTCTGACGCGTCGCGAACAGGCCGACGTAGGGGCCGCCGAAGGAGAGCGGGTTGCCGAGCGACTGGCCCTCACCGACCACGATATCGGCGCCTTGCGCGCCCGGCGGCTCGATCAGGCCCAGCGATACCACCTCGGTGAAGACGGCGATCAACAGCGCACCAACGGCGTGCGCCTTGTCGGCGATCGGTTTCAGATCATAGAGATGGCCGTAGAAGGACGGCGACTGCACGACGACGCAGGAGGTCGTTTCGTCGATGGCCGCGAGAATATCCTCGCTGCCGGAGATGTCCGGCGGCAGGCTTTGCACCACGTGACCGGGGAAGCGCGTCACCGTCTCGACGACGCCGCGATAGTGCGGGTGAACGCCGCCCGACAGCACCGCCTTGTCGCGCTTGGTGATGCGATGAGCCATCAGCACCGCCTCGGCCAGCCCCGTCGAGCCATCGTACATCGAGGCATTGGCCACCTCCATGCCGGTGAGGCGGGCGACCTGCGTCTGGAACTCGAACAGCACCTGCAGCGTGCCCTGGGCGATTTCGGGCTGGTAGGGTGTGTAGCTCGTCAGGAATTCCGAACGCTGGATCAGGTGATCGACGGTGGCCGGCACATGGTGCCGATAGGCGCCGGCGCCGATGAAGAAGGGCACCGAACCGGCCGACGTGTTCTTCGCTGCCATCGCGCCCAGACGGCGGGTGACGGCCTGTTCGCTGGCATGTGGTGGCAGGTTGGGCAGCGCGGTGAGGCGCTTGTCGGCCGGCAAATCAGCAAAGAGATCATCGATCGAAGCGACGCCGATGGCGGCCAGCATGTCGGCCCGATCGGTGCCCGAAAGAGGAAGATAGCGCATGGGATATGCTCCAATGGCGTCGGAAGGGGTGTTTTTCCCGGAATGCCCGATTCGGCCCAAAACCGCGATGCGGTCGGGCAGCCCTTCCGGTCGGAAAGGCTGGAACGGGGCGCTTCAGATATGGCTCGGCTTTGTCAAAGTCCTTCGACGAAGGTCTTGTAGGCGGCCTCATCCATCAGCACTTCGAGCTCGGCGGGATCGGACATTTCGATCCGGCAGAACCAGCCGGCGCCCTCGGGGTCTTCATTGACGGTGATCGGGCTGTCGGCGAGCGGGTCGTTGGTCTCGACGACCGTGCCGGTAATCGGAGAATAGACTTCGCTTGCCGCCTTGACGCTCTCGACGACGGCCGTCTCCTCGCCCTTCTTCACCTTGCGACCAACGGTTGGCACCTCGACGAAGACGACATCGCCGAGTTGGGCCTGCGCATAGTCGGTGATGCCGAGGGTGGCAACCTTGCCGGCCACGGAAATCCACTCGTGCTCTTCGGTGTAATATTTGGTCATGGCTTTGCCCTGCTGTCTCTGGAAGCTTTATTTGGGTGCGCGGTAAAAGCGCGCCGGAACGAAGGGTAGGGAAACGATCTCGGCCGGCAGCGCCTTGCCGCGCACCACCAGCCCGACCCGCGTGCCAGGCCGGGCCTGGACGGCGGCGACGTAGCCCATGGCCACCGGGCCACCCACCGTCGGACCGAACCCGCCGGAGGTGACGATCCCAATGGCGACGCCGTTTTCGTCGACGATCTCGGCGCCGTCGCGAGCCGGTGCCCGACCATCGGGCCGGATGCCGACACGCTTGCGGGCGACGCCCTCGGCGATCTGCGAGCGAACGACATCGGCGCCGGGGAAGCCGCCGTCCTCGCGGCGTCGCTTCTGGATCGACCAAAGGAGACCCGCCTCGACCGGCGTCGTCGTCTCGTCAATGTCGTGGCCGTAAAGGCAGAGCCCGCCCTCGAGGCGCAGCGAATCGCGGGCACCGAGGCCGATCGGCCGGACGCGAGGATCGCGCAGCAGGATTTGCCAGAGGCCGGCGACAGTATCGGCGTTGACCGAGATTTCGAAGCCGTCTTCGCCGGTGTAGCCCGAGCGGGACAGGACGACTGGAATGCCGGCGAGGCTTGCCGGGCCAACGTCCATGAAATCCCAGCCGGCGACATCGGCGCCAAGCGATACCAGCACGTCCGCCGCCTGAGGACCTTGCAAGGCAAGCAGTGCCCGCTCCTCGTGGATGTCGAGCAGAACGCCGTTCGGCAGGCGGGCGGCCATGTGGGCGTAGTCAGCGACCTTGCAGGCGGCGTTGACGACGAGGCCGAGCACGCCGTCGGCGCCCGGCAGGCGATGCACCATCAGGTCATCAAGGATGCCGCCCTGCTCATTGAGGAACTGGGAGTAGCGCTGCCGGCCCGGCTCCAGGCCGACGATGTCGGCCGGCACCAGCGTCTCGAGGGCCCGGGCAACCGTCGCATGGTCGGCTCCGCGGAGCGTCGCCTGCCCCATATGCGACACGTCGAACAGACCGGCAGCCGTGCGGCAGTGGGCATGCTCGGCGAGAATTCCCTCGTACTGCACCGGCATCAGATAACCGGCGAACGGCACCATGCGCGCACCAAGCGCCACGTGGGCGTCATGGAGTGGCGTGCTGAGCGGCGCGGCGGCGGAATGCGTGTCGTGGTCGGCATGGACGGGTGTCGTCATGCGTCGGCTCCGGATTAAGGTGGGCGGACGACGGCTCCGTCATGTCCGCGCCCCCTCTGTCCCGTAACCTGAGAGATTTCCCCAGACGCCTTGTCCGGGTTACTCCTTCGGTGAGTCGAGGCCAAGAACCTCGCCTGCTTTCCAGAGCGTCGTCCGCTGCGAGCGGTCCGTTTGCCTGAGAGTTTCCGGGGCGGTTGCTCCTTCGGCGCCGACGGTAACCACCGTCGATCTCTCCCGCGCAGCGTCTCGGAGCCTTGCGGC
>Ga0316613_10001777_pt1 | contig 14400 bp, 11 predicted proteins | sample OWC_soil_day10_C_2_FD_207647 | JGI IMG/M metagenome (GOLD analysis project Ga0316613, IMG submission 207647) | Wetland soil microbial communities from Old Woman Creek delta, Ohio, United States - OWC_soil_day10_CT_b | ecosystem: Environmental > Terrestrial > Soil > Wetlands | place: USA: Ohio...
CGATCCAGGTCGCGCCTTCGCCGCCCATGTGGGTGAAGGTGGTCGAATCGCGGTTCATCCACAGCACCATGTAATGGCAGCCGATGCCGGCCAGACCGCGGCTGCCGTCAGGCACGCGGGTCGAGGTGTTGTGCGGGCAGCCGGAGCAGAAGAACGGTATCCGGTCGCGGTCGCTGTCCGGCGGCAGCGTCAGCTTGAGCGAATCTTCCTTCGCCTGCAGGTAGGCGGCGCGTTCCTGCATCCGGATGCGCACCCGCTGCCCGATCGGGTGGTCGGCGAAATATTTCAGCACGCGCGAAGTGATGGCGCGCGCGATTTTCGATGGTGACAGTTCGCCGATCGATGGCAGCAGCCATTCGCCATGACCAGCGCCGCGCAGGTTGGTCCATTCGCCGGTATCGTCGAATTTGCCGACCACGCGCGGCCGTTCGGTATCGGGCAGGTTGTACAGTTCCTCCTTCAACTGGTACTCAATCATCTGCCGTTTTTCCTCGACCACCAGGATTTCATCCAGCCCGCGCGCGAACCTGCGCACGCCTTCGGCTTCCAGCGGCCAGTTCATGCCGACCTTGTACAGCCGGATGCCGATGTCTTTCGCCGCTGCTTCATCAATGCCGAGGTCGGCCAGTGCTTGGCGTGTGTCAGCATACGATTTGCCGGTGGTGATGATGCCGATGCGCGCTTTCGGGCTGTCCCACACTATCTGGTTCAAGCGGTTCGCACGCGCATAAGCCATCGCCGCATACCATTTGAATTGGTTCATGCGCGCTTCTTGGTCCTGCGGCGAATCTGGCCAGCGGATGTTCAAGCCGTCCGGGGGCAAGGCAAAATCGGTCGGCAGCACGATTTGCACCCGATCCGGATTGACCTCGATCGAAGCGCCGGATTCGACCAAGTCGGTCACGCATTTCATCGCCACCCACAGGCCAGTGTAACGGCTCATCGCCCAGCCGTGCAGGCCGTAATCGAGGAATTCCTGCACCGATGACGGATACAGCACCGGAATACCGGCGGCTTTCAGCGCATGTTCGCTTTGGTGCGCCAGCGAAGAGGATTTGGCGCCGTGGTCGTCGCCTGCGATCACCAGTACGCCGCCACGCAGCGAACTGCCCGCGTTGTTACCATGCTTGAATACGTCGCCGCAGCGATCGACCCCAGGCCCCTTGCCGTACCACATCGAGAACACGCCATCGACCTTGGCACCAGGAAACATGCCGACCTGCTGCGTGCCCCAGATGCTGGTCGCGGCCAAGTCTTCGTTCAGTCCGGGCCGGAAAGTGATTTGCTGCGCCTCTAGATATTGCTTCGCGCGCCAGGCGGCCAGATCGACCCCGCCCAGTGGTGAGCCGCGGTAGCCGCTGATGAAGCCGGCGGTGTTCAGCCCGCCCTGCCGGTCGCGCTGGCGCTGCAGCATCGGCAGGCGGATCAGTGCCTGCGTGCCGGTCATGAAGACGCGGCCGTGTTCCAGCGAATACTTGTCGTCAATGGAAATGGTGTCCAGCAGCGACGGGAATGGCTTGTTCATGCCTGCCTCGCGGAAAACCGTTGGTTTGTGTTAATGCCGCTTTGGTATCAGGATTTTACGCCAGCAACATGGCCGCAGGCCGCCTGGCAGTCAAAAATATACCGCCGGGTGTATTTGTAAACCGCCGCGGAAATTGTGGCCAAACAGGTGTGTTTGGCTCCATACCCCCGGATTTTTGCATCGGTGGCGGCCGAAGGCGCCGCCGTGGATTATTTCGTCGCTGCTTTGGCGCCGGCGCCGCGCTCCTGGCGCGCTTTTGCCAGCAGTTCGTCCATGATCGCCAGCATCGATTTGTACAGCCCCGCTTCGGTCTGCTCGGTGCCTGGGCGCTTGGCCGCATGCGAGCCGGAGGTGATGAAGCGGCCGTCGATGGCCACCATCGGCACGCCATCGATACCATAAGCCTTAGCCGTGTTGGCTGCAGCCATTACTTTCGATTGCACCGAGAACGAGTTGTACTGCTCGATGAAGGCATTGCGGTCAACGCCGAATTGCGCCACCAGATCAGCCGCCGCGCTTTCATTGTGTACCCGCTTGCGCTCGACCTGCACGGCGTTGAAGATTTTTTCATGCAGCGCATCAAGCTTGCCCATCGCTTCAAGCGCGTAATACAGCTTGCCTTCATCCGGCCGCACCGGGATGCGCTTGAATGCGATGCGGTTGCTCTGTTTCTTCACCCATGCATTGAGCGCCGGATCGAGCGCATGGCAGTGGTTGCAGAAATAACCGAAAAATTCGAGCACTTCGGTTTTGCCGCTGCTGTCTTCAGTCGGCTGCGGCGTTGCCAGCATCGTGTATTGGCCGCCGTTCTGCTCGCTGGCCTGAACCGGTGCTGGCGGCTGGTTGGCCGCAGGCGCAGTGGACGGTGCCGTGGCGGCAGCGCTGCTCGCCGGAGTGCTGGTTGCCGTGCCGGGTGCTGCCGGTTTGTCGGAAGACGGATTGCACGCGGTCAGCACGAACAGGCCGAATGCGATTGAAGCAAAAAGGCGGCAAAGGCGCATGATGGTTCCTGGTTATTTCGGGGTGCGGACAACTGCGGCATCAACGCCGCCTTCGGACAGCTTGCTGCGCACTTTGTTCATTGCATCGACCTGACCGAACGGGCCGATGCGCACACGGTACAGCGTGCTGCCTTGCGATGGCATTTCGGAGATGCGGGCTTCGAAGCCGAGCAGCGCCAGCCGTGCGCGCGCGCTTTCGGCGTCATTCTGCTCACGGTAAGCGCCGGCTTGCAGGTAGTAGGTCCACTTGTCGTCGGACTTGGTCTGCTTCGCGCCATCCTTGTCCTTGGCGGCATCCTTGGCCGCATGCTCTTTGGCCGTTTCCTTCGCGTCCTGTTTCTTCGATTTTTCTGCAGCGGCGGGTTTGTCCTGTGCCGGTTTTGCGTCAGGCTTCACTTCGACTGGCGTTACCGGTTGCGCTGGTGCGGATTCCTTGACGAATTCCTTCGCCGCCTCTTTCGCTGCATCCTGTTTGCCATACAGTGGCTTGTTCGGGTCGGCCATTTGCGGCGTCGATGGCTCGATCACCTTTTCCGTGCGGGCCTGCTTGTTGCTGACCGGCGCCGACGATTTGGAGATCATCAGCGCGACCACAATCGCTACGCCCAGCCCCAGCACCAGGCCGATGATCACGCCGAGTATCGTGCCGCCGCGCTGCCTGCTCTTGCTGCTGGAATTCATGTTGGTTTGCATAGATATCCGATCACATCCTGTCCGGCGCCGAAACGCCTAAAAGTGCCAGACCGTTCTTCAGCACCTGTCTGGTCGCACACATCAATGCCAGCCTTGCCAGCCTCACTGCTTCGTCGTCCACCAGCACGCGTTCGGCGTTGTAATAGCCGTGCAATTCTCCGGCCAGATCGCGCAGATAGAACGCTACCTGATGCGGTCCCAGCTCGTCCAGCGCGTGCGCCAGCATTTCCGGGTATTCGGAGAGCTGCGCCAGGAGGGCGAACTCGCGTTCCAGCGTCAGCGGCGACAGATCGACGGTGTCGAGCATCGATTCGTCACCGCCCCATTGCGCCAGCACCGAGCAGATGCGCGCATGCGCATACTGGATGTAGTACACCGGATTTTCCTCGGAGCGCGCCAGCGCCAGATCGACGTCGAACACGAATTCGGTATCCGCCTTCCTCGAAATCAGGAAAAAGCGCACCGCATCACGGCCACGCACGGTTTCGCCGCCGCCCGACCACTCGATCAGGTCGCGCACGGTGACGTAGGAGCCGGCACGTTTCGAAATCTTCACCTCGGCGCCGTTCTTCATCACGGTTACCATCTTGTGTAGCACGTAATCCGGGTAATTCTGCGGGATGCCGGCGCCGACCGCCTGCAGGCCAGCGCGCACGCGCGCGACCGTGCCGTGATGGTCGCTGCCCTGGACGTTGATCACCTTGCCGAAACCGCGCTGCCATTTGGTGATGTGATACGCGACGTCCGGCACAAAATAGGTGTAGGTGCCATCGGACTTTTTCATCACCCGATCCTTGTCGTCGCCGTACTCGGTCGTGCGCAGCCACAGCGCGCCTTCGCTGTCGTACGTTTTGCCGGCGGTCTGCAGCGCACTCACGGCAGCATCGACCTTGCCATCGACATACAGCGACGATTCCAGATAATAGTTGTCGAAGCGGATGCCGAACGCCTGCAGGTCGATATCCTGCTCGCGGCGCAGGTAAGCGACCGCGAATTCGCGGATCGATTCGATGTCTTCCACATCGCCGCTGGCGGTCACCGCCTTTGTATCGCGCGCCTCGACCGTTTTCTTCGCCAGAAAATCAGCTGCGATATCGGCGATGTAGTCGCCGTTGTACGCGCTTTCCGGCCACAGTTCGTCGCCCGGTTTCCAGCCGCGCGCGCGGCACTGCACCGAATGCGCCAGATTGGCGATCTGGACGCCGGCATCGTTGTAATAAAACTCGCGCGTGACTTCGTAGCCTTGCGAATCGAGCAGCGCGGCCAGCGCGTCACCCAATGCGCCTTGACGGCCGTGGCCGACGTGCAGCGGGCCGGTCGGGTTGGCTGAAACGAATTCGACCATCACCTTCTTGCCGTGGCCGACATCGCTCTTGCCGTAGTTTTCGGCCGTACGCAGCACCGTGCGCACCACGCCCTGCTTGGCACTGGCGGCGACGCGCAGATTGATGAAGCCAGGACCAGCAATTTCGGCCGTTTCGATCAGGGCTTCGCGCTCGGGATTCGCCAGCAGCGCGGCGACAATTGCCTGCGCCAACTCGCGCGGATTCTTTTTCAGCGGTTTTGCCAGCTGCATGGCGATATTGCACGCAATGTCACCATGCGACGGATCACGCGGGCGTTCGAGTGCGATGGTCGGTGTCAGGCCGGAGTCGGCCAAGAGCGGTTGCAGTGCTTGGCCAATCAGGCCGGCAATCTGCTGTTTTTGTTGTGCAAGCATGGAAATAACAAACGGAATGCAGCTGAAATAGGGAAATGGCTTGCATTATACTGGTTTGCGGCACAGGTTTTATGCGTTTGCATTGTTGGCGCAGACATAAAAAAACCTCCCCGGGGAAGCGGGGAGGCTGAAATGAGGCGGAAACCGCCCCCTTGCTGCCGCTAAAGTGCCTCCGAAATCTTACGGTTGCGCCTTAATCCTGGTGCGGTTGAGGGTTATTGCTGGGCCGCAGCCGGTCCTTGGCCGCGATGCGCGCTACGCCGTGCTTTATGAGAACGATGGTGTGCGCCGATCTCCGCATCAAACACCTTTTGCTGTTCCGGCGTCAGTACGGCGTAGAATTTTTTCAGTGCGGCCAGGCGGGTTTCCATATGCGCTTGGCGCTCCTTCATGAAAGCGAGCATTTTCTCGGCGCGTTCCGGTGCAGATAGTTTCATCATTTCGTCGCGTTGCATCCGCATTGGCACTGCTGGCGGGGTGGCGCCGGCGACGAACGCCTTCCAAGCAGTTTCCTGTTCTGCATTCAATTTCAGTTTGTCGTGCAAGGCAGCATGACGCTTTGCCATCCATGCTTTCATGGTTTCGGCGCGCTTGGCGGGATCGACGCGTTCCGCTCGCATCTTGCCTTGCTGCGGGCCGCTTGGGCCACACATGTCGTCGCCCATCGGCGGCATGGCCAGCGCTGCTGTGCCCACAAACAGGGCTACCAGCCCGGTCAACAAATGCATGTAAGACGTTTTCATAGACGCTCCTATCAGGTTGTTCATTCCGGAACGCGCCCGCGTTCCGTATGCAGTAAGTATAGGCAGCAAATGTGTATGAAATGTGGAAAGGTTGTGACAAATTGAAAGAGCCGGGGGGCCGAAAGAAAAAGGGCAGGCTCACGCCTGCCCTTCGTGCCAGTTGAGGCTGACCGCCGCTTACTCGTAACGGTTGGTCAGGTGGCCGACGCCATCAATGATGACTTCAACCGTGCTGCCTGGTTTCATCGAGCCGACGCCGACCGAGGTGCCGCAGGAAATGATGTCGCCTGGTTCCAGAGTCATGTCGCGCGAAATCATGCTGACCAGCTTGTGCGGCTGGAATACCATGTCGCTGACCGGGTAGTTCTGACGCTCCTGGCCGTTGAGGATGGTCTTGATTACCAGCGTGTTCGGGTTGTCGATGCCGGTGACGATGCCTGGGCCGAACGAACCGAAGGTGTCGAAGCCTTTGGCGCGGGTCCATTGCGCGAAGGTCGGATCCTTCTGGATGATTTCGCCAGCGGTGACGTCATTGCTGCAGGTGTAGCCGAAGATGTAGTCCTTTGCCTGTTCCTCGGTCACTTCCTTGCAGCGCTTGCCGATGACAATCGCCAGTTCGCCTTCATACACCACCTTGCCGTCATAGGTGTTCGGCTTTTTCACCGTATCGCCTTCGGCAATGAAAGCGGTGCCTGGCTTGAGCAGGTACAGCGGCTCGGATGGAAGCGCCACGCCGAGTTTGTTTGCCAGTGCGTGGAAGTTGTTCCACAGCAGGATCATTTTGCTGGGCGTGCATGGAGTCAGCAGCTTGACCTGGGCGCGGCTGATTTTTTCGCCGGTTGCAGTCGGGTTGTTGAACATGTCACCGCTGTAGACGCTGATCGTGTCGCCTTCCAGTGTACCGAAACCCGTCTTGCCGCCCTGTTCATAACGTACCCATGTTTGCATGCTGTTCTCCAATCGTTAATCGTTGCCAAGGCGCGCTGCCGCGCCATTGTGAGTTAGTGAATTGGTTATTGTATAGCAGATTTACCGCGAACGAAAAGAATCCCCGGCGCGCATCGGGCGCGCGCGGGAGCCGGGACATTTCTGGTGAGAGAGGAAGCTCAGGCGAATTTGTCGAGCATGGCTGCCAGATGCTTGGCGCGCTCGGCGGCGTCCTGCGGGCTGGTGGCGCCGGCTGTGTGCGTGACCATCGAACTGGTCAGCAGTGTGACGAAAGCGCGATCCAGCGCCTTGCGTGCGGCCGCCATCTGCTGCGCGACGCCATCGCAGTCCGACGGCGCAGCGGCACTGGCGATCAGTTTTTGCACGCCACGCAGCTGGCCTTCGACCCGCGCCAGGCGATGCAGCAGATCCTTCTTCTGTTCCGGGTTCAACGCCGTGCCTTGCACGATTTTCAGGGATGAATCGGCCATGATGAATTTCCTTGCTATTCGGGAGCTGTTGGGAATGGTTGCAGAGTTGCCGGGAATGTCTGCGAATACTATACCGGGTATGGTAGCACCTTTTTATCGGCAAACAATCAAGTCTGGGCAAGGGTGTATCGCAAAATGCACGGCATACCCCCGCATTTTGGGCGAAAATCAAGCGGTTTGTGCCGCCGTGCTTGCGCGATCTTGTTCGAAAGCATGGGGTATGCGTTCAAAGTGGACGCTTCGGCCATGTGTTTCGGGGGCGTCTTGGTATACTGGTGGTAGTATGTTTTTGGGTGAAAATGGCTCAGGCGGGGTACAGCGCACCGAGGATGCGTCCGCCGCGGGCGCCGGTCACTGCCGGCAGGTTGCCCGGCTGGCGTAGGCAGAAACGCTGCGCCAGCCACGCAAACGCGAGCGCTTCGACCTGATTCGGCGCTATGCCGAGCGCCTCTGTGGTGTCGAGCGCCGCTTGCGGGCAATACTGCCGCAATGCGCCCGCAAGCTGTTGCATCAGGTGGCGGCTGTACGCGCCGCCTCCACAGACATAGACCGCCGCTACGCCGGGCGCGTGTTGGCCAATTGCTTGCGCAATGGTTTCGGCGGTGAAATCGGTCAGCGTCGCTTGTATGTCCTGCGGCGCAAGTCTGGCTGCAGCCGGTTCTGCCAGCCGGGCGGCGAGCCAGTCGAGATGGAACAGGTCGCGACCGGTGCTTTTCGGCGGCGGCAGCGCGAGGTAGGGTTCGGTCAGCATCCGTTCAAGCAGTTGAGCGCAGCAATGGCCGCTGGCTGCCCATGCGCCATTAGCGTCGTACGGCAGGCCGCGATGGCGTCCGATCCAGCCGTCGAGCAGCACGTTGCCGGGGCCGGTATCGAAGCCGGACACCGTTCCGTCGGGCAGCAGCAGGCTGATGTTGGCGATGCCGCCGATGTTGACCACCACGCGGGTTTCGCCAGCCTGGCCGAACACCGCTTGATGGAAGGCTGGCACCAGCGGGGCGCCTTGTCCGCCGGCGGCGATGTCGCGGCTGCGGAAATCGGCAATCACATCGATGCCGGCCAGTTCGGCCAGAAGCGCTGGCTGGTTGATCTGGCGGGTGAAGCCGAGTTCCGGCCGGTGGCGTACCGTCTGGCCATGCACACCGATGGCGCGCACTCGGCCGGGTGGTACGGCGGTCTGCGCCAGCAATTTTGCCACGCAGTCGGCGTAAAGCCGCGCCAGCGTTTGTGAGGCTAATGCTTCGCGTTCGATTTCATTGTGGCCGGGAGCTTGCAGCGCCATCAGGTCGGCGCGCAATTCGGGCGGGAATGGCACATGCACCGCCGCCGGCATCGTCAGCGGGCCGCCGGCGTAATGGTCGGGAATGTCCGCCAGCACGCCATCGACCCCATCGAGGCTGGTGCCGGACATCAGGCCGATGTACATGCTGGTCGCGGCCTGGCCGTTGGGTTTATTTTGCCGCCGTCTTCAGTGCCGGATTCAGTAGCGCGAAACGGTGCAGCATGTCTTCCTTGATCGCGCGGAATTTTTGCAGTTCGGCCGTGGTCAGCGGTTGTACGTTCGGCATGTCGAGCGACATCGGATTGCGTTGTACGTTGGCGACGCGGAATTCGTAGTGCAGATGCGGCCCGGTGGACATGCCGGTGGTGCCGACATAGCCGATGATGTCCCCCTGGCTGACTTTCTGCCCTTTCCTCAAACTGCTGGCAAAGCGGCTCAGGTGACCGTAGGCGGTTGAATACTGCCCCCAGTGCTTGAGTACGATCAAATTGCCGTAGCCGCCGCTGTATTTGGCCGATTCGACCACACCATCAGCCGCAGCCTTGATCGGCGTGCCGCTCGGTGCAGCAAAGTCGATGCCCTTGTGCTGTTTCCAGTTGCCGGTGACCGGATGGACGCGCATGGAGAATCCGGAGGAAACACGGGTGAACGCGACCGGCGATTTCAAGAACGCCTTTTTCAGCGCCTTGCCGTCAAAGGTGTAGTAACCGCCCTTGTTGCCCGGCGCATCGAACCAGATGGCCTGGTAGGTTTTGCCAGCGTTGACGAATTCAGCCGCGAGAATGCGGCCCGGACGGATGTAGCTGCCGTTCTGCCAGAAGGTTTCGTACACGATGTTGAACTGGTCGCCCTTGCGCAGGTCAGCACGGAAATCGACGTTGGTCGAGAACATTTCGACGAACTTGCCGGTGACCGGATCAGGAATGCGCGCGGTATCGGTCGCGGCAAACAGGGAAGACTGAATCACGCCGGAGCGCATTTCAACCCGTTTTTCCAGCGCGGCCGAACCATCGACAGCAGTGAAACCGTGCTCTTCGCGCGTAACGACGATGTTTTTCAGGCTGTCGCTGCTGTCAGTGGCGGTCGTTGCCAGTCGCAAAAGTTCGCCATTCGCGGCCACTGTTGCTTGAATGACCTGGCCGGCCTTCAATTTCAGCAGCGCATTGGCGGTGGTGTTCGATTTGATGAAGGCGATTGCAGCATTGTCGTTTACGCCCAAGCGCGACAGCAGGGTGCCGATCGTGTCGCCCAGCCGCACTTTTTCTTCTCGCACGAAATTTTGCGCCAGCGTTTGATCCTCCAGCGAGGCAATCTGCTCAGACAGATCCGGCAGATCGAGTTCGAGCTTGATCACGGCTTTCGGCTGTTCGGATGCATCCGGGGTCAGCGGCGCGACCGCGATGGCGCCAAAGGTGGTAAATCCAAACAGCAGGCTGGCGGCAACAATGATGCGCGCCTTGAGCGATCCGTTCTGGAAAAAATGGCTGGCCTTTTGCAGAATATCCATGAAAACGCCTTCCTGGTCAGGCAATCAGTTAAAATTCCCGGTTTCCGCTTTTCTTTTTCTTGTTTGTTGTTTAATGGGCAAGCCGGGGGAAGAAGTGGTGGCGAATTATAACAACGAAATTTTGATTTTTATCAAAAGTTGCAAACCAGACAAATGAATACAGAAATCCAAACGCCGGCCGAGTTGCCGCTGTCCGATGCGGTGAAAGAGGCGCTGGCGATCACGCTGCGCGGCACCGAAGAACTGCTGGTCGAATCAGAATTCGCGCAGAAACTGGCGCGTTCGGAAAAAACGGGCGAACCGTTGCGCATCAAGCTCGGCCTCGACCCGACCGCGCCGGACCTGCACCTCGGCCATACGGTGGTGCTGAACAAGATGCGCCAGTTGCAGGATCTTGGACATACCGTGATTTTCCTGATTGGTGATTTCACCTCGATGATTGGCGACCCGAGCGGCCGCAACATCACCCGCCCGCCGCTGACACGCGAGCAAATTGAGGAAAACGCCAAGACCTATTTCGCTCAGGCCAGCCTGGTGCTCGATGCGTCCAAAACCGAAATCCGTTACAACTCGGAATGGTGTGACCCGCTCGGCGCGCGCGGCATGATCCAGCTGGCAGCGCATTACACGCTGGCGCGCATCATGGAGCGCGAGGATTTCGCTACCCGCTACAAGAACGGTTCGCCGATTTCGATCCACGAACTGCTGTACCCGCTGATGCAGGGCTACGACTCGGTCGCGCTCAAAGCAGATCTGGAGCTCGGCGGCACCGATCAGCGCTTCAACCTGCTGGTCGGGCGCGAACTGCAGCGCCACTACGGCCAAGAGCCGCAATGCATCCTGACCATGCCGCTGCTCGAAGGGCTGGACGGCGTGGAGAAAATGTCCAAGTCGAAAGGCAACTACATCGGCATCACCGAGCCGGGGAATACCATCTTTGGCAAGCTGATGAGCATTTCGGACGAGATGATGTGGCGCTATTACGACCTGCTCTCGTTCCGTTCGATCGCCGACATCGCCAAATTGAAGCAGGAAGTGGCGGACGGCCGCAATCCGCGCGACGTGAAAGTCGAGCTTGGCAAGGAAATCGTTACTCGCTTCCATTCGGCGCAGGCGGCCGATGCGGCGCTGGAGGATTTCGTCGCCCGCTCGCGCGGCGGCATTCCAGACGATGTGCCTGCGGTGTCGCTGTCCGGCGCGCCGCTGGGTATTGGTCAGTTGCTGAAGGCGGCGAATCTGGTCGCCTCCACCTCAGAAGGCTTGCGCATGGTCGAGCAGGGCGGGGTGCGCATTGATGGTGCAGCGGTCAGCGACAAGGGGCTGAAAATCGAGGCCGGCACGTTCGTGGTGCAGGTCGGCAAGCGCAAGTTCGCGCGCGTGACGCTGGCGTAATCGCTGACAGATGATTGCCCTGCTGCAGCGCGTTACCGAAGCCAGCGTCAAGGTCGATGGCAACGTAGTCGGCCAGATTGGTGCCGGTTTGATGGCGCTGGTGTGCGCCGAGCGTGGCGATACCGAAAAGCAGGCCGATGCGCTGTTGAAGCGCTTGCTCGGCTACCGCGTGTTTTCGGATGAAAACGGCAAGATGAATTTGTCGCTGACGGCGGTGACTGGTGGTCTGCTGCTGGTGCCGCAGTTCACGCTGGCGGCCGACACGAATTCCGGCACCCGCCCCTCATTTACTCCGGCTGCGCCGCCGGACGAAGGGCGGCGGCTGTTCGATTACTTCGTCGCGCAGGCGAAAAAGCTGCATGGGGCGGTCGAAACCGGCGTATTTGGCGCCGACATGAAAGTGGCGCTGATCAATGACGGGCCGGTGACCTTCTGGCTGCAGGTGCCGCCCGCGGCGGCGTGACCAAAACCACGCGAGAAATTGCCAATTTTGCGGGAGTATATGGCCAAAACCTATGTTCTGGCCACGGATTTTCTGGCGATTTTTTAATACTCAGGGCAGTATTTTTGAGGCTCAAATCAGACAGAGGTTTTGCCTGTGCGGAATTTGCCCAGCCAGTCGCCCGGATCGGTGAACGTCAGCACCATCGCGCCCCCTGCCTGCTTGGCTTGATACACCGCCAGGTCGGCATTGCGCAGCAGTTGTTCCGGTTCGTTACCATGCTCCGGATGCATCGTGATGCCGATGCTGGCCGAAATGCAGACGCTGTGCTGGCCTAGTTCGAACGGCTGGCTGAGCTTTCGCAGTATCTGGTCGGCGATTTCTGATGCGACTGTCGCCGATTGCGTATTGGGCAGCAGAACCAGGAATTCATCACTTCCGATGCGTGCCGCGGTATCCGTTGCGCGCAGGCATTCCTGCATCCGCTGCGCCAGTTTCCGCAGCAGTTGCTCGCTGACAGCCATTCCTAGTTTGTCCTTGGTGGACTTGAAGTGGTCGATATCAACGAACATCAGAGCCAGCGGCTGACGGCTGTTCTTTGCGGCCGACAATGCCTGTTGCAGCCGATCCCTGAACAAGGCCCAGTTTGGCAGGCCGGTCAGTTGGTCGTAGTTCGATAGCTGATGGATGCGCCGCTCGCTTTCCTTGCGCTCGGTGATGTCGGAAAACACCGCCACGTTATTGCTGACATAGCCGCTGTCATCGCGCACGCAATGCACCGATAGCGAAATGATGTGCGGCGTACCGTCGCGGTGCATGATCGATATTTCCCCTTGCCAGTTGCCGTTGGCGCAGACTGATGAGGCGATTTCCTTATAGACGGCTGGCGCAAGCATCGTGCCGAACACATGCGACGGATGCTGGCCGATGACTTCATCGTGCGAATAGTCGCTGAGCGCGAGAAAGGACGAGTTGACCGCGATGATGCGGCCATCGGCGGCCATCACCACGACCGCTTCATTCACCGATTCGAAAATGGCTGCGGCCAGCACCATTGAATCGCCCTGTGCGCGCCGTTCGGTGATGTCGCGGTTGCTGCCGCGACGGCCGATGAATCGCCCGTCGTTGTCATGCAGCGGCTTGCATGCGTGGATAATCCAGCGCGTTTCACCGTTGCCGTGCTGGATGCGAAAACCGATTTCATCTTCGCCCTGTTCGGCAAAATGGATGTCTTGCTGGTGAACGCGCATCAAGTGCCGATCTTCGGGATGGATGATGTTGTACAGCAATTCCGGGTCGGCCATGAATTCGGATGGCGCGTAGCCGGTGATGCGCTCACAAGATGGAGACATGTAAGCAATGCGACCGTCTGCTCCCTGCCAGTATTCCCAGCTAAGGGTGTGATCGGCCACCGTGCGGAATCGCGCCTTGCTTTCGAGCAGTTCCTGTTCAAGCTGCTTGCGGCGTTCGATCTCCGATTGCAGTTGCAAGTCCAGTTCCAGCATGCGGAAGGTGCGGTCGCCCAGATCGCGGTAAATGGCGTCAATGTTTTCGACCAGCGCCTCGCGGTGCGGTTGCCGACCGCCCGCGGTCTGAGCGGAAGCTGAGCCCGATTGCTGCGTGAGGATTTCGTCCGCCATCAGCTGATCCATGTTCGCTATGTGGTGTAGCAGCCATTGCGATAGAAATGCGAGCAGCAGGTTGACGGTGGCGCCTGGATTGGCTGCGGCCAGCGCGCTGGTCCGTTGGATATGATTGATGAATTCGCGGTGGGCTTGCTGGTGCGACTCATGGTGTGCGCGACCGATCTTGTGCTGCACCATCAGCGTTTCTTCGGTATTGAAGTGCGTGGTTGCGTATTGCTTCAGTTCATTGAGAATGCTGAACAGCTGTTCTGACTTGACGCCTTTTACATAAAGCTCACCGAGATGGTTCACGATGTCGAACAGCTGGCGGTGTTGCGCATCGACATCGGGCAGGCCGGTTGCCAGTCTGTCATCCCATGCGATTGTCGGCGGTGTGGAATTCTTGGCGGGCATCAGTCTGTCTGTTGGAGTTTTTCCTTAATTGTACCTTGCAACATCTTGATTTGGAATGCATATCTGTTTATTTTTTGCCAAAGTTTGGCATCAATAAAATATATTGCATGATGGTTTAGTAAAGCATTGGATGTGTGCCGCCTATTTTTATTTCGCGCTTCGGCGAGTGCGTGCCAATTCGACAAAAGCCCGCACGTAATCGACGCCGGCATCGGCTTCGCGGATGCCGAGAAAGATCTGCTTGGCTACGCCATGTCTGCCCAGAGGCACCGGTGCGACATCGAATTTGGCACGGTACTCCTCCACCAGCCAGCGGGGCAGCGCGGCGATGCCACGGCCGCTGGCCACCATCTGCAGCATGATGTCCGTGGTTTCGATCGGCTTGTGCCGTTTCGGGCTGACGCCTGCCGGCAAGAGAAACTGGGTGTAGATATCCAGCCGTTCAATCTCTACCGGATAGGTAATCAGCGTTTCGTCCGCCAACTGATCCGGTGTTACGAATCCAGCTTTTCGCAATGGGTGGCGAGGGCCAACCACCAGCACCTGTTCGTAATCGAAAACTGGTTCAAACTGCAAGCCGGTCTTGAACAGCGGATCGGGCGTGACCAGCATGTCGATTTCATGCCCGAACAGCGCGCCAA
>Ga0316613_10001783_pt1 | contig 14392 bp, 11 predicted proteins | sample OWC_soil_day10_C_2_FD_207647 | JGI IMG/M metagenome (GOLD analysis project Ga0316613, IMG submission 207647) | Wetland soil microbial communities from Old Woman Creek delta, Ohio, United States - OWC_soil_day10_CT_b | ecosystem: Environmental > Terrestrial > Soil > Wetlands | place: USA: Ohio...
AATTGGTCAATAGAAGTTTACAGCACCATTTTGAACTAATTAAGGTATTGGTAGAACGGGGCACGTATTTTTTTGATTATGGCAATGCCTTTATGAAGGCAATCTATGATGCAGGGGTTAAAGAAATTGCAAAGAATGGGCATGATGAAAAGGATGGTTTTATTTTTCCTTCTTATGTGGAAGATATTATGGGGCCACAATTGTTTGATTACGGCTATGGACCGTTCCGCTGGGTTTGCTTGAGCGGCAAACCAGAGGATTTGCACAGAACTGACCAGGTGGCAATGCAATGCATTAATCCTGAACGGCGTGGGCAGGACAGGGACAATTATATTTGGATTCGCGATGCTGAGAAGAATGGATTGGTTGTAGGAACCCAGGCGCGAATTTTGTACCAGGATGCAGAGGGTCGTAAGAATATTGCTTTACGTTTTAATGAAATGGTGCGTTCAGGTGAAATTGGTCCAGTTATGCTGGGACGTGACCATCATGATGTTAGTGGAACTGATTCACCATTTCGTGAAACGTCGAACATCAGAGATGGTAGTAATGTAATGGCAGATATGGCAGTACAATGTTTTGCTGGAAATGCTGCTAGAGGGATGAGCTTAGTGGCACTGCACAACGGTGGCGGTGTTGGTATTGGTAAGTCTATTAATGGTGGATTTGGCATGGTTTTGGATGGTAGTAAGCGGGTGGATGAAATCTTGCGATCGGCAATGCTATGGGATGTTATCGGCGGTGTGGCCCGGCGGTCATGGGCAAGAAACGAGCATTCTATTGAAACGATTATTGAATTTAACCGTGATTATAGAGGTAAGGCTCATGTGACGATTCCGTATATACCAACAGATGAACTGATTGATAAAGTTGTAGCGGAGGTCTTTAAATAGTATACAGGAGAAAACGTGCAGAGGGGGAGATATTTTGCATAGTGAAAGCAGCAGCAGATTCTTACTAATCAAGCACGCAGCAGAAATTGTTACCAGTACTGGAACAGCAGCAAAAAAAGGTGCAGCTATGAATCAGTTAGAGATAATCAAAGACGGTGCAATAGTAATAAAAGAAGGCATCATTGACTGGGTAGGCTTAACCTCTGACTTACCTGTATATAATGAGGAAAATTTGGAAATCATTGATGCCTCAGGTTGTAGTGTAATTCCTGGATTTGTAGATTCACACACACATTTTGTATTTGGCGGTTATCGTCCAGAAGAATTTTTCTGGAGGTTAAACGGGACGCCTTATTTAGAAATCTTAGAACGTGGCGGTGGTATTTTAAATACTGTTGAAGCTACGTGCGCGATGGGGCATGAGGCAATGCTGAAGACCGCGTCAAACCGGCTAGATGCAATGCTCGCCATGGGAGTGACTACTGTCGAAGGCAAGAGCGGTTATGGACTGGATTTAGATACGGAACTACGGCAATTAAAGGTCATGGGAGAATTGAACAGTAATCATGCTGTCGAGGTTGTACCAACCTTTATGGGTGCACACGCTGTGCCGCCTGAATATCGAGGGCGGGCAGATGATTATGTAACATTCATCATACAAAAAGTTCTGCCGGCAGTAGTAGAGCAAGGAATCGCGGAGTTTTGCGATGTGTTCTGCGAGAAGGGTGTATTTTCAGTAGAGCAAACAAGAAAAATTTTGCAGACTGCAAGTGTTTTGGGGCTTAAAACAAAAATCCATGCCGATGAAATTGTATCCTTTGGCGGAGCTGAACTTGCGGCTGAACTTGAGGCTGTTTCTGCCGATCATTTGCTGCAGGCATCAGAAAAGGGGATTGCTGACATGGCTGCGCGAGGTGTAGTGGCGACAGTATTGCCAATGACAGCATTTTGCCTGAGGGAAGAATACGCGGAAGCCAGAGCAATAATTGATAGTGGCGGAGCAATAGCATTAGCAACAGATTATAATCCAGGAAGCTGTTTTAGTCATTCGATCCCCCTGCTGATCGCGTTAGCGGCTATTCAGCTAAAACTTTCGCCAGCAGAAATTTTGACGGCATTAACGCTGAATGGGGCCGCTGCTGTTGGAAGGGCAGATCATATTGGAACTTTGGAACGTGGCAAGCAGGGTGATATTCTTATGCTGAAATACCCATCACATTTATTCCTGAGCTATCATACTGGAATGGATATAATGGATAAGGTCATTAAAAAAGGGAAAGTGGTTGTAGATAAACGTAATGGCAAATTTGGAGGTAATCGATAGTGAATAAACTAGTGGAATGTGTACCTAACTTTAGTGAAGGACGCCGTCCTGAGGTCATTGAAGCCATAGTAAATGAAGTAAGAAAGGTAGAAGGAATCCAACTTCTAGATGTACAATCGGACGCGAGTCACAATCGATCGGTAGTAACTTTTGTTGGTGAACCAGCCGCTGTTAAACAGGCAGCCTTTTCCTCCTGTGCTAAAGCTGCAGAATTGATTGACATGGAACAACATCATGGTGAGCATCCGCGGGTAGGAGCTACTGACGTAATCCCGTTTATTCCTGTACGGGAAGTCAGTCTTGCTGAGTGTGTTGAACTTGCTAATGAATTAGGCAAAGAAATTGCTGACAAACTGAACATTCCAGTGTATATGTATGAAGCAGCTGCAAAAAAAATCGAACGTAAGAATTTGCCGGACGTTCGCAAAGGGCAGTATGAGGGTTTAAAGACAGCCATTAGTGAGCCTGAAAGAAAGCCGGACTATGGTCCAGCAAAAATGCATCCTAAGGCTGGTGCTACGGTAGTGGGAGCCAGACAATGCTTAATTGCCTATAATATCAATTTAAGTACTAGTGATGTAGCAATTGCCAAAAGGATTGCTAATGCCATCCGGGAAGCCAAAGGGGGCTTTAAATACTGTCGTGCGATGGGTATTCTCATTGAAGAACGGAATGTAGCGCAGGTAACCATCAACATGATTAATTATGAAGGCACACCCCTTCACCGTGTTTTCGAAACGGTAAAAAATGAAGCAGCTCGTTACGGTGTAAACATTATCGGCAGTGAAATCGTAGGGTTGGTACCAATGCAGGCGTTGATTGATACCGCGGACTATTACTTACGTCTAGAAGGGTTTAATCGTAAGCAAGTTATGGAAGAAAATATTTAATTCACGAGTAGTAATAAAGCAAGGGGGGAATTAATTTGCTAATAGACAAAAGCATTACGGAATTTTTAGCAGAGCTAAAATCAGACTCTGCGGCACCTGGAGGTGGCAGTGCAGCTGCTTTAGCAGGTGCTATTGGGGCAGCGCTGGGGATTATGGTAGGAAATCTAACGGTAAGTAGTGCAAAATATGAAGCTGTACACGATGAAAGTAGAAAGTTAACGTTAGACTTAGAAAAGTGTTTAACAGCACTAGAAAAATATATTGATGAAGATACAGAGGCATTTAATAAAGTAGTAAAAGCATATAAACTACCTAAGGTGACCGAGAAAGAAAAACTAGAACGTAGCAATGCCATTCAAGAAACACTAAAAGTCGCATCGAATCTGCCTCTTATGGTTGCTAGGACTTGTTTAGAAGTACTAGAATTAGCGGGAAAAATGCTTTCTATCGGCAATACCAATGCAGCCAGTGATGCAGCGGTAGCTGGAAGAATAGCAGAGGCTGCCATGTGGTCGGCTATCTATAATGTACGTATTAATCTAGGTTCAATTAAAGATACCGATTTTGTTGCTGACCTGAAAGGCAGGATTGAAGGCATTGTAGTGCGCTCGGAAGTTTTAATGGCTCAAATAGCTAGGACTGCGGATGAAAAAATATAAATAGACAACTGATGTAGTTTATGCAGCCAAGAAAAGTAAACCAGTAAAAGAGATTAAGGAAAGGGAGGGACTGTTGTGGCGAAACTGACGAATTCCAATAAATCGGCAGTCAATACGGAAGAGTTGGTTCCAGAGAAAAAAGGTCTTAATCGTGGTTTGAAATCAAGGCATATGATGATGATTTCGATTGGTGGTACTATTGGTACCGGACTTTTCTTGGGTGCTGGCCAGGTGGTAAGCGAAGCCGGACCCGTTGGCGCTGTACTGGCGTTTCTGTTTGGCGGGATGGTGATGTATTTGGCTCTACTATGCCTAGGTGAGCTGGCAGTTGCAATGCCGGTATCGGGGTCATTTCAAAGTTATGCAGTGAAATTTATTTCCCCAGGTGTAGGTTTTACGGTAGGGTGGTTGTATTGGATTAATTGGGCAGTTTGTATTGCAGCTGATTTTACCGCTGCAGGTATTATTATGGTACTGTGGTTTCCAAGTGTATCTATTTGGATCTGGTCGGTATTATTTATCGCATTGATAGCTGCTTTGAACTTAATTTCAGTGAAGGCTTATGGTGAAATGGAGTATTGGTTTGCCAGCATTAAAGTTACAGCCATTATTGCCTTTATTCTTGCAGGTGCTGCCTTGATGTTTGGTGCTGTTGGTAACGAAGGAGCAATTGGATTTTCCAATTTTAATACAGGGACTGGTCTATTTCCAAATGGTGGTTGGGCATTGTTTTTAACTATGATTATGGTAGTGTATTCCTTCCAAGGATCGGAGCTGGTAGGAGTGGCTGCCGGGGAATGTGAAAATCCCGGTAAAAATGTACCTAAGGTTATCCAAGGTATTGTTTTCAGAATTATCGTATTTTATGTGCTAGCCATTATTGTCTTGGGAGCAACGATTCCTTATAAAGAGGCAGGAGTATTGGAAAGTCCCTTTGCGTATGTGTTTGGCAGGATAGGCATTCCAATTGCCAAGGACATCGTGAGTTTTGTTGTATTGACCTCAGCTCTATCAGCTGGTAATTCGGCGCTATATGTCTGTTCGCGCCTGCTTTGGTCAATGGCTAAGGATGGAGATGCACCAAAATGGCTGGGTCACTTGAATTCACGAGGCGTTCCTATCAATGGGGTATTTTTAACACTCTTATTATCTGCATTATCACTGTTAACCAGTGTATATGCAGCTGATACCGTTTATCTTTGGTTGATGTCCAGTGTTGGTTTGACCGGTTGCTTGATTTGGATTATTATTTCATGGTGTCAGATTAACTTCCGTAAACACTTTTTGGAAATTGGCGGTGATTTGAAAGATTTGATCTTCCGTACACCGTTATATCCGGTATTGCCAATTATAGCGATTATCTTAAATCTTTGTATTATCGCCAGCTTAGCATTTATTGAAGATCAGCAGATTGTCCTTTATACGGGTGTGCCAATTGTTGCAGGAATTTATCTGTATTATATTTTTATTCACAGCAAGCGCGAACCAAAACCAGCGGAGATTGCAAAATAAATTAGCAAGATTTTCAAGAGGCGGAGGCGATTTAACATGATCTTTTTAGATGGCAACTCTTTAACTTTAGAAGATGTGATAAAGGTAGCACGCAACTATGAAGAAGTCAGGATCAGTGATCAAGGTCGTGAGCAAATCATTGCCAGTAGAAGAATTGTTGATAAAATATTGGAAGAAGAAAAGCCTGTCTATGGTATTTCAACAGGATTTGGAAATTTCAGTACTATATTTATTTCCAAAGACGAAAGGGCAAAATTGCAGCGTAATTTGATTTTAAGCCATGCTACCGGTGTCGGCGAACATTTACCTGAAGATGTTGTTCGCTCAGCTATGATGCTTAGAGCTAATTCATTGGCAAAAGGTTATTCAGGTATTCGGTTATCAACAGTGGAAATGCTGTTAAATATGCTCAATAAAAAGATCTATCCTGCAATTCCAGCAAAAGGATCTGTTGGCGCCAGTGGGGATTTGGCCCCCCTTTCTCATATGGTGCTGGTTATGCTGGGGGAGGGGGAGGCCTATCTAAATGGTCAGTTGATGAAAGGTGACGAGGTGCTGAAAGCTTGCGGGTTAGAACCAATTGTATTGAGTGGCAAGGAAGGTTTGGCATTGATTAACGGAACACAGATTATGACAGCGGTTGGTACTATTGTCTGGCATGATGCTGTTAATCTAATGAAGGCAGCAGATATTGCAGCAGCGTTAAGCGTAGAAGCATTGAAAGGTACGAGGGCGGCTTTTGATCTACGGATCAGTCAGGTTAGGGCGCATATTGGGCAGTTGGCAACTACCCAAAATATGCTGAGTCTGACCGCACATAGTGCCATCATTGCTTCCCATAGTAACTGCAAGAAGGTACAGGATGCATATTCACTGCGCTGTGTACCACAAGTACATGGTGCATCTAAAGATGCGCTTAGGCGTGCAGAGGAAACTTTAACGATCGAAATTAATGCAGTGACGGATAATCCACTTATTATGCCGGAAACAGGCGAAGCCATCTCAGGTGGGAATTTTCATGGTCAGCCTATCGCTTTAGTCATGGATTATCTTAAGTTGGCAATTGCAGAATTGGGTAATATTTCCGAAAGACGTACGAATCGTTTGTTAGATGTACATTTAAGCGAGCTGCCACCATTTTTAACAGCCTTTCCGGGGGTTGACTCTGGTCTAATGATCACACAATATGTTGCAGCTGCATTGGTTTCAGAAAATAAAGTTTTGGTGCATCCAGCCAGTGCCGACTCTATTCCAACTTCGGCTAATCAAGAAGATCATGTCAGCATGGGTACAATCGCTGCCCGTCAAGCAAGCGAAATTTTGGATAACGTCTGTAATGTGATAGCCATTGAAATGCTGGCAGCTGTACAAGGTATTGATTTTCTGGCACCTCTTACACCAGGAGATGGTACTACTAAAGCGCATCAAATCATTCGGGACGTTGTGCCACATTTAGATGAGGATCGGGTGCCGGCACCGGATATAAAGAATCTCCATGATTTAATTGCTGGCGGTAGATTAGTTGAAGAAGTAGAAACGGTGGTTGGTGTATTGAATATTTATTAAAATGTGAAACCTCCTGCGGAAATTCAAGTATGAATTCTCGCAGGAGGTTTGTATTTTAATGGTAAATATATGTTAATATTAGGTTAGTTTTGTCACATTCAGTATGCCAAATCTTACTCTTTTATAGATGGTTTTCTACGTTATATAATGAAGACGAAAAGAGGTGATATTCATTACGCTTAATGAAATGTCGGCCCAATTATTTCAAAAAATTACGAGCAGCAATCATGCTGTAAAGATTTCTACATTAGCAGAAGCTTTGCATAGCACTCCACGGCAAGTTCGCTATAATTTGGATAAGATAGATGAATTTCTTAAATATAATAAGTTCCAACAATTAATCCGTAAACCAAATGTAGGAATTTTCTATAGTGCTTCCTCAGAAATAGTCGAAATGATAATGCAAAAACTGCAAGAACGGGAAGTCCAACATTACATAGCTTCTCAAGAAGAACGAATGGATATCATTATAGCTGTATTGCTGCAGCAGCAAGATTATATAACCATTGACGATCTTGCTGAAAAATTAAATAGTAGCCGCAGTACAGTAGTCAAAGATTTGAATAAGGTGCGAAATTTATTAGCCAATAAGCACTTAACTATTCTATCTTCAACTAATCATGGGATTAAAATCACGGGTGAGGAAAAGTATCTTCGACGGGCGTCTATTGAGCTGCTGATGAAAAATGCAGAAACCCAGGGGATACTGAGCGAAGAAATGTCGCCTATATTAAAAAGAATAAATACCTTTTCTCAATCGGAAATTGCCAATATGTTTAGCAACATGAATATACAATTTATTGAGGGTTGTGTAATTGAGGCGGAGAAACAATTGGAAACCACGTTTTCCGATGAGGCGTTTTATGCCCTTGTGATTCATATAGCAATAGCCATCAAAAGAATAAAGCTTGGCAGAGATATTGTAATGCCTTATCAAGAACTTAAAAACTATGAAACAACGAAGGAATTTGCTGCGGCCTCTTATATTGCCAGCAAGTTAGAAGAAGAGTTCCAGCTTGAAATTCCCTATGATGAAATCGGTTATATCACCATTCATTTGCTTGGCAGTAATGTGTATGCAGCCAATCCATCATCTAGTGAAGACTGGGCAACCCTTCAAATATTAACAGGAAAAATCTTGAGTGCAGTAAGCGAAAGTTTGCAGCAAGAATCTTTGATTCAGGATGAACAGCTGTTTAGCGGCTTGCTTGAACATTTACGGCCTGCTATATACAGATTGAAAAATGACTTAAAATTAAAGAATCCTGTACTAGAGGAAATTAAAAACAACTACCACCATTTGTTTCAAATTGTAAAAATCGGCATGGTTCCTGTGGAAAGCCATGTGGGAAAATTTTTTGATGATGAAGAAATCGGATATTTTACCTTACACTTTGGTGCTGCCCTAGAAAAAATAAAAACTAAGAGCGAGGTAGAAAAGAAGATTCTAGTGGTTTGCAGTACGGGATTAGGTACTGCAAGGTTGCTATCCTCTAGATTGCTGCAATTATTTAATGTAAAAATTGTGGATATAATTGCTTATCGTCAGGTAAGTCAAGTTCTCAAGTATCAGCAAGTGGACCTAATTGTTACGACACTATCGGCAAAATTTGATTTAGTTCCTTGGGTAAAAGTAAATCCATTACTGTTAGAGAAAGATGTTGAAAATTTAAAAAAATATTTAATACAATATCACTTTCAGCCAAAGAATATCTTTGCTGAAACATTAAAACTAATTGAAGAACACTGTGACATAAAAAATTATGATGCATTGCTATTGGGATTAACCAAAATTTTAAGAGCAGATAATATGATAGGGCAGAAGGGAGTTGTACAACCGTTGTTGAGAGAATTGCTGACAGCAAATATGATAGACGTAAATGTAGACGTGAAAAATTGGGAGGAAGTGATTTATGCTGGTGGAAAAATCCTAGAGGAGCAAGGGTTGGTTGAACACAGGTATGTGGATGCCATGATTAATACGGTAAAAAAGATGGGGGCATATATTGTTATTACCAAGGGGATTGCCATGCCTCATGCGAGACCGGAAGATGGAGCAAAGAAAGTTGGAATGGCATTACTAACTCTGAAAAATCCTGTAAACTTTGGTAGCAAGGAAAATGACCCTGTCAGTGTAGCCATCTTCTTATGTGCAGTAGATAATATTACTCATTTAAAGGCATTAGCTGAGCTGATGCAATTATTAGATGACGATGATTTCAAAAAAATGGCAGATCAAGCTAGTAGTAAAGACGAAATTATAGCATATATCAATAGCAGAAAGTAGAAAGGAGATGATCGTATCATGCTTACTATTTTAACCGTATGTGGCAATGGAATTGGCAGCAGTATTATGTTGAAAATGAAAATTGATGAAATCTGTGAAGACCATCATATCAAAGCTTCTGTAGAATCAGCTGATTTCAATTCAGCACAAGGGAAAAAGGCGGATCTGATTATCACGGTAAAAGAGCTGGCCTATCAATTTGAGGGCCGTGAAGTGGCAGTGGTTCGAAGTTATATCAATAAGAAAAAAATTGAGGAAGATGTTCTTGAGATTCTTTTAAGGATACATGAAAGTAAAATGTAGGGGGTATGATCTATGTCCACATTTACCATCATTCTAGAATTTTTTCGAGACGTACTAAAACAACCGGCATTATTAATGGGTATTATGGCACTGATCGGGCTGGTCGCGCTAAAAAGGCCTATGTTCAAAGTCATGACAGGCACCCTAAAGCCAATATTGGGTTATTTGATGTTAGGTGCGGGTGCTGATTTTATTGTTGCCAATTTGACTCCTTTAGGGAAGATGATTGAAGAAGGTTTTCATATTACAGGTGTAGTCCCTAACAATGAGGCTATTGTTTCTGTAGCACAAAAAGTATTGGGAATCGAAACCATGTCTATTCTCTTGGCTGGATTGGTCATTAATCTTATCATTGCAAGATTTACTAAATACAAATATGTATTTTTAACTGGGCATCATAGTTTCTTTATGGCTTGTCTACTTTCCGCAGTTTTAGGTGCTTCAGGGATGAAAGGGGGCGAACTGATCCTAATTGGCGGTTTTATTCTTGGGGCATGGAGTGCCATATCACCAGCCATTGGTCAGCAATATACATTAAAAGTAACTGATGGTGATGAGATTGCCATGGGCCATTTCGGTAGTTTAGGCTATTATTTATCTGCATGGGTTGGCAAATTTGCTGGAAAACCGGAAGAAAGTACGGAGAAAATGGAAATTCCCGAGCAGTGGGGATTTCTCAGAGATACTACCATATCAACGGCACTGACAATGATGGTATTTTATTTAATTGCGGCCCTTGCTGCAGGACCTAGTTATGTAGCCACCCTAGCTGGTGAAATGTCACCTTTTCTATTTGCTATTATGGCAGCTCTTAAATTTGCAGTTGGTGTTGCTATTGTATATGCAGGGGTTAGAATGATCCTTGGTGATTTAATCCCCGCTTTCCAAGGGATTGCGACAAAAATAATACCCAATGCCGTTCCTGCAGTGGATTGTGCTGTATTTTTCACCTATGCTCCAACAGCAGTAGTAATCGGATTTATTAGTTCCTTTGTTGGAGGTGTTATAGGGATGCTGCTGTTAGGTACTGCTGGAGGCGTGCTTATCATACCCGGGCTTGTTCCTCATTTCTTTTGCGGTGCTACTGCCGGAATTTATGGAAATGCTACGGGCGGCAGAAAGGGAGCAGCGTTAGGAGCATTTGTAAATGGTTTAGCTATTACTTTTCTACCTGCATTTCTGCTTCCTGTTCTTGGACAGTTAGGTTTTCAGAATACGACCTTTGGTGATGCTGATTTTGGTGTCCTAGGCATTCTGCTAGGTAAAGCATCCAATACGCTAGGTCCAGCAGGAATTTATATTCTTGCAGCCATTTTGCTGATTGTTTTAGTGATTCCAAACTTTATAAAAACAAAAACTCATGCGCTCAATAACGTACAGAGTTAATGATTTCCTTACCATCAGCTAGGTGAAATTTGATAAGTGAGAAGCAGCGTGCTATTCTAAAATAGAGAATAGCACGCTAATTCTCTTAAAATATTAAGGAAAGAATGAGTGATATATCATGTTATATGAAGTGTCTAAAACAATAGATGTGGTAGGGATTGGGGTGTCAACGCTAGACATGTTTACAGTGGTTGATAAATTTCCTACTACTAGAGAGGTGCAAAAAGCTGTTGCTATGGTTCTAGATGGCGGAGGTCCAGTTGCTACAGCAATGGCAACTTTGGCGAAATTAGGAACCAATACGGTTATGATTGATAATTTGGGAGACGATTGGAGTGGCTTACTAATTTTAGAAGATTTCAAAAAACATAATGTGAATACGTATTGTTTAGAAATCTTTCCACAGCACTCCTCCTCAGTGGCTAATATACTGGTGGAAACAGATACCGGGATAAGAGCTATCATTTACCATCCCGGATCGGTTCCAGAAGTAAAAGACATTTCTAAGTATTCTTCTGTAATACAGGCCGCTAAGGTGCTGCATTTAAATGGCCGGCATCTGGAAGCTAGCCTGCAGGCCATCGATATTGCTAAAAAATCAGAGGTCAAAGTATCGTTTGATGGTGGCGCAAATCGATATAATCCTAATATGCAGCTTATTGTGCCAAAGGTAGATATTTGTATTGTGGCAAAGGAGTTTGCCATGACTTATACTGGTGAAGCTACGATTGACCATGCTGGAGAAATGCTGCTAAAAGCTGGTCCTGAGCTTGTAGCAATAACGGATGGAATGAATGGAAGCTGGATTTTTAACAAAGACGTTAATATGTTTCATCAACCAGCATTTAAGATTGACAATGTAGTAGACACAACAGGATGCGGCGATAGTTATCATGGCGCTTTCTTATATGGGTTAATCCATAATATGTCATTACAAAAAGCAGCTGAGTTTGCCAGTGGAGTCGCTGCCCTTAATACCCAATCTCTTGGTGGAAGAAGGGGACTACCTTCTTTGGAAACCGTTGAGAAATTTTTGTTAAAGTATTGAGTCAAGTATATGAGGTGCTTGGCTCTTTCCTATGACTCCTCCTTTAGGGTTGTTTATTTTCCAAATTATGCGATAATTATATAATAAAGGAGGGTTGATTTTGAGTATCATTTCGTGGCTATTTTCAAAAAATACGGAAAGCAAATCGCTTGTTCGCAAATGGGTAGTACAAGAAATCCAGAAGGTGGATGCCGATAATCCTGATGTTTATGCACTCTTTGTAGGACTAATTCAAGCTGCTGTTCAATGTGGAAAGTATGGCATTGAGGAGCAAGATGATCAACTTCTGCAGGTTTCAAAGCAATATTTGGGAGATGCTACTATCTTTGAAATTGCCTGTTACACCTATTGTCGAGTAGAACAATGGTTAGGCAAGAACCAACCGGAGTTTACTTCTCAAATAACGATTCCTATTCGTGAATGGATAGTGGAAAAATTCCATACAGCACTTTATGTGGATGAGCGGCAGGTTAGTCAATTATTTGAGGAACAGATAGTACGATACAAGACCTTGATAAGTGATGGAAAAGGCATTGAGGAACTGCATCTGGAATTAGAGCAGCGTATAATAATGACCAAAGGGGATAAATTTGATAAAAGACCTTTATCCAAAGAATCCCGAGGCGCAGCTCTTGACTCTCAGTATATTAAACGCAGCCTGGCAAATTATGAAGAAATTTATATGACAGCAGTACTAACGAGCATACAGGAATATTGTAAAAATAACATAAAACAGCAATTGGCTCAGAAACTGAACAAGGACCAGAAGTTAGAACAGGATCAGGAGCAGCGAGATTATTTGTATGGAATGGCATTATTAGCGCAGCAAGATTGGGTAAGAGCCTGCAAGGCTTTCACAAAGGTACTAGCTGTTAACCCTGAACATTATGATGCTTTGATACAGCGGGGCTTATTATACGTCACATTGTATCAATATGTAGATGCGCTGCAAGATTTCACAGCAGCAATTGAAATGAAACCCAGTGAACCTGCCGCCTATCTCCATCGCGGCAAATGTTATCACCGGAACTTGCGTCAAAAAGATAAGTCTTTGGCTGATTACGCTGAGGCAATTCGGTTGGCACCTAGCATTGCGGCAGGATATTTTGGACGGGGTGAACTGTATGACGAGATAGCATTACATGACGAAAAACAAGCTATTGAGAATAATGATCTTGCTAAATCTGCTCATGTTTCTGAGGAATTCCAGGCAGCAATTAATGATTATAGTCGAGTAATTGCTTTAGAATCTGAACATGATTTGGCTTATGCTAACAGAGGTTTGGCTTACGCACGAAAGGCTCGCGCTAATAGGAATGTGGATTTTATTGTAAAATCAATTGCTGATTTCGAAAAAGCCATGAATTTGAATTGGGAATATGGTCATTTATATAAACAGCAAGATGAAATGAAAGAATTACTAAAGCAAATCAGTCAAGCGGAGGCATAGGCTGAATAGAAGATATGATTCTTAAAAGTGTCTTTTATAAGGTTAGAACTTATACAATAATTCAATAGCGCTATTGAAGGTCAATGGAGGTGAGAATCCGTTGGCCTTCTTTTTTCAACTGTTTTGTCACCACCTTTTCACAATCGAAATATAATAGGACAGCGAGAATTGATTTTGTCAGGGAGGTAAGAAAATGTTCAGAAAAGATGTAAATGATTATATACCACCGGGTAAACACAAATTACCACCATTACCTTATCCATATGATGCACTTGAGCCAATTATTAGCTCCACTACACTTAGATATCACCACGACCATCATCATAAATCTTATGTAGATGGTTTAAATAAGGCCGAACTAGCTCTGGTAGAAGCGAGGCGTCAAGATGATTTTACTTTGATTAAATATTGGGAAAATGAACTGGCATTTAATGGATCGGGACATATCCTGCATAGCGTTTATTGGACAGTGATGGCGCCGGTACGATTTGAAAGTGAACCAGGCCGATGCACTATTAGAGAAGTCAATAAATATTTTGGCAGCTTTGAAGCCTTTATCGCGCAGCTTGTCGCAGCAACTATTAAAGTAGAAGCATCTGGATGGGGGATACTCGTATGGAATCCAGCCTGGAGTCACTTGGAAATTCTCACCGCAGAAAAACATCAGAACCTTACCCAATGGGGAGTTATTCCCATATTGGTTATCGATGTATGGGAACACGCCTATTATCTTGATTATCAATATGATCGTGAGCAATATGTTAAAGAGTGGTTAAAGTTAATAAATTGGTTTGAGGTAGAGAACCGTCTCATATTGGCAAAAAGAGGCCAACTTCCTTTATTGCTAGCAGGCAGTGACAGTTAATACGTTCAGGGGAGTGCGGTTGGCAATTTTTGTATAAGTAACTGAGTTAAGGTTGATTCTAAGTTCAAGCATCCTTCGAGGTGCTTTTTCTTATGTGCAAAATTGTACTTATCATAAAATAAAGCCGCCCATTTTAAAGGTACGGCTAATCAAAATTATGCTTCAAAAAGACTTGAAATCGATTGTGACGATTTATTTGAACTTAACAA
>Ga0316613_10001786_pt1 | contig 14375 bp, 21 predicted proteins | sample OWC_soil_day10_C_2_FD_207647 | JGI IMG/M metagenome (GOLD analysis project Ga0316613, IMG submission 207647) | Wetland soil microbial communities from Old Woman Creek delta, Ohio, United States - OWC_soil_day10_CT_b | ecosystem: Environmental > Terrestrial > Soil > Wetlands | place: USA: Ohio...
ATTATATTAAAATCGCCACTGGGGACGATTGGAAGAGTGCTTGTGTCTGGTTTCAGTTCTTTTGTAACACTGCTTGCACCAATAGGAAACCTATTAAGAACGACATTCGCACCGCTGGCAAGACTGGGGGTAACGCTCTTGGGACCCCTTGGGGGAATTGTAGGTAAATTGTTTCCGATTATTGCAGTAGTAACACTGGTTATCACGGTATTTGAATTAGTACGAAAGAATTTAGACAAAATCCGGGGAGCCATAGAAAATATTTTTGGAGAAAAAGGCGTTGCGGTCTTTGACAAAGTTATTGCGGTAATAACAAATATAGGGAATGCAATAAAAGGTGTATTCTCTGACGGAAACTTAGGCGCAGCACGCGACAAAATTAATGAAATATTTGGAGAAAAAGGTGTTGCGGTCTTTGATGTTTTTGTAAAGGCTTTTGAAAAGATAAAGGCAGCGGCGGGACAGTTTATCAACTTTGTCATAACTCACATTGTCCCAGTGGCAGAAGATGTACTAAACCTTATAACGACAAGCATTATTCCTGGAATTGTAGGTTTTGTTAAAGCGGCAGCACCAACGATAATGTCAATCATTCAGTCTGTATCTGATTTTATTGGTGCAATTATCCCGGTTATTGGAAGTTTTATTGCTGGATTAATGCCAGTGATAAGTCAGATCATAGCTTTTATTCAAACTTATGTATTACCAATTATAGGGCAAGTGTTCAGCTTCATAACAGGCACAGTGTTTCCTATGATAGCGGCGGGTATTCAAGCAATACTGCCTATAATAACAAATATACTTTCAACATTGCTTCCGTTTATACAAACGGCAATAACTACTATATGGAATATCGTACAACCGATAATTCAAGGCATTCTGGCAGCCATACAATTTGCAATGCCGACAATACAAGCAATTATTGAGACTGTTATTGGAACTGTGACGGGTATCATTCAAGGTTTAATGACGGTTTTAGGTGGGATTATCACTTTTATAACAGGTGTATTCACCGGGAACTGGTCGCAGGCTTGGGAGGGTATCAAAACAATTTTTAGCGGTATTTGGCAGGGGATTTCCGCTGTCTGCAAAGGTGTCATAAATGGGATTATAACGGCAGTAAATGTCGTTATCCGGGGGCTAAACAAATTAAAAGTTCCAGACTGGGTGCCAGGGCTTGGAGGAAAGGGCATAAACATTGCCGAAATACCAATGCTGGCAAAAGGCGCAAGGCGAACGCCGGAAACATTCATTGCAGGCGAAGCAGGTCCTGAATTAATAACCAATTCACCGGGTAGAACGGTATTCACGGCTAATCAGACAAAGAGAATACTGGAAAGCCAAAGTGCAGCAAACGAAACAGCGGCGGCGGTAAAAGGTGCGCCGGGAATTACAAATGTAACCAATAGCAGCCAGAGTGGACCGCAGACGGTAAACAACTACGGTTCAGCACCGGAAGTGGTAAGCAAGGCGGGGCAAAATGGAGGTAATAGAAATATTACAATAACAAACAGCACAACGATTGTTGTTGAGGGTGAGAAACCGGGCGACCTTGACGCGAAACTGGCAAAAAACAACGCTGACTTGTTACAACAGGTTGAACACCTACTGGACAAGAAAGACGATGACGAAAGGCGGTCACATTATGACTAATACATACACAACAATTTCTGGCGATATGTGGGACAAAATCGCATATGAGAAAATGGGAAGCGTGCTGTATACAGATAAGCTAATGAAAGCCAATATAAAATATGCCGCCTTAGTTGTTTTTCCTGCCGGGATAGTCTTAACTATTCCGGCGGTGGAAGACAAAGTCAATATGGAACTTCCACCATGGAAAAGGGGGCTATTGACATAAAATGGCTTCTAAAGATTATGCACGCAGGGTAGAACTGCGGCTGACATTTAAAAACTTTGATGTTCCAGAAGATATCAACAAGCACATTATTAGCGCGGAATATACAGATGAAGAGGAAGACGGGGCAGACGATTTTCAAATTGTATATGACGATAGGGAAAGAAATCTGCTGGGCGGCTGGCTGGATATAAAGCCAACGATCATAAAAGATACAAAGCAGGTGGAAAAAGAAGCAGGAGAAACAGCGGTTATAAATTATGTAGTGAAAAGAGGGGATACACTATCAGCAATAGCCAGTAAGTATCTGGGTAGTGGTACAAAATATCCGCAAATTGCACAGGAAAATAACATACGGAACCCAAATTTAATTTATCCGGGACAGGTATTTAAAATAACAACAAGCGGCGCAGGGAAAACGACAACTAAAGAAACAACAACAACGGACGGAGCCGAACCAAAACTTGTTACAGCGGTATTGGTTCAAAAGAACTGGAACGACACCGGGAAAGATGCAACGTTGAACTTTGGAACGTTTGAAGTTGACAGCATTGACATGGCGGGTCCACCGGATAAAGTGACGGTTAAAAGCACTTCTATCCCATACACCTCAACATTGAGGACTGAAAGGAAGTCAAGGGCGTGGGAAAATATAACATTAAAAGCAATCGCGGAACAGATGGCGGCAGAAAGCAAATTGCAGTTGATGTATGAAGCACCTGAAAATCCGAAGTTCAAGAGAAAAGAACAGGTACAAACGTCAGATATAAGGTTTCTACAGAAACTATGCAAAGCAGAGGGACTGGCGTTAAAAGTTACAGACTTGACAATTGTTATTTATAGCGCGGAGGACTACGACGGAAAGCCAGTTATTAAAACTTTGCAAAAAGGCAGTAGCGACATTATGTCGTATCAGATGGGAACCAGTCTGACAGATACAGCGTACACAAGCTGCCATGTAACATACACAAACCCGGATAGCAAGGCGACAATCGAATATACATATACGCCAGACAGCAAAACAGGAACGGGGCAAACATTAGAGGTAAACGAAAAAGTAAATAGCACAGAAGAAGCAATAAAGCTGGCAAAGAAGCGCCTAAGAGAAAAAAATACACAAGAATATACAGCCAGTTTGAAAGTTGTTGGAGATGTAACGCTGGTGGCAGGGGCAACGGTACAGTTAAAAGGCTTCCAACACTTTGACAGAAAATATAAAATCACGCAGGCGAAACACTCAATATTAAACGGGTACACAGTGGACCTTAAATTAAAACAAGTATTGGAGGGCTATTGATGGCAGACTTAACAGAATTAAAGAATATAGCCAGAAAAGGCATTGTACAGAGTGTGGACGCAGGAGGAATGAAAGCCCGTGTTAAATTTGAGGATAAAGGCGGCATTGTATCCGGCGCCCTGCACATACTTATGCGACAGGAAAGTGTAAAGTTACCGACCGGGGAAACGGTAACGACAACAAAGTGGGTGCCGCCAGTCGGAAGCATGGTTCTATGTTTGATGATACCAGATGGCGACGGGGAGGGCTATATATTGGGGGGTGTGCAGTAATGGCGAAAATAGGCAGCTTTGGAAATGTTGTTTTTTCGGTGTCAGACAGAACCGTAAAAACATTTAATGAAATGTCATGGAAATTTGCGGCAAACTACGCAACGCATGATAGACACTTACAAGAAGACTTGCTGGAATTTTTGGGACCGACACCGGACAGCATAAGTTTTACAATGGTATTTAGTGTGTTCAGAGGGGTGACGCCTTACAAAGAAGTAAAAAGGTTGCGGCAAATGGTGAAAAACGGAGAAGCTGGAAGACTTGTAATAGGCGGGAAAGTATACGGGTCATATAAGTGGGTGGCAACGGACGGAACAGCGGAACTGGAACGGTACGACAACAAGGGGAATCTATGGGCTGCAACAGTGAAAATGACGTTGCAAGAATATGCAAAGAGGTGATGAGCGGTGGAAGTGATTAGAGGTGACGGGATACTATTAGAAAATATAGACCTCGCCCCAGCAAATGTGCATCAAGAGGTTGTACAAAACATTGCAATAATATTAGCCACTGTACAAAATTCTTGCCCCATGCTGCGTGATATAGGGATATCGGGGGATTTGTATGGAAGACCGCTGCCAGTAGTGGAAAATTTACTGGTAGGGCATATATACGACCAGATAGAAACCCATGAACCACGCGCGATTATTTCGGAAGTGAATTTCGAAACAGAAAGCAAAACAGGGAAAATCATACCAATAATCACGCTGGAGGGGGTGAAAGAAAATGAGTGACAGAATGTACCCGGACATTGAGTTTGTGGAAACGGACGTGGAAACAATAGAAAATAGTATGATTGCATTATATGAACTAATGACAAGCCGCAAAATATACCCGGCGTCACCGGAAAGACTTTTTATATCATGGTGTGCCGCTATGGTAATTCAGCAGCGCATATTGATAAATGACACAGCAAAGAAAAATGTACCGCGTTATGCGGAGGGAGAATATCTTGACAGCTTGGCAGAACTGTTCAAGGACATTGAAAGACTTCCTGCACAACCAGCAGTTGCAACATTTCGTTGCTATATATCGCAAGCACAAGCACAAAGCGTAATTGTACCAAAAGGCACAAGAATAACATTTGATGGGGAAATAACATTTGCAACAGTTGAGGAATTGGAAATTGAAGCCGGGAAGACATACGGTGACGTTGCAGGAGAGTGTCAGACAGTCGGGACAGTTGGAAACAATCTTGCAGTAGGACAGGTAAAAGAAATAGTGGACATTTACGACTATTATATGAAAGTGGAGAATGTCACAAAAACAACCGGGGGAGCCGAAGAAGAGGGCGACGACAGTTATTATGAGCGTATGCGAGAAAGCATGGAAAGTTTTTCGACGGCTGGTCCTATTAACGGATATATTTACCATACAAAGTCTGTGTCTGCCGCAATCTCTGACGTGGCGGCAACAAGCCCGGAACCGGGGAAAGTAGATATTAGAATATTACTACAGAATGGAGAACAGCCAACGGAAACGGTAATTGAAGAAGTTCTGGAAGCATTGAACAGCAATGACGTTAGACCGTTGACAGATATTGTAACCGTATCAACGCCGGACGAAGATTTGTTTGACGTAGATGTAACTTTCTATATTGAACGAAATCGTCAAGCAAGTTCTGCGGTTATAGAAAATGCAGCAAGGGCAGCAGTACAGAAATACATAAACTGGCAAACAGAGAAAATGGGACGGGATATAAACCCGTCTTATTTAGTTTCGTTGCTTATGGCAGAGGGCGTAAAGCGTGTCGAGGTAAGGCAACCGGAATTTGCAGAAGTGGAGGAAACGCACGTTGCAAGAATAAGAAATCAAAATGTATTGAACGGGGGTGTAGAAAATGGCTGATACAAAGGGAAACGATATTTATAGTATTGATTTTACAAAATATCTCCCGGAAGCATTAAAATACGATCCTAAAATGATTGCATTAGCAAGTGCGCTGGCAGAACACATGCTGGCTGCAAGCGGACTGATTGAAAATGTTTTGATTTATTCCAGAATTGATGAACTGCCGGAAGAATTGGTGGACATTCTGGCATACGACTTGCACGTTGACTGGTACGACTATTCCTACCCACTGAAAGTAAAGCGGGACATATTAAAAAACAGCGTAAGAGTGCATAAGAAAATGGGTACAAAATACGCCATAGAAAAAGCACTGGGCGGTTTGTTCCCACAAAGTGAAATAGAAGAATGGTTCGAATACGGTGGCGCGCCACATCACTTCCGCATTGTATGCGACGTTACAAGTGAACGTATCATGGCAAGTTACCAGCAGATTGTAAATGCGGTAAAAATGTATAAGCGGCTTTCGTCACACATGGAGGAAGTAACGTACCAGAGCCGTATTTACTCCACAATCAAGACCCACACAGATTGTTATGTATATAAAAATCCATTAACAGGAAAACTGGCAGCTGGCACCTATCCGCAAAGAAACAGACGTGGTGGGCAGGCTGCCAGTGCATTAGTAGTGGGTACGGAAGCAGCAGGGTTTATCTTTGCTTCACCACAGGCAGGAACAATGCCGGAAAGAAATGTTATATTCCGGGGAACGGCGACGCAGATTGACGCGGAAACGGCGTTAAATTCGTTCAGGTATAGAAATATACCTGCGGGAAGAACAAAAGCCGGAGAAACGCCACAGAGAAGCCGAAGAGGGCAAAACGCAGCAGGGGGAGTGATACTGGAAGATACAACAGAAGAATTTTTGTTTTCTGTCCCGGTAGCTGGAACAGTGCCGGAGAGTAACACAGTTCACAGAACCGAAAGCGGAGCCATAACAAACACAGTAGAAGCAACGGGATTCTTGCATAACAGCAAACTTTGTGGAAATACCCGAAAGCTATAAAGGAGGTGAGGAACTATGTTGACGCCGGACGCAATTAATGATTTTAAAGATTTCTTAGAAAACATTATTGCATATGCCAAAGTTACGGTGAATGGAACTGCCGACAAAATGATTATTCAGCGGAAAGAAAGGCTTTTAGACGGCAGAGTGGCGGTGTACATAAATATAACGCCGCAGCTGGGGACAACCGCAACCATTCAGCGGGTGCAGCTATACAATAAAAATAACAAGTTGTGGGCTGACAAGTCGGAAAATATTGTGCTTTCTAATGTGCAGGAGGGCGCATTATACCGCTTTGTATTCAAATTTGAGGAACAGGAGGTGTAGTTAATGTATAAGTGGACAAAATGGCAAGACCACGTAACCCAGTATGAAGACAGATACACGGAAACGAATAACGCGGATGGGACAATAACCCATAAGCCAGTAGAGGGGGAAATAATTCAGCAGGGAACCCCACAGAGTGCAAAAAACTTTAATCACTTAGAAGATGGGGCAACAAACGCCGGAGAGTTGGCAGCATTGATGGCTATTGAAATTATTCATCAAAGGCAAATTACAGCAGATTTGACCGGAGAAGTGCTGGAAGTTCAGCTGTCTAATAGCCAGAACTATCCTTTCAATGATTCTGTAACAACCATAGCGCTTCAACAGAGCAGAAACCATCTGAATTATACGGTGGAATCGGAAGTGCTGGAACGCAGCGGCGGTTTTGCAGGCGATATTGTTGTTTCTGGAAAATTGGTTAATGGCTTCAAGATTGCTTACACAGGAAGTGCAACAAGTGTGAAATTAAAAGTATTTGTGAAAGGTGGGTTCTATTAATGGCAAATGTGATTATTAAAACTGATGAACAAAGGCACTATGAACAATCGGTGCTGCGTTCTTTTGGAGTGCAGGGCAGAGGAACAGCAGAACAACGGGAAGCAGCAGAGGTGATTGCAGCCCGATCAGATGAAGTGGCAAAAGGAGGAAAAAGGTAATGACTACAGTTAAAATGAATGTGGTGGAGAAAACACCGGGGAATCATATTGATTACACAACGGCAGCACCGAAAATCACTTTCGGAAATGATGAACTGACAATTAATTTGGAACAGCGCGAAAGGGATTATGAAGTGTCGCTGGACATTTGTATTGATACTGAAAACGGGATTGTAATTGGTACAGGTGGAAAGGCACAGAAATACGCTGCACAAATCATAGTTCCGGCAAAGCGATATGATATGATAGACGACGGAGAAGACGAAAACGGAACCCCAAAAAGCGTGCCGATACCGATTGATTTTGATATGTCACTTTGCACACTTATTTTATGGGGAATGGAGGTATAAGAACATGAGTAATTTTGACGATTTGGCAATGGCGGTGGCGTCGTTCGGAGGAAATAACAAGGTGATATTTGACGATTTGGAAAAGCCGTCAATAATGGTGGGAGTACCAAAAATGAAGTATTCCGACATTATCACAGGCGGCACACAAGAAACACTGCCGTGGTGGATTGTGGACCAGATAGAAAAAGAGGTTATCTGGGTATCTAAATACATTAACTGCGTTGTGAATGACCGTGCATATTCCCTGCCAATGAAAGACCCGGCAGCATATGTGAATTATGATCAGGCATTAACCTATTGCAGAAACAAAGGCGCTGGCTGGCACCTTAACCAGAATGGCGTATTTGCTGCATTAAGCCTTTGGAGTGAGAAAAAAGGAACAATCCCACGCGGAAACACAAATTGGGACGCAAGCTATACAAATGCGTATGAAAGAGGGGTAAATACATACAAGGACCCTGCTTACACAGACGGAAGAGGTGGAAGAACCGCGACTGGCAGCGGACCTGTTACATGGTATCATGACCACAGCCCGGCTGGAATTGCTGACCTTTGCGGGAACTGCTGGGAATGGGTAAGTGGTATGCGCCTTGTTGGTGGAGAAATCCAGATTATACCGTATGGAAACGCAATGAAGTCCACAACCAGCATGACTGCTGACAGTACTGAATGGAAAGCAATTATGCCGGACGGAACCCTAGTAAATCCCGGAACCGTAGGAACCTTAAAAATAGACCGTACAAGTTCAAGTGACGCAACCTTGCGTATCAATACCAGCATTACTGCACAGACGGACGATACAAACGATACAAGCACACCTTTTAAGGATACAAAGGCGGTTTCTGGTGTGACTATCCCTAAAATCCTAATAGCTGCCGGATTGTTCCCGGACAGCGCACAGACAGCGCCGGGCAGATTTTGGGCACGAAACAACGGTGAGCGTCTGCCTTTCCGGGGTTCGAGTTTCGGCTACACTTCCTACGGTGGTGTGTCGGCGTTCAACTTGCTCAACCCGCGTTCTCTCGTCAACTACGGCGTTTCGTTCCGCTCCGCTTTTGTTGAATAACTGGAAACTGAACACAGAATAACTGGTGGGGCTTACGGAAGTAAGCCCATATAAAATCAATGCAAAGGCGGTATAGTATGGCAGAAATTACAGAAGAACAGCAACCAGAACTTGACAATGTGCGGGACAATTCAAGGCAAGAAGATTTCATGATGAAAAATAAAATCTATGAAATGATACTGTACGGAAGCCCGGCGCTGGAACAATTTCCGAAAGCGGATAAATACACACTGGGAAAAGATATAAGACAGACCATGTATAATATTCTGCGGCTGGTAATCATGCTTGAAAATAAGCACTACAAGAAAACTACACTGGGAGAACTGGACACAGAACTTGACGTGCTACGCCACTTTGTAAGAATGGCAGCTGACGCCAATTTACACCAGAATAAAAAACCGTGCCTGCCGTTCAGAAAATATGAAATCTGGTCACGAAAAATTGATGAAATAGGCAGAATGATTGGTGGATACCAAAAATCTTTAAAAGAGAAATAGCAGGCGAAAGCCTGCTTTTCATTGGGAAAGAACCGTTATAGAGGACTTGCCGTGCCTATCCGGGGTTCGAGTTTCAACAACACTTCCAACGGTGGTGTGTCGGCGTTGAACTTGAACAACCCGCGTTCTAACGTCAACAACAACGTTTCGTTCCGCTCCGCTTCACCCCAATATTGCCAGTAGTCGCGCCTATACGTGGGCGCGTCCCGTGCTATGGGTTAAAGGGGTTCTTTTCCATTCCAAAGGGGACCAATGAGAACCGTAGGAAAAAGATTGAATTGCCGTGAAGACAGTTAGTACCTTTGTAAGACAAAATCATGATTTTGTAAGACAACGGGAAAGTCGGGAAACCGAATGAATATGTCACGTTTGAAATAGCAGCACCAGAGTAGATTTGCACGGCAAATTTATTATAACAGGAGGGGGAAACCATGAAGAAAGCCACAGATATTTTCCCTAAAATATATGACTTTGAAAATCTGTTTTGTGCATACAAAGCAGGGATAAAATGCAAAAGATACCGCCCGGACGTCATGGAGTTTTCAGACCAGCTGGAAAGTAATTTGATTGAATTACAAAATGAGTTAATCTGGAACACCTATGAAGTGGGGCGGTACAACATTTTCTATGTCTACGAACCGAAAAAGCGATTGATTATGTCTTTGCTGTTCAAAGACCGGGTGGCACAACACGCAATATATAGGCAGCTGAATCCCATATTTGAAAAGCAGTTCATATCCGACAGCTACGCTTGCAGAGTAGGCAAAGGGACGCACAAAGCCATTGACCGCCTGCAATACTGGTTAAGGCAGACGGACCGGAAGAAAGAAAAATACTATTACTTAAAACTTGACATTTCAAAGTATTTTTACCGTATAGACCACGAAATATTAATGGGGATACTGGAAAGGAAGCTAGGGGACCCACCTTTGTTGAAGCTGCTTGAGAAGATTATCAAAAGCGAAGACACGAAATTTGGGTTGCCAATGGGCGCAGATATAGGGGACGTGGCATTTGATGAAATGCTGGAAGATGTGGGGCTGCCGATAGGAAACCTTACATCACAAATGTTCGCCAATTTGTATTTAAACGAATTGGACCAGTTCTGCAAACACAAACTGCGCCTGCACTACTATATCAGATACATGGACGACATTATAATACTTCACCACGACAAAAAGTATCTGGAAAAAGTCAAACAAGAGATTGCGGAGCATCTGGGAGCCAATCTGCATTTACAGCTTAACAAGAAAACCTGCATACGCCAAACATCAATGGGGATTGAGTTTGTAGGCTTCCGTATCTGGTCAACGCACCGGAAATTAAGGAAAAAAACCGCAAAGAAGCTGAAAAAGCGCCTGCAATTTCTCTTTCACGCCTATTTCATAGGTGAGATTGACAAAGCAACGCTTGACAGAAGCGTTGCTTCATACCGGGGAATTTTAAAACATTTTAACAGTTACGGTCTGCGCCAAAGTTTAAATGAAATATACGGGCGGGAGGTGAAAAAAGATGGAAACATTTGAAAGAGAGGTGCTGGAAAGGTTAAAAACAATAGAAATTAAGCTGGACGGATACGGAGAACTGAAAGCCAAAGTCTATGAAAACGAACGCGAATTGCTATTGCTAAAAAATGACCTGTCAGACACTAAGTCAGAATTGAAAGATCAGAGGGAAGAAAGTCGCTGGTTAAAAAGGACCGTAATTGCTGCAATAATTACCGGAATAGTTGGTATTGTATTTTTATTTTTGCGCGCAGGAATGGGAATGTAGCACAGAGAAAGGAGGAAAGAACCCTTGAAAATATTAATGTTTGCACTGGGGTTCATATTTGCTGTAGCAACATTGGCAGTAGTGAATTACAGGGATATAAAAACAGCCAGAAAAAAGAGAAAAAAGAAAGTTGAAGAAAATCCAGATTTGAAAATTTCAGCAACAAAAGTAATTGTATTTTCTATTATGGCGACGTACTACATAGCTTTTGGGCTGGGAACATGGGTGGTTATCAAGAAAGACTTCTACCAGCTTTCAACATTACTGACATTTGTCGGAAGTGTGGCTGTATTTGCAGTAGCGTTCTACTGCTGGAAATCAAAAGCAGAAAATCTATTGAAAATTAAGAAAGGAAACCCGGAATTACCGGGAAGCCTTTCTGATTTTTCAAGCATGAGTTCACAATAATTAGTAAAGGGTTGCGACGTATGCCGCAGCCTTTTGTTATATAAAAAATTATTAAAAATGGAGGTACTAAAAATGAGTGTAAAGATTGGACACGCAAGCATTGACGAGAACGGAAAGGCTTCTGGCGGCGCAGCGGGTGACCAGACAGGAAAAGAAGTTTGTACCCGTGAATGGTACAACAAGGGATGGAATAAGGTTATCAGACCCAAGTCAAGCATTGTTGCTGAAAAAATAGCAGCAGCCACGGAAGCCGCCTGCGCCAATGACAATATCGGATATGACCAGAACGAACGCACTACACTTTATACACAGGCAAAGGCTAAGAATTGGAATATTTCAGCCATTCAGACAAGGTGTGAGTGTGATTGCAGCAGCCTTGTTGCCGTATGTGTCAATGCAGCGGGTGTGACAGTAAGTAAAGATATTTATACAGGAAATGAAGCGGCAGCATTAAAAAATACCGGAGAATTTGACGTATACACAGATACCAAATATCTTACACAGGATAACTACTTGAAACGGGGTGACATTCTTTTAAAAGAGGGAAGCCACACCGCGGTTGCATTGGAAAATGGTTCTGCGGTATCCTCTGGTAATTATGGAAATAGTAACAATGCTTCTGGAAGTGCAGAAATCTACACTGTACAAAGGGGCGACACTCTTACGAAGATTGCCAGCAAGTACGGCATTACATATCAGAGTTTGGCAAGCTACAATGGCATTGCAAACCCTAACACAATTAGTGTGGGTCAACAAATTAAAATCCCCGGTCCTGGCACGAAAACCTACACGGTAAAAGCAGGTGACAGCCTTTGGGCTATCGCGACAAGCCAGCTGGGAAACGGAAGCAGATACAATGAAATTAAGACCATAAATGGTCTGAAAAATGACACTATTCATGCAGGACAAGTATTAAAAATGCCAACAAAATAATGGGAGGATGAGAAAATGAACGATATTATTATTTTAGCAGTACAGTTGGGAATTGCAGTGGCAGCATTTGTATTGGGGAAATACATTTTTCCTAATGTCCCTAAATCAGTAATGGAGAAACTGAACACGCTGGCGCAGTGGGCTTCGCAATTTGTTGTATGGGCAAAAGAGTTCATGCAGTCAAACTCTGGTGAAGAAAAGATGGCAAAAGTTGTGGAAAAGCTGAAAGAGATTGCAGACGAAGCGGGAATAAAAGTAACAGAAGATCAGCTGAAAGCCATTGCACAATCAGCATATGAAGCCATGAAAGCGGGAGAAAAACAAGCAATCACAGACACAGCCACGCTGGAAACAGCGGCGATTGCACCGACCATTGTTATTAATGCCGGGACAGCAGCAGTGGCGACAAACAACGTACCAGATGGAGCGCTGGAACTGAATGCTGACGGCGGCGTAAACACCTATGATGAAGCTGGTAATAAGACCGGGACCATTACGGAAAAGGAAGCGGAAAAAGCGGCTTCCAATGTATACGCAATCACAGAAGAGGACAACGGATAAAACAGCAAGAATTAACGCCAGAATAGGCACAGAATCAACAGAAAGCCCGTAAGTGGACAAATACACCACTTGCGGGCTTTTTATCGTTTACGGGGCAAATACGGGCTTGATTTACAGAATGTTTAGGGGGCGCAGCTGCCGCCCCTGCAAATCTTTATCTTTTTACTGTGCTGATGTCTAATTTTAATACGGTTTCAAGCATTTCTTTTCTGGCTTTATAATTGGTTTTTGCGGCTTTATTTAATGTAGAGCGAATACCAGCCGGGCAAATTGAGATTGCATATACAATCAGCTTTTCTTCTGCGGCTTTTAACTCTTCCCACGCTTCACATATGGAAGACCAAAGACCGGATTTTTCAATCATCATAGAAAATTCCTCTATTGCTGCGTCTGCAATACTATCATTGTCAATGGACCATGTGCGGCGTGGTATTGAGCCGTCCGGGTTCACAATACCTTTATCAATAATGTACTGTTCTTCCTGCTTGTTTTGTAATGCTTCCAGCCTTTCGAGTTTTGCCTTTGCTGCTTTATATTCGCGCTGCTCCTTATTTGTCATCATAAATATTACCTCCAATAATTTCTTTGATGATTATATTATATACTTACGGAAGTATAAAGACAATGTACAAAATAAACAAATATACTTCCGTAAGATTGTTTGATATTTATACTTCCGTAAGATAACAAAGTATGATATAGTGTAATTACCAAAGTTAGGAGGTTTCAAGATGGCAGAAGAAAAGAAAAATACAATACCCAGAGGTCCTGCGGCGACGATTGCAAAGAACAAATACAGGGACAAAAATTATGACAGAATGGAATTGATATTGCCAAAAGGAATGAAAGCGGATATTGCACAACTGGTGGAAGAGGGAAAGGCAAGTTCAAACAATTCTTATGTGGTTGAAGCGGTAAAGGAAAAGTACGCCCACGATACCGGGAGAGAATGGAAAAGTGAAAAGGAAGAGTGAGGAAAAAGGAATGAAAGGAACGGTAAAAATAGAAGATTTAGCGGGCGCCTGCGCGGAAGAATACAGGTTTGCAAAAGAAAAAGGCTTTGAAGATGTTGAAATTGTTATTGAAACAGATAATGAAACATACAAAATATCTGAATACAATGGCGGTTTTATAACAGATATGTTTGCCTGTGTATTTGATGAAATAGAAGACGCGGCAGACGAATTGGCGGGCATAATAGAGGGGAAAGTAACAGACATAAGAATAGAATAAGAGAAAATTAAAAGTAGAATCCCCGGCAGGCTGTGGACTAGCAGGGGATTTCTTTATGTGGTGTATCAAAACGTACTGACTTTGCTTTCAGGTTCCGGCTCTTATGACGGAAGGAATTACTCTGGTTATTTCCCCTTTGATTTCCCTGATGAAAGATCAGGTGGCTTCACTCAATCAGGCAGGCATTCATGCCGCATATCTTAACAGTTCTTTAAGTTCAAGTCAGTATGTAAAAGCCCTCGCTTATGCACGGGAAGGGCGCTATCCCATTATTTACGTTGCACCGGAAC
>Ga0316613_10001787_pt1 | contig 14364 bp, 15 predicted proteins | sample OWC_soil_day10_C_2_FD_207647 | JGI IMG/M metagenome (GOLD analysis project Ga0316613, IMG submission 207647) | Wetland soil microbial communities from Old Woman Creek delta, Ohio, United States - OWC_soil_day10_CT_b | ecosystem: Environmental > Terrestrial > Soil > Wetlands | place: USA: Ohio...
GCCGTGAAGCATAGCTGTTCTGGCGCACATCCACCTTTTCGCTGCACCCTATCATCAGGGTCAACGTTCCCAGAATAAGAAGAGGGACTCTGGCTGATCGTTTCATATCGACTTACCGGAAGCACTGATGTAGCCGCTCGTGCTCGATGCGGCCGAGAATAATCCCTGGAAATGCGTTAAACGCCTTCGCCCGGATACGGAACGAAAAATCGTCATGAATACCGGATCGCGCCTTTCCTGCCGGAAATCACTTTACTATAGGAAAGCGAAATAGTGACTTCGCGGAAACGGATTTGCCGGTTTCAGCCTTGGCGGAAGCATGAAATTGTTGTTTTTTAGCTTTCCGGTTTTCGCAAACACCGCCAAACCCTGTCACGGACGACTTTCACAATCAAGCCATCTGGAAGGGATCGGTGGCTTTTGAAAACAGCCTGCGAGATAAGAGAAAAGGAAGAGTCGGGTCAGGTGGCAAGCCCCCCGGATCAGGCGGCGCCCTTGCTTGGCACTTTGGATTGCCAGCCCTGTTCGGCACGCTTATTCATGAAGAATTCGATTGCCTGCTCGACGACCGGAGGCTGAATGGCATGCCTGCCGTGAAATTCGACGTATTCGACGTCATAGCCGGCATCCTTCAGCTTTGCCACGTGGGCGCGCCCGCTGGTATCGATCGGTAGCTGCTCGTCTTCCGGGCTGTGCGCGATGAAGACATGGGGCATGCCGTTGGGCGTATAGACATTCATGAATCCGCCGGAAAACACGATGACATGACTGACGACGTTGCCATTGGTCAGCCCGATCGACAGTGAATAGCTTCCTCCGTCCGAAAAGCCGGCGAATCCGAAGCGCTCCTTCTCGATCAGATAGCGTGAGGCTACCTCACCCAAAGCCTTGTCGAGCCGTTCAAGGTCGGGGCCGTTCCCTCCTATCGTCAGGTCCCATGTCGGGTAGATCGATTGCGGCACCAGCAGCAGGAACCGGTTCTTCTCGGCGTGTTCTTCAAGAAATGGCAGCACCTTTTCCGCACTGCCGTTCGCGCCATGGAACATGACCAGCAGCGGCACCGGCGCACCCGGTTCAAGTCCATTCGGAACGTACAGAATCGTATCGCGCTCTTCGGCTATGCCCAGCAGATTGCGCCCGGGTTGCAGTGGCGGCTTGCCGAGAGACGCATGCGTGAAAGTAAGGCGGCCAAGCAGCGAAGGGGGAAAGATGGATAGGTCGAGTTGGGAGAAATCGAGTTTGGAAAAATCGAGCATGACGATCCCGTGATGTAATCGGCAAAGACAAGTCCGTATCTGCCGGTCAGTTAAAAACGATCGGATAGGCCATTATAGCGTTGCGTCGCCATTTCGTCGGATGCAAGCCAACTCCCGTCCATTCCGCGCTGCGAACGCTGTCCGACATGCGCCGGGGCGGCGACAAGCCGGACGTTGATATTTGGCATCCCGATACGGGACGCATTCAGTATGCTTCTCCGGAAGGCAAGCCATGCGTACGGCGCCGTCGAGCGCATGACTTGCACGCAATGACACATCATCTATGGTCCAACTCCATGGCAAACGACAACCATGAACGGGATCTGCCGGATACGCCGGGAAATGAGGAATTGAAAAGCCGGTTCCGTACGATCGTGCACCTGGCTGCAACCGTTGCGGGCCTCTATGTGTGCTACCTGATGGCGCAACCGTTCTTTCCGGCTTTTGCTTGGGCCCTGACACTGGCCATTCTCTTTTATCCCTTGTATCTGAAAATGGAAAAACGCTGGAAGAGCCAGGGAATCGCCGCGCTCGTCACCGTCCTGATCGCTGCCGCCAGCGTGTCCATACCCATGGTTCTGCTAACGGAACGCCTGATCACGGAAGCCAACAAGGCCGTTGCTATCGTCAAGGCAGTGACCGAGTCGGATGAATGGCTGCACACGCTCCTCACGCACCCCAGCCTCGCCCCCTTCGGCCGCCTGATCGAAGAGCATCTGGATATTCAAGGGGTGATCGGCGGAGCCGCCAGCTGGCTCACCAATCTGGGGGCATCCTTTGTAAAGATTTCCACCGTCAAGATCGTGCTGTTCCTGATCACCTTTTACATGCTTTTCTACTTCCTGCGCGACCGCACTATCGTCCTGAGGTCGCTACGCGATCTTTCTCCGCTTTCCGCCCGGGAAATGAGTCGGTTTTTTGTCCTGGCCGCCGATACGGTCCACGCTACCTTCTATGGAACCGTCGTGGTCGCCGCCATTCAGGGCGCGCTGGGCGGTTTGATGTTCTGGTGGCTGGGCCTGCCAGCCCCTTTACTGTGGGGCGTCATCATGGGGATGCTGGCTGTCATTCCCGTGCTGGGGGCGTTCGTGATCTGGATCCCGGCCGCTCTCTATCTTGCTCTCGATGGCAGATGGGTCAGTTCGCTCATCCTGGTCGCATGGGGAACCATGGTCGTCGGCGGAATCGATAACCTCATCTACCCGATCCTGGTCGGAAACCGTCTGAAACTGCATACCCTGCCCGCGTTTATCTCTATCGTTGGAGGTCTTCTCGTCTTCGGCGCATCCGGCATCATCCTGGGTCCGCTGGCGCTGACGGCCACCCTGTTTCTGCTCGAAATATGGCATTCCCGGGTCTCGGCCAGTCCGCCCTGATCGAACTCTACGCTGACGAGACTTTCCATCCTTCGTTTTCGCTCTCTAACGAATTCGAATTACACAAGAAGAGCGTGATCTGACTTGCAACTTTCGGGGCTTCATCCAGTCATAACTACTGACCAGTCTTATCCGATTTTGATAGTGAGGAGGCGATATGAGAGTCAATATCTTTCGCAGGACCGAACAGGGGGGAGAATATTCCTACATGGCTGTACCGGAGGGCAGATCCATTCCGGCGGAAGCGACCAATATCGACTGGGAAGCCGATTCCTGGGGGATCGATCTGAATGAAGAAACGGATTACCTGGAAGAATTCTCCATCGCCCAGCCGATGCAGCAAATTCAATCGAAGGGATATGCCATCACGAGTTATCAAGGCAATGCAAGCCGTCGCATGTGACATTTTACGAGGAGGAAAGGATGCAGACCATTTCTGAAGTGATGACGCGGAATGTTTCCAGCATTTCGCCGAACGAGAGTGTCCGTCGGGCCGCGCAATTGATGGATGAGATGAATGTGGGCGCCCTGCCGATTTGCGATGGACAAAAACTCAAGGGGATCGTGACGGATCGGGACATTACGGTCAGAGCCACTTCGGTCGGTTTAAATCCCGACCAGACACCTGTCTCCGATGTGATGAGCCAGGATTTGCGCTGGTGCTTCGAAGACCAGAATGTGGATGAGGTGCTGGAGGAAATGGGCAGCGTCCAGATCCGCCGGGTTCCCGTCGTGGATCGCAAGACCCACAACCTGGTCGGTATCGTATCCCTTGGTGATCTGGCGACCAAGCATTCGTCGGGGATTCAGCGCACGCTTGAGCGCATTTCCACGCCATCCGAACCTGACCGACCTCACTAACGGCGGTAAATCTCTGATAAGCCGGTCATCCGCTTCATTCACCAATGAGTCAACTGGAGAATCCTTATGCAAACAACCTGGATCGTAGCCGCAGACAGTACAAGAGCGCGGATTCTTGAAATGAAGGGTCGGGGGCAGCCGTTGCAGGAAATGGAAGATTTGTACAATCCTGCGGGACGGGAACAAGACCATGAATTGGGAAAAGACGAACGCGGCCGATTTTATGGCAATATCGGCACACCCAGACAGGCCAATACGGCCGATTATTCGGCTTCACCGGTTGAGCACGCGAATGAACGGTTTGCCCACACGGTAGCCGAGTATCTCGATAAGGGAAGAAACGACCATCGCTATAACAAGGTCGTTATCGTCGCCGCTCCGAAATTTCTTGGGCTGCTTCGCAACAACCTGAACAAGGAAGTCAAAAAACTGGTTGAAAAGGATCTAGCTTATGACATTTCGACGTTCAACGAACGCCAGATAGCCGAGTTTGTCGAAGACAAAATCGGGCTTCACTGACTCCCTCAGCAATCAACGCTCGGCTCCGCAGCCGACTCACTCCAAACAAAAAGGACTCGGATTATTTTCCGAGTCCTTTTTCAATTTACGGCATAGCGGAATTTCTAGCCAAGTCTTCCGGACTTGCTATCAGCGCATGCCTGAACCACCGGGCATCGGGCCGGATGACGGATAGCAAAGCGGGCTACCATCCCTGGTTGCGGTGCTGAGCGTGTATCCCGGCGGGCAAGTCCAGGTTATACCGCCACTGCTTGCACCGGACGTGCCGGTGGTGGTGCCATACGTGCCGGTCGTTCCTGCCGCCCCATCCATGCCGGATGATTTTGATTTCTTGCCATACTGCGGGCTTGTCTGCGAACCGGAAGCGCCGCTGGTCTTGCCATAGCTGCCCAGGTCCTGCCCGATGGACGTGGCCGCATCGCCGCCGTTGACGCCGCCGGTCGGGCTCTTCGGCGCACGGCTGGATGTACTGGTACCATACCCGCTAGTGCCGCTCGCGCCATTCGTGCCATAGGCATCAGTGGTCGTGCCCGATTGCGCAAAAGCTACTCCGGTAATGCCTGCCGATGCCAACATGATAACGATTGGAAGTTTTCTCATAATTCACCCCATAAGTGACGAAAAATCTGCTGATGTTTGCCGATTTGGCATGTACAACCACGACATACATGAGTCAGACGCCAAAATTCTTTTGTAGTTTCGTCAATAGGCTGAAATAGCAATTGTTATGATTCACATCAATTTCACCGAGTTCATGTATTTCCGGACAACAAGGGCAGACTCATGATTGCTTCACCTGCATGATTTCTCTCATCGACGGCACCGGCTTGGTCTTTCTAAGGTGGAAATTCCTTACAGCGCTATTGATGGAATCGAATTAAGATGGACGCTATGAATCCGTCATATGCAGGCAAATGATGAGATCAATCCATCTTTCATCAGGGAAACCACCGCTCCGGCGTTAGTTACCTCGATAACAAGCTTGCGATACAATTGGTCATGCCCATGTTTCAGACCCATTCGCCCCAATTCGCCACCAGCCCGACGGCCGATGCCGGACGGCGCAGCACGTGGGTCAGCGTGCTCGTCAATCTGTTCCTGACATGCATCCAGCTGGCTGCCGGCGTTTTTTCCGGATCGCAGGGCTTGATCGCCGACAGTATCCATTCGTTATCCGATCTCCTGTCCGACTTCGTGGTTCTCTTTGCCGGACATCACAGTAAGAAGGATGCTGATTTCGATCATCAATATGGCCATTTGCGGTATGAGAACGCCGCCTCACTGGTACTCGGCCTGCTCCTGCTTGGAGTTGCGTTCGGCATGATCTGGGCGGCAATTGGCAAGACCATTGCACATGACCAGATGCCGGCAATTCACCCGCTTGCGCTCTGGGTTGCGCTGATAGCCCTGTCGGCAAAGGAACTGCTTTTTCGATATATGCTTCATGTCGCCAACAAGGTCGGATCAGGCATGCTTGTCGCCAACGCCTGGCATGCTCGTTCCGATGCGGCATCATCCCTGGTCGTCGCCATCGGCATCGGCGGCAATATGCTCGGCTTCCCCATGCTGGACCCGATTGCCGCTCTGATCGTCGGCGTCATGGTTGCCCGGATGGGATGGTCATTCAGCTGGTCGGCATTGCATGATTTGATGGACCGCGCCGTTTCCGAAGAGGAGGCGGACGCCATCCGTGTCACGATTGCCGGAACCCCGGGCGTACTCGGCGTGCATGATCTCCGAACACGCAAGGTCGGCGACATGGCCCTCGTCGACGTTCATCTGGAAATCGATGCGCGCATTACCGTTGCAGAAGGGCATGCCATCGCCGTCGATGCGCGCCGCCGGGTGCTCGAAAATCATGGCGTACTGAATATGATGACGCACATCGATCCCTATCACGCCAGCGGCAGTGCGGCTTGACGGCCCACATCGTCACACTTCATTTTCCGTTCTCTTCTCTGCCATGCTTCCTTGGCCCTTGCGATGCGCGAGTTGCGCGGTCGCCTGCGCCATCGCCTGATACACCTTGCCCGCTTGTGTGCTCCAGCCATCGACCACCTCTTGCTGTCTCTCGACGGTTTCCCAGTCACCACGGGCAATCGGACCGGTAAGTGCCCGTTCCGCTCCCATGCGGAACAGATTTTCGATCGTCTCGCGCACCAGCGATTGCATCATCCCCTGCGCTTCTTTCTCGGGAATGCCGGACGCTTCATAGGCCTGCTGCGCCAAATCGAGCAATGTCACCAGGTAATTGCAGGCGAACACTGAAGCGGCATGATAAAGCGTCTTGGCTTCCACCTGAATGGGAACCGCATAAGCGCCCAGTCGGCTCATGGCGGGCCCGAGCACGGCAAGCGCACGGCTTTCGCCCTCGATGCTGCAGAACGTACCGGCAAAGGTACCGGCAACCTGGGACGGATCGGCAAAACTGCGGACTGGATGCATGCTGGCCGTGGCAGCGCCTTCCCTGGCGGCCGCCGCCAGGATGGACGAAGAATGCGAGCCGCTGCAGTGAAAAAGCACGGTATCCGCCTGGATCAGTCCGTGTTGCATCAATTGGCCGCAGGATACCTGAATCTGATCGTCGGGAACGGCCAGCATGACGATGTCAGAGGGAGTCATGTCAGACCATGATGACACCGCCATGCCTGCGCCGACGAAGGCAGCCGTATCCTGCGCGCTTTCTAGCGAGCGGTTCTTTATATGCTGTATCCGGAACAGCCCGTTCACGGCGAAAAGCCGCCCCAGGGTGCGCCCGACCTTTCCGCCGCCAACTATCGTCAGATGCTTGCGCTGGCCGTCCGGCATCATAGTGGACGAGTGCGTTCCATCAGCCATGCTTTGGCATCGCCGGTCACATGAGGCAACACTCTTTCCCGAACACTCGCATGATACGCGTTCAGCCAGTTGATTTCCTCAGGCTGCAGCAGGCTGGTATCGATACAGCGCGTATCGATCGGGCACAGCGTCAATGTCTCGAACCGCAGAAAATCGCAGAATTCCGTGGTTTCGGAGGCGACATTCACGACCAGATTTTCGATGCGGATGCCCCAGCGTCCTTTGCGGTAGACGGCAGGCTCGACCGACGTCACCATCCCTTCTTCCATGGCCATGTAGGGTTCGGCCGGCGCATGGCAGGATATGGTCTGAGGCCCTTCGTGAACACTCAGAAAATACCCGACTCCGTGCCCGGTGCCATGCCCATAGTCGAGTCCGTGAGCCCAGAGCGGCGCCCGCGCAATAGCATCCAGCATGGGCGACCGCATCGACCGGGGAAAACGGGCGCTCGACAGCGCAATCATGCCTTTCAGCACCAGGGTGAAATCGCGTTTCTGCTCCGCGCTCGGCCTGCCGACCGGAACCGTCCGGCTGATATCGGTCGTGCCTCCCAGGTACTGCCCCCCCGTGTCGATCAGCAGCAGCCCGTCTCCCTGGATGACGGCATGTGACTGCGGTGTCGCGCGGTAGTGTGGAAGCGCGCCGTTTTGATTGAATCCGGCTATCGTCTCGAAGCTTGGGCTGACGAACTCATTCTGCTTTCTGCGCAATTCAAGAATCTTTTCCCCGACAGTCAATTCCGTAACCGGTGCAGCCTGCTTATCCTCAAGTATCTTTTCCAGCCACGCAAAAAATTCGCACAGTATGGCCCCGTCGCGTTCCATGAACGCGCGAATATGGCCTATTTCCTCTTGCGTTTTTCTGGCTTTCGCCAGCGTCGTCGGATTGAATGCTTCGACGATACTGACTTCTTCCGGAATCAACTGCCACAGGCCATAAGTAATCCGACGAGGGTCGAGCAGAAGCTTGTCGCTTGGTTGTAATGATGACAACAAATTACCGATGTCGTCATAAGACACCACGTCAATGCCTTCATTTTCCAGTTCCTTTCTCAGCTCGGCGGGCACTTTGCTTTCCTCTATGCAGAGGAAAACTCGGGAAACGCCCAGCAGTGCGTAGGAATTGAAAACGGGCGTAAATTCGATATCCGAACCACGCAGATTGAACAACCAGGCAATATCGTCCAATATCGAAATGAAATGCCAGTTGGCCCCCTGTGATTTCATCGCCTCTCGTATACGGCTGATTTTTTCGGACCTCGGTACCGGTGCATAAGGAAGGGCATGCTCGTAGATGGGTGCTCCGGGCAAATCGGGCCTGTCTGCCCAGATTTCGCCGACTAGGTCATGGTCGGTCCGGATCTGGACATCCTTTTCCAGCATGATGTGCTCGATCTGGCGCACCGAATTCAGTCCGGCGATTCTTCCATCGAAACCAACTGTCTGCCCGGCTTGCAGATATTCGGCAATCCAGTCGACATATGGCAGATTTTTTCCGGACGCGCCCTTCATCAGCACAATGCCGCTTCCGGAAAGCTCAAGTTCCGCCTGCGACCAGTAACGGCCGTCGGTCCAGAGGCCCGCGAAGTCTTGCGTAATAACGAGCGTACCTGCGGACCCGGTAAAGCCGGACGCCCATTCCCTGCACCGCCAGTGCTCCGGCAGATATTCCGACAGATGGGGATCAGACGTGGGAACAATGTAGGCATCGATTCCTTGCCTGTTCATTGCAGCCCTCAGGAGCTGCACGCGATCTGCAACCGTAGATGATGGTGACGTATTCATGATGATAGTGGAGTTGGCCGGATGAACCATGATACCTAAAATCGGGAGAATCGAATTTCTGTCTACTCCGAAGAAAGGCGTTGGCGTTTTCTTTTTTCGAGATTATCTACTACGCTTGCCCTTTATGTATCATATTGCCGGAATGATCAGCGTCCTTTCAGCTGAAACAGAACAAGAACCATTTCAATCTATAACCTTTTTATTGCCATGCCAGATACTCAGCTTGAACGCGCCAAATCCATCCTCAAGAATGCCGAGGTCGTCTTTAATGCGGACGATGTGCAGACAGCCATTTCCCGCATCGCCCTCGAATTGAACGAGCGCTTCAGCAAAGATGACGGTTCTTCCTATCCACTTGTCCTGGGCGTCATGGGTGGGGGGGTTGTCTTTACGGGGCAATTGCTGCCCAGACTGACCTTTCCCCTGGAATTCGATTTCATCCACGTTTCGCGTTATGGCGACGAAGACCATGGTGGAGAAATCGTCTGGAAGGTTATTCCCCGTCAGAACGTCATGAACCGGACCGTCATCGTCCTGGACGATATTCTGGATGAGGGAGAGACACTTGCTCACGTCAAGGCGAAATTGATCGAGATGGGCGCATCCGATGTGGTCATTACCGTTTTTGCCGACAAGGCAATCAGCAAGAAAAAGCCGATCAAGCCGGACTATGTCGGCGTGACCGTACCGAACAAGTTCGTCATCGGCTTTGGAATGGACTGGCAGGGCTACTGGCGCAATCTTCCGGACATTCGTGCAATACGGGCCGATCAGGCTTCCTGAAACGGCTGTCTTTGACAGAACTTGGGGGGCTTGCAGCCCCCCTTTTTATGCTCCTTATGCACGCAGTTTCTGAAGGACGCCATCCAGGATATCCAGGTTGGAGAAACCGATCACCAGCTGACCGCTTCCCTTCCCGCCCATCTTGACGCTGACCTGTGTCGTCAGCAGGTCGGACAATTCCTCTTCCAACCGTGCGATATCGGCGGACTTTTCCGGCTTGCCGGCTTTGGTCTCTGCCTTTCCGGACAAGGTATTGGCCACCAGTTTTTCTGCCTCGCGCACTGACATACGCCTGGCCACCACTTGGCTCGCAAGCGTAATCTGGGTTGCCCCGTCGACGGAAAGAAGCGCCCGCGCGTGGCCCATGTCGATGTCTCCCGCCATCAACATTGTCTGCACCGGCTTGGCCAGATTCAGCAAGCGCAGCAGGTTGGATACGGCGCTGCGCGACCGCCCGACTGCCGTTGCCGCCTGTTCGTGTGTAAAGTCGAAGTCGGTTATCAGCCGGTGGATACCCTGTGCTTCTTCAAGCGGATTCAGATCCTCGCGCTGCATATTCTCGATCAGCGCCATCGCAGCCGCAGTCTGATCGTCGACATTCTTTACCAGGGCCGGTATACGGTCCAGGCCCGCTATCTGCGCAGCCCGATAACGCCGCTCGCCGGCGATGATCTCGAAACTGTCGTCCTTGTCGTCCGCACGCCTGACCAGTATCGGTTGCATGACACCCTGCTCGCGGATCGATTCTGCCAACTCATTCAGGGCGCCCTCGTCCATCCTCGAACGCGGCTGATACTTGCCTGCTTTCAACTGGCTGACCGGCAATGACGACAGTTCCCCGGAATCGGGTGAAAACTCCGGCATTGCTCCCAGCAACGCTTCTAGACCCCGACCCAAACCTTTGTTTTTCTTTATAGCCATGCTGTCCCTTACCTACTGGTTATTTTTGTTTCCCGTCCGCCGGACTCATTTGACCCATTCAAGCATTTCCTGCCCGAACTCGATATAGGCTTTCGCGCCTTTCGACGTTGTATCGAAACAGACGCCGGGAATTCCATATGACGGCGCTTCGGCCAGCCTGACATTGCGCGGAATGACCGTCTTGAATACCTTGTCGCCGAAATGTTCTTCCAACTGCGCGGAGACCTGCTGAGAAAGCATCATGCGCGTGTCATACATCACGCGCAGCAGCCCGATTATCTTCAATTCCCGATTCAGATTCGCATGAACCTTCTTGATCGTGTTGACTAGGTCGGAGAGTCCTTCCAGCGCGTAATATTCGCATTGCATCGGAATGACGACGCCATCGGCCGCGCACAACCCGTTCAGCGTCAACATGGACAAGGCGGGAGGACAGTCGATGAGGATATAGTCATACTCGTCATTGACCTGCGCTAGCGCCTGCTTCAAGCGCACTTCACGGTTTTCCAGGTCAACCATTTCGACTTCGGCTCCGGCGAGTTCCCGGTTGGCCGGAAGAACATCGAAATTGCCGCTTTCCGATTTTTGCCTGGCACTCTTTACGTCCGAGAGACCCAGCAAGACCTCATACACTGACGATTTCAGCGTCGACTTGGCAATGCCGACGCCCATCGTTGCATTCCCTTGAGGGTCAAGATCGACCAGCAGCACACGCTGCTGCAATTTCGCCATTCCGGCAGCAAGATTGACAGTGGTCGTGGTCTTTCCCACTCCTCCCTTTTGATTGGCTACGCAGAAGATCTTGGCCATGGCGCACTTTTATTGAATGGTTGAAATTATTTTTGAAGCTTACCTTCTCTGCTCGTGCCTGAACAGCCAGGCAACGTCAGGATCGAACAGGTCCTATAGCTCTATGAGCATGCACCCCATATTGGGCGTTATCTCTGATGCATTCAGCTAAAACAGCCTCATCTCTTGTTGGGCAAAAGAGACATGCCGGGGCAATCCATTTTCATGTTGATTCCGTTTGCCGCCGCAGGAAAATGAGATGCCGTTCCGCCTTCAATCCGGGAACAGTAACGGCTCGCACTTCGGTCACATCCCAATCAGGCGGCAGAGCGGCCATCTCATCATCCGGGATTACGCCTTTCATGGCAATGTACTGTCCTCCCGGAGCCAGCAAATGAGCGGACAAGGTGACCATATCCGCGAGGGATGCAAAGGCACGGGACGTAATCGTATCGAACTGTCTTTCCGCATCCAGTTGCTCTACCCGGCCGGACAGAACCGTCACGTTCGCCAGATCCAGCTCTGCCTTGACCTGACTCAGGAAGGCCGTCTTCTTTTGCACCGTATCAATCAGAGTCAGCTGCATGTCCGGCCTGGCAATCGCCAACACAATTCCGGGCAGACCTCCTCCCGCTCCAACATCCAGCACCCACCTGGCTTTTTCGAAAGCCGGAACCACGGCGAGCGAATCAAGCAGATGCTGCGTAACCATGGCTTCCGGTTCCCTGACCGCAGTCAGGTTGTATACCGAATTCCACTTGTTCAGGAGAGCCAGATAGTCGATCAGTTTTTCGAATTGCAGCTGACTCAACAGCAGTGGCAATTCCCCGATCCGGTCGAACAACAAATTGGACAATCCTTCCCTATTGAAGGATTGCGGCATGGATTTCATCGGTTTGGATCGCATCATTATTCCGTAATCGCAAAATCGATCCAGCCGCGTTTTTTCATATAAACCAGCAACAGCGATATGGCGGCTGGCGTCATGCCTGAAATACGCGATGCCTGACCCAGTGTTTCAGGGCGATGTTTGTCCAGCTTCTGTCTGACCTCCATCGACAAGGCATCCACTTCCGAATACTTGATTTCGGACGGCAAGCGCAAATTCTCATAATGTTCGTGCCGTCTGACTTCCCTGGCCTGTCGTTCGATGTACCCCGCATACTTGATCTGGATTTCAACCTGCTCGCTGACATCAGCCGGCAGACCGTCGCAGCAGTTCCACATCTGACCTTCCGTTCCGGTCATGCTCATCAGGGAACCGTAACTGACACCCGGGCGGCGCAACAAATCGGCAAGCGGATATTCGCGTTCAAGGGGTTTCCCAAGAATCCGTTCGGATTCTTTCTGGTCAATCACTCTCGGATTGACCCACGTCGATTTAAGGCGTTCGATTTCCCTTGCAATCGACTCGCGCTTTTTCTCGAAGACTGTCCATTGCTCGTCGCTGACACAACCCAGTTTTCTTCCAATCTCGGTAAGCCGCAAATCGGCATTGTCTTCGCGCAGGCTGAGACGGTATTCCGCACGGCTGGTAAACATGCGGTATGGTTCCAGCACGCCTTGCGTCACCAGGTCATCAACCATGACGCCCAGATAAGCTTCATTTCGCTTAGGAACCCAGGCTTCCTTACCGTCCGAGAGCAAGGCTGCATTGATGCCAGCCAGCAAACCCTGCGCAGCGGCTTCTTCGTATCCGGTCGTGCCATTGATCTGGCCCGCAAAAAACAGGCCGTTGATTTGCTTGGTTTCCAGCGACGCCCTCAGATGACGCGGATCGAAGAAATCATATTCGATCGCATAGCCCGGACGGAGAATGTGCGCATTCTCCAGGCCCCGCATGGACCTGACCAGTTCGAGCTGCGTATCGAATGGAAGGCTGGTTGAAATTCCGTTCGGGTAGTATTCGTTGGTTGTCAGCCCTTCCGGCTCCAGGTAGATCTGGTGTGAGTCCCTGTCTGCAAATCGGTGGATCTTATCTTCGATAGATGGGCAATAACGTGGTCCCACACCTTCGATGACGCCAGTATACATGGGGCTTCTGTCCAATCCGCAGCGAATGATGTCGTGGGTCTGCAGGTTCGTATGAGTGATCCAGCAAGGCATTTGCTGAGGATGCATGCCGGCGTTGCCCATGATGGAAAAGACTGGTACAGGATTCAAATCTCCATCCTGTTTTTCCATCATGGAAAAATCGACTGTCCGGCCATCGATACGGGGCGGCGTGCCCGTCTTCAACCTTCCTTGGGGTAAATTCAATTCCTTGAGACGATGCGACAACATCACAGACGACGGGTCACCAGCACGTCCGGCTGCATAATTTTCCAGCCCGATATGTATCTTTCCATCAAGGAATGTTCCTGCCGAAAGCACGACAGCCTTGCTTTCAAACCGGATACCGGCCTGGGTTACCACACCCGTAACGCGATCACCCTTTACCAACAAATCATCAACAGCTTGCTGGAATAAAAACAGATTTTCCTGATTTTCGAGTCTGCCGCGAATGGACTGCTTGTAGCGTATCCGGTCGATCTGTGCCCGGGTTGCACGCACTGCCGGCCCCTTGGATGAATTCAGAATACGGAACTGGATGCCCGATTCATCCGCTCCCAACGCCATGATTCCGCCGAGTGCATCGACCTCCTTGACCAGATGGCCCTTACCTATCCCGCCAATCGACGGGTTGCACGACATTTGGCCAAGCGTTTCAACATTGTGTGTAACCAGCAGTGTTGTTTTTCCCATACGAGCAGATACCAACGCTGCCTCCACCCCTGCATGCCCACCACCCACAACAATGACATCGAATATTTTTGGAAATTGCATAGTAACCTTCCGTTGCATTCCGGAATTATAAAGAATTTCCCGAATTCGATTTTATTATCTTCCATCCAGAAAGTGTTTCACGTGAAACATTCATTCAAAAAAACCTTCAAAATTGCATAACTATTTGTTTTTTAAGCAATTGTTAATAAGATTGTGTATAAGTTTCGGACAAAAAGTGTATAAACATGAATAAAATTCTGGTTCAAAAAACTATCCATGAACCGTTCTTTCTCCATACACAAATTACGCTTGACGTAAGAACTTGATATTCCAAGATATAGTCTGGTTATTCACAGAAAACGCTGACCTTTACTACTATCGGTTTTATATAAGAGAGCTTAGAATAAAAACATATACTCTCTGCAAAAGGCGGAAGAACGGCGGTTGATACTAAACGTCAACTATCCGGAC
>Ga0316613_10001788_pt1 | contig 14360 bp, 15 predicted proteins | sample OWC_soil_day10_C_2_FD_207647 | JGI IMG/M metagenome (GOLD analysis project Ga0316613, IMG submission 207647) | Wetland soil microbial communities from Old Woman Creek delta, Ohio, United States - OWC_soil_day10_CT_b | ecosystem: Environmental > Terrestrial > Soil > Wetlands | place: USA: Ohio...
CGTCGTTTTCCTGATTCAAGGCAGCATCGCCTGGCCGCAAGTGATCATCTGCGCGCTCGGCGCGATGTCCGGCGGCTTTGTCGGCGCGCGTGTCGCCAAACGCATGCCGGTCGCCTGGCTGCGCGCCATGGTGATCGCCGTCGGCTTTGCGCTGACGCTGATCTACACCTGGCAGTACTGGATCAAGCCGTTTTATTCGTGAGCGCGCTGCATCAAAGCCGATGAGCGCGGGCACTTTGAGCTCATTGCCGTTTGCTCATGGTCAGCGTTCCGGAACTCATGGCGACATTTACCCGACTCAAGAAGCTCATGCCGATCAGCATGCCGTCGGAAATCCCGATGCTGACCGGCACATTGCGCAGCCGTATCCCCGCCACATCGATGAGCGGGACGATGACATTGGTCGTGCTGATCTTTCCATTGGCAGTCGACGACTGAGCCGCTTTGCCTTCCACCGCGTTTATCCCGAAGGTTTTTGCCACGTCAGCACTCATCGCGACCAAAGACGCGCCGGTGTCGATCAGCCCCTGAACGGTGCGGCCGTTGATCGTCACCGGCGCATAGTAATGGTTATTCTTGCTGGAATTGGAATACAGGACGGCCACCCGGTTTTCTTCGGCATTGGCCGCTGAACACGTCTCGCCGGCGCACTCCGGGCCGCTGCGCAGCGCTGCGAGAAGCTTGTTTTTCGCCAACCACTGTTTGGCGACCTCGTCGCCCGACGCGGCGGCCTTGGCGTACCAATAGGCCGCCTGGCTACGACAGCGCGAAACCAGATAGCCCGTGTCGTAACTGATCGCCAGGTTGCGTTGGTCGACGGCGACCCCTGCCTTGGCCTGTCTGATCGTCTCGGCAAGCTGTCTTGCCGGACCCCGCGCCGAGTATTCCTGGCCGTGTTTGTCGATGGCCAAGTATTTGCCGTCACAGTCGGCGGCAGCGGCAAAACCTGAGCAGGCCGAAATGGCGATGGCCAGCAGCGCCATCAGTCGCTGGATAAAAGGGTCGATTCTATTCACGTTTGTTGAACTCTCGCCGACGAATGCAGAATGTGGGCGCAAAGCCCCTGGCACCAAAATCAGGCGAAGGTATTGACGCCCTGGCCGAGATTGGGCGGACTGTTGGTCGCCGGCTGCGGCAGCGACTCGATCAGTTGCAGGGCGCCCTGCGCCTGGAGGTCGATCGCCTTTTTGAGCACGGCGATGGAGACCGCGTCGCCGACTTGCGCCTGACTTGTCGCGGATGAGATGCTGCCAACGCTGCTGATATCCATCACTGACTCCTGGGTCGCTGCCGGAACGATTCATTGGGAACTTGATCGGCCGACACCGAGCTTACTCCAAAAAGCCTGCGCGCCGCTACAGGCTGGCGCCACGGTCGCCGCGGGCGAAGCCGAGCAGCGGCACGGCGATCTCCTTGCCGAGCGCGATGACCTTGAACAGCTCGCCCATCTCGGCGGGCGAAATCAGTTTCTGCGCCGCCTGCGACTGCGGCAGATAACGCGCCAGATCGTCGGCGGGAATTCGCGCCAGCACGTCGGTCAGGCCGCAATTGAGCAGGAAGGTCGCCTGCGTCGTGTAGCCTAAAAATTCGAGTCCGGCGTCGAAACCGGCCTCGACGATCGCGGTGAAATCGACGTGCGCGGTGATGTCCTGCAGGCCGGGCAGGAAGAACGGTTCGCCGTGCGCGTGGTGGCGGTAGTGGCACATCAGCGTGCCGCTGCTGCGCTGCGGATGGTAGTACTCGTGGCGCGGGAAACCGTAATCGATCAGCAGCAGCGCGCCGCGGCCGATGATCTTCGCCCACGACGCAGTCCAGTCGGCTGCCGCGAGGCCGATCTCGGAGAGGTAGCCGGGCGGCAGCGGCGCTTCGGCCGACAGTTCTTCGCCAAGCTGCTGCGCGCGTTCAAGCAGACGCCCGCTCGCCGGCCGGTCGAGCCAGACGAAGTCGCCGTCCTGCACGATGACGCCGCGCTCGTAAATCGTCTGCTCGTCGTCGTCGTGCCCCCACACCACCAGGTGCACCGGCAGCGCGTCGAGCAACTCGTTGGCCAATACCAGCCCGTCGAAGCGTTCGGGCAGCGCGTCGAGCCAGACGACGCGGTTGATGAGCTGCGGCGCGCGCTCGGCGATCGTCGCGCGCTGACGCTCGCGCAGCTCGCCGGAGAGTTCAAGGATCGCGTAGCGCTCGGGCAGCGCGCCGCGCGACTGTAGTTCGAGCAACAGGTCGGCGGCCAGCCGCCCCGACCCGGCGCCGACCTCGATGATCTGGTGCGCGCTCGCCGCCATGATCTGTGCCGCCTGCACGGCGACCGTGCAGGCGAACGATGATGAGATCTCGGGCGCCGTCACGAAGTCGCCGGCGGCACCGAACTTGCGCGCGCCGCCCGAGTAGTAGCCCATCGCCGGCGCGTAGAGCGCCAGATCCATGAAGCGGTCGAAACCGATCCAGCCGCCGGCCGCGGCGATGTCGTCGACGATGCGGTGCTTGAGCGCATCACTGTAGGCCTGGGCGTCGGAGTCGGGGATGGGCAGGTTCATGGTTTTTGTGCTTCAGAAAGGGAAAAGTTAACCACAACGAACACAACGGGCACAACGAAAAACCAAGATCGAAATATTCCAGTTTTTTTGCTTCTCGTTGTGTTCGTCGTGCCCGTTGTGGTTATACGTCTTTAGAGTTCTATTTCAGTGCAGCTGCCGAAGTCGCATTTTAGCTGCGTCCACTCGGCGAGCGACAACCCGCGCCAGTGACCGAGCAGCGCGCGGATCACGCCGGCGTGGCTGACCAGCGCGACGCGGGGACCGGCGACAGTGGCTTTGATCTCGCCGGCGAAATCGATGACGCGGCGCTGCAGGTCGGCGACCGACTCGCCGCCCGGCGGCGTGAAGTTGAGCACGTCGGCGGCCCAGTCGTCGATCGATTGGCGATCGATGTCGTCCCAGCGCCGGCCTTCCCAGTCGCCGAAGTCGATCTCGGCGAGCCGCGCGTCGAGTCGAACGCACGGATCAAGCGCCTCGGCGAGCCGTCGCGCGCGGCGCAGCGGGCTGCTGAAGATCGTCGTCGCCGGCGGCAGTTGCAAGCGCGCGGCAACCGGCTGCAGGTCGTCGCAATCGACGTCGAGCCGGCCGTAGCAGACGCCGGCCTCGATCAGCGGGCGCGGATGACGGATCAGGAAAACCTGCACAGCAAGCCGCCGTAGAAGGCCACCTCGGCAAGCTGCTGCGTGGCGCCCAGGCAATCGCCCGTATAGCCGCCGATCTGCCGCTTGAAGAAGCGCGCCAGCCAGAGCGTCGCCAGCGCAGCGAACAGTACGCCGAGCAGCGCCGGGCGCGGCGGCAGCAGGAGCAGCGGCAGCAGTGCGGTGAGCGCGGCAAAGGCCAGAGCGCCGCGGCCGATTCCGGTCGCCAGCGGCTTGGCCTTGCCCTCGTCGCGAACGTACTCGAGCGTGTGCAGCAGCGTCGTGGCGCACAGCCGCGATACCGCGTGGCCGCCAATCAACGCCACGGGAACGAGCGAGAGGTCGATCTCGACCAGCGCGCAGAACTTGGTGAGCAGCATGATCACCAGCGCCACCGCGCCGAAGCTGCCGATCCGCGAGTCCTTCATGATTTCGAGGATTCGCGCCTTGCCCCAGCCGCCGCCGAAGCCGTCGACCATGTCGCTCCAGCCGTCTTCGTGGAAGGCGCCGGTCACGTACAGCGTGATCGCCATCGACGCGAGCACCGCCAGCGTCTTCGGCCAGACGAGCGAGGTGAGCGCAAAAACGAGCGCCGCGATCCCGCCGACGACCAGGCCGACCGCCGGGAAATAGCGCGACGAGCGCTCCAGCGCCGCGCTGCTATGCCCGACCCAGGCCGGAACCGGCAGCCGCGTGAAGAAGCGGACAGCGCCGAAGAAGTATTCGAGTTCGTTGCGCAGGGTCATATGAGGGACTTAAGCTCTTTCAACACGGAGCACACAGAGACACAGAGGGCACGGAGAAAAAACATTGCGAATTCTACGGGTTAACAGTGCCTTGAGCGTCAAATCCTGTCCACAAGCCCCTTGTTCAGCATGTTATCGGTCCCCGGGGATTTGCTTCGCTGCATCTTCTCTGTGTTCTCCGTGTCTCCGTGTCTCCGTGTTCTCTGTGTCGAAAGCGGTTTAACTGACTTACGACTTCTCGCTGACGCCGGCCGCTTCGAAACTCGCCATCTCGTTGAGGAAAGCGACTGCGGCGCGAACCAGCGGCCAGGCCAACGCGGCGCCGGTGCCTTCGCCCAGGCGCAGGCGCAAGTCGATCAGCGGATCGGCGCCGAGCACGCGCAGTTGCGCGAGGTGGCCGGGTTCGACCGAGCAGTGGCAGAAGACGCAGTAGTCGCGGATGTTGGGCGCCAGGCGCGACGCGGCGAGCAGCGCCGAGGTCACGATGAAGCCGTCGATGAGCAGCGTCATTCCGCGCTGCGCCGCGCCGAGCATGGCGCCAGCCATCATCACGATCTCGAAGCCGCCGAACTCGGTGAGCACGGTCAGCGCATCGGCGTCGGCCGGCAGCGCCGCGCGCGCCACCGCCTGCGCCAGCAGCTCGCGCTTGCGCGCGAGACCCGCGTCGTCAAGGCCGGTGCCGCGGCCGATGCAGTCGACGAGCGGGGTGCCGGTCAGCGCGTGGGTAATCAGCGAGGCGCTCGCCGTGTTGCCGATTCCCATCTCGCCGAAGCCCAGCACGTTGCAGCCCTGATCGGCGAGTTCATCGGCGATCTGCGCGCCGCGCGCCAGCGCCGCTGCGCACTGCGCTGCGCTCATTGCGGGTTCGGCGAGGTAGTTGCGAGTTCCCGAATCGATCTTGGCGTCGATCAGCGCGTCGCGCTTGCCGAAGTCGTGCGCCACGCCGGCGTCGACGATCTTGAGCGCGAGTCCGTTGGCGCGAGCGAAGACGTTGATCGCCGCGCCGCCGGCGAGAAAGTTCTCGACCATCTGCCAGCTCACGTCCTGCGGGAACGCCGAGACGCCGGCCTTGGCCGCGCCGTGGTCGCCGGCAAAGACGATCAGCTGAGGCTTGGTGAGCTGCGGCGAGAGCGTGCGCTGGATGCGGCCGATCTGCAGCGCCAGCGATTCGATCTGGCCGAGCGAGCCGAGCGGCTTGGTCTTGTTGTCGATGCGCTGGTGCAGCGCGACGTCGAGTGCGCCGTCGAGCGCGGGAATTGAGAATTGCATCGGGAAATCGCCTGTCGAAAAGCGGCGATTATACGCTCGGCGACTCATGCTAAGCTTGGCGCCTGAGCGCTGCGTTGGTCGGCCGATCGACGCAGCAGCGGGCATTCGAGCAATTCACCAGGGAGCAGCTCATGTACCAGCGAATCATGGTCGCCATCGATGACAGCTTCGCAACCAGCAGTGTCCTCGCCACCGCCATCGAGATGGCCAAGCAGTCCGGCGCATGCCTGGCGATCTGCCACGCCGTCGACGAGACGCTGTTCGCCCAGAAGATGGGCGAAATCATGCTCTCGAACAGCGTAAAGTCAATCGAAAACAGCCTGCGCGGCGAGGCCCAAGCCTTTGTCGACCAGGCCGCCGGGCTCGCGCGCGCCGCCGGCGTCGCCGTCGAAACGCGGCTGATTGCGTCCGAAGCCAAGCAGGTCGCCGACATGCTCGCGCAAGCCGCCAGCGAGTGGCAGGCCGACCTGCTGGTCGTCGGCAGCAATGACGGCAAACGCGGCCTCGACCGCTTCTTCGTCGGCAGCGTCGCCAGCCGGCTGGTACAAAAGGCGCGCACCTCGCTGCTGCTGGTTCGCGGCGCGGGCGCCTGAGCGGCGATGCGAACGACGCTGCTCGCCTGCCTGCTGCTGGGCTTTCTGAACGTTGCCGCCGCCGAGGTCAGCGTGCGCGACGACGAGGGCCGCCGCGTTCGCCTGGCGCAGCCGGCGCAGCGTATCGTCACGCTGGCGCCGCACCTCGTTGAAACGCTCTACGCCGCGGGCGCCGGCGAGCAACTGGTCGGCACCGTCGAGTTCAGCGACTTCCCGCTCGCGGCCAAAAAGAAAGCGCGCGTCGGCGGCTACTCGCAGCTCGACCTCGAAGCGATCGTCGCGCTCAAGCCCGACCTGATCATCGCCTGGGCCAGCGGCAACGCCCCGGCGATCGTCGAGCGGCTGCGCGAGCTCGGCCTCACCGTCTATGTCTCGCAGCCCAACCGCATCGACGACATCGCCGCCGAGATCGAGCGCTTCGCCGTGCTGGCCGGCACCAGCGCCGTCGGCAAGCCCGCCGCCGCCAGCTTTCGCAGCCGCTTGGCAGCGCTGCACAAGCGCTACAGCGCGCGGCCGCCGGTACGGACTTTCTACCAAATCTGGAAGCAGCCGCTGATGACCGTCGGCGGCAAGCAGATCATCTCGAACGTCGTCCGCCTGTGCGGCGGCGACAACGTCTTCGGCACGCTCGACGCGCTGGCGCCGACGGTGACCGTCGAAGCGGTGATCGCCGCCAACCCCGAAGCGATCATCGCCAGCGGCATGGGCGAGTCGCGCCCCGAATGGCTCGACGACTGGCGGCGCTGGACCTCGCTCACCGCCGTGGCGCGCGACAACCTGTTCTTCGTCCCGCCCGACCTGATCCAACGCCATACCCCGCGCCTGCTCGACGGTGCCGAACGCTTGTGCCAGCACCTCGAAACGGCACGGTCCCGCAGGCCGCGCTAGAAGGTCGTTCCAGAGCATACCCCTTGGAGAAGCGCGCCCTTGTTGGCGTTCCCGGCAGCATCCCCGAAAAGCGCCATTCCACGCGGCATCCAGCCCGGTCGCCGACGCCCCCCGCCGCCACGATGGACGCCGGCCGCCAAACCCGGTAAGCTTCGCACCCTCCGCGCCCGTAGCTCAGCTGGATAGAGTGCTACCCTCCGAAGGTAGAAGTCGCACGTTCGAATCGTGTCGGGCGCACCACACACATGCCAAAGGGCACTTCGCCAGAAGTGCCCTTTGGCGTTTCTGCGCCCGCTCCGGGTATTTTTCGCCCGAATTCCTTGAGTCAAGGATGCGAACGGCGTACCTTGCTGTCCTATTGCGATTTTTTGATTTATTCCTGATCCGTATTGCTTCGGCGAGGCGTAGACGTAATGGCTGAGTACGGCCAACTGCTGCCGTTCACCCCTTTCCCAAAGCCGTCGTCTGAATGGTCGGTGTTCTCAGGAACCCGCCGGATAGCCAATTCGTACTCTTCGGCCTGAGCCGACCTTGGCATACTGGCAAGACTCGGGCGGCAATGCGCCGGATAGCTGCCGCTCAGCCAGCGATCAACCTGAACGGCAACTTCGTAGATTAGCGAATTCGTGCTCACGACCCATTTCGGCCAGTCAGCTTTCCACAAAGCCGCCGGTCAGCCAAACCTAGGTTCCTCGAAGTAGAATGCTCCGCCGTTGGGTGTGTGAGAGGAAAGATCAGATCGAACTGCTTTACTTGCCCAGCTATAGGCGCTCTCCGTTTAATGGCACCTGCCGCGATAAATACAAAGCTTGAAGGCCACAATTACCTCATTAACATGCTCCATCCTATTCACTCACCACACGCCGTCTCGCGCCTGCGCACAGCGCGCCTGGCGCGAAGCCCGAAGCCGTTTTCAGCGCCCGGTGGCTGGCTAAAAGAGCGCTGCGCCGGTTGCCGGCTGGCGATCACACATTGCCTTTGCAACTTGCGCCCGAAGGTGGCCACGCGCGCGGGCATGTGTTTGCTAATGAGCGATATTGAGGCTTTGAAGCCGAGCAACACGGGCTGGCTGATTGCCGATGTGGTGGCTGACACGTTTGCTTTTGAATGGACACGAACGGCGGTTGACCCTGCTTTGCTGGCCTTGCTGGCAGATCCCCAATGGCAGCCGCTCGTGGTTTATCCAGGAGAGTTTGTGGAGGCAGCTCGGGTGGTGCAGGCAATACCTAGTTTGGCGCAACCTAGCAGCGCCGTACCCGACAAACGGCCACTCTTCATCTTGCTCGATGGTACTTGGGCTGAAGCGGGCAAGATGTTCCGCAAGAGCCCTTATTTGGATGACTTTCCGATGCTGAGCCTGAATCCTGATCAGCCCTCGCGCTACAAGCTGCGGCGCTCCAAGCGCGATGATCTTCACTGCACATCTGAAGTGGCGGCGCTCTGCCTGGAGTTAGCCAGCGAGCCGCGTGCTGCGCAAACCCTCGCCGCGTATTTGGACGTATTTGTCCACCACTACTTGCAGGCTAAGTATCAGAGCCCGGTGGATCTTGAGAGCGATGCGCATCAGCGGCTGCGCGAACTGAGGACTTTGGGGCCGATAGTTGGACAAGCGGGCTAATTTGGTCGCTTTTCAAAAGAAAAATACCCTCAGCAATTGAGCGGTTCAAGCGGTTCAAGCGGTTCATTAAGAGTAAAACGGTTGGACATGCTGCCGACCGCAAATAGGCCACGCACGAACCAAATGCTTCCTTGCCTTTGATGATAACCGATGCTTTGTCTTTGGCGGAAACTGCCGGCGTGGCGAACGGCAGCTCATCGGAACCTACGGTAACTCACTCTTCCGGCCATCAAGAGTCATTCGGCGGCGCACGCTATCGGACCGGTCAGGACTGATTGCTGCCGATCAGATTTCTCTGGTTGCCAGCCCTTTCGGTAAGCGTCGTTCCAAGACCGTCTGGAAAATAGCGTGACCTTGAGAGAAAGTGGTGCCCGCCAAACAAAGTAACGGGGATCATTTTGGAAACATGCGAAGTTGTCACGAGGGGTCGGGCTGGCCGGCCCAATTACCCAACTGAGTTCAAGCGCCGACTGGCTGTTGAAGCCTGCGAGCCGGCAATATCAGTCGCGAAGCTGGCGCTGCATCACGGACTTAACGCCAACATGCTGTTCACGTGGCGGCGGCAACTCCGGGCGGGCAAGTTCGATGTGCCAAACAAGGGGTGCCAGGCTACCGAAGCGCCCCGGTTTCTTCCTGTCGTGACTGCGTCGACGCCCAGCAAGGTTGTGTCCGCAACAGGAGCAAACTCTGATCTGGGGCACATCGAGATCCTGCGTGGCAATTCCAAGGTTCGGGTCTATGGCGATGTGACTGTTGCTGCGTTAAATCTGGTTCTGGACTGCCTGGCGGCGCGCGAATGATTGGATTGCCGGCAGGCACGCGCATCTGGCTGGCCGCGGGCATAACCGACATGCGCCGAGGCTTCGATGGTCTGGCCGCAATTGTGCAGGAACACCTGATTGCCGATCCCTTTGGTGGGCACGTCTTTGTCTTCCGCGGCCGGCGTGGCGATCTGATCAAGTTGCTCTGGTGGGATGGCGATGGGCTATGCCTGCTTGCCAAGCGGCTGGAACGCGGCCGGTTCATCTGGCCGCAGGCCACGGAGGGCAGCGTGCATCTCTCCGGCGCTCAACTCTCGATGCTATTGGAAGGAATCGACTGGCGTCGTCCGTCACGCACCTGGCAACCCGAACGAGTAGGGTAAATTCTGAGTAAATTCCTGCTGTGGGGGCTGTTCACAGCGTCCACTTTCCCGTAAACTTCTGGGATGCCCAAGCCAGCGATCTCTCCAAACAACAACGCTTCCAGCGAAGTTGAGACCTTGCGTCAACAGGTTGAAGCGCTGAGCGTGGAGAACGAACACCTCAAATTGCTGGTTGCCAAATATCGCCGCATGCACTTCGGCCAGAAGTCGGAAACGCAGGAACAACTGGGGCAGCTCGATCTGGCGTTTGCCTACGAACCGTTCGACATTAAGGTCGCCGAATCGGTGAATCCGAGTCCTGCGGCAAACGATGCAGCTACCGAGAAGCGCTCGAGGAAACGCAAGCTATTCCCGGAAACCTTGCCGCGCGAAACGGTCACGCATACGCCGGAAGCAACCTGTTGCCCGGAGTGCGGTGGTCACTTCAAGCCGCTGGGCGAGGATGTCTCGGAAATGCTCGAGTATGTCCCAGCCAGCTTCAAGGTCGTTCGCCATGTCCGGCCGAAACTTGCCTGCGCCCAATGTGACCACATTGCTCAAGCGGATGCACCTTCACGACCGATTCCGCGTGGAATCGCTGGTCCTGCCTTGTTGGCGCACATTCTGGTCGGGAAATTCTGCGATCATTTGCCGCTCTATCGGCAGAGCGCCATTTATGCGCGCAGCGGTCTGGATCTGGATCGCGCACTGCTCGCTGAATGGGTGGGGCATTGCCACGAATTGCTTTCGCCGCTGGTCGGAACGATCCGTCGCTATGTTCTGGGCGGCTCCAAGGTCCATGCCGATGACACCCCGCTGCCAGTCCTTTCGCCGGGTAAAGGCCGAACCAAAACAGCACGGCTGTGGACCTATGTCCGGGATGATCGCCCGGCCGGCAGCGATGATCCACCGGCCGTTTGGTTTGCCTACTCCGAAGATCGGAAGGGGCATCATCCCCGCGACCACCTGAAGTCATTCAGCGGTGTGCTGCAAGCCGATGCCTATGCCGGTTTTGATGCCTTGTATGAAACCGGGGACATTCAGGAAGCGGCCTGTTGGGCGCATGTCCGGCGCAAATTCGTCGATGTGTATCGCGCGCATGGCTCGCCGATCGCGGCCGAGGCCATTGCCCGGATTGCCACGCTGTATGCCATCGAAGCTCAAGTACGCGGGCAATCGCCGGCGGAGCGGCGGGCTGTCCGACAAGCCGAAGCACGCCCACGCCTGCATGAATTGCATGACTGGCTGGAGACACAGATCCAGCGTGTCTCTCGGAAATCCGGGATCGCCGATGCGCTGGGCTATGCATTGAATCAGTGGTCGGCGTTGCTGCACTACACCACGGATGGCCGGGTCGAGATCGACAATAATGCCGCGGAACGCGCATTGCGTTCGGTGGCGCTGGGCAGGAAGAATTACCTGTTCGGCGGCTCTGATGTCGGCGGTGAGCGGGCGGCCAGCATGTACAGCCTGATCGGCACTGCGAAACTAAACGGCATCGATCCTGAAGCTTATTTGGGCACCGTCCTGACTCGGATTGCCGAGCACCCGATCAACCGGATCGAAGAACTGCTGCCCTGGAATCTCTATTCCGGTCAGGCAGTTCCCCTACAGAAAGCCGCCTGAGATGAGCAATGTCGTTCCCCTGAAGAAGCCGAAACCCAAGAAAATTCCTGATCTGTTGCAACTGCGGATTGAGTTGGCCTGGATCAAACCAAAGATCTGGCGCCGCATCGTCGTGCCGGAATCGATTGCCCTGGGCAATCTGCATCACGTGCTGCAAATGGCCTTTGGCTGGGGTGACTGCCATCTCCACGAATTCGAGATCGACGGCGAACGCTTTGGCATCCCTGATCCTGAATTCGATTGGGAACCGATTCGTTCCGAGAAGCGGATTCAGCTGAAGACGGCCTTGGGCGGCCTGTCGTCGTTCAAGTACATCTATGACTTCGGCGATCACTGGGAGCACCGGATCAAGGTCGAGAAGACGTTGCTCGGCGACCCCGAACTGGCCCACCGTGCCATGTGTCTCGGCGGTGCCAATGCGGCGCCACCCGACGATGTCGGCGGAGTACCAGGCTACGACAACTTCGTTGCCGCCATGGTTGATCCGAAGCACCCTGAGCATCAGCAAATGCTCGAGTGGTACGGCGGTTTGTTCGACCCCACATGCTTTGATGCCATAGCCCTGACCCTGGCTTACCACGACCTCAAAATCTAATAGTCAAGACGGTCTCGGGACGTCGCTTACCCCTTTCGGGCCATACCCCGACCTTCAGCCCACTGCGCCTCGTCTGGCCGCAAATAAAGTGCAGTAGCCAAGGGCAACTCCCCGTCAATATTTAAGTAAGCAAGAATCGGATTGATGCTAAGCCACTCGATCCGATATCGTGCCATTTTCTTCATCGGGGGATGTCGTCATGAACAGCGCTAGCATTGTCCGACTACTACTTCTGTCTGCCATATGGGGGGCTTCGTTCCTGTTCATGCGAATCGGGGCGCCCATACTCGGGCCGACGCTCCTCATTTTTTCGCGTGTTGGACTGGCAGCCCTGTTTCTGCTGTTGGTCGGATTCTATGTCAAGAAATCTTTGGAAGTGCCTCGCCACTGGAGGCACTACCTCGTGCTTGGGCTGTTCAACTCGGCCCTGCCATTTCTCTTGTTTGCGTTTGCTGCAAAAACGGTTGCCGCTTCCCTACTCTCCATACTTAACGCGACAGCTCCCATTTGGGCGGCAGCTATCGGGGCGGTCTGGTTACGGTCGCGCCTTACGCCGAAAATGCTATTCGGGATGCTGTTTGGCGTGATCGGAGTCGGCCTGCTTGCCGGCGTTGAAACACTTGCGCTACCAGATGGCGGGATTCTGGCGGTCGCTGCGGGCCTCGGAGCAGCATTTTCCTATGGCATCGCTACCACCTATACAAAAACTGCCAAAGTCGTCGAGCCGTTTGCAAATGCCCACGGCAGCATGTGGGCTGCGACGTTGATATTGGCGCCACTCGTCCTCAATGCGCCGCCTATGCAGGTCACGCTCCCGCTCTATGTCACGCTGTCGGTAATATCCCTTGGCATTGTCTGCAGCGGCGTCGCCTATTTGCTGTATTTTCGTTTGATATTTGATGTCGGTGCAGTACCCGCCCTCACTGTGACTTTTCTAATTCCGGTGTTTGGCATTCTGTGGGGCAACCTATTTCTTGGAGAGCATGTCGGCTGGCACACATTGATTGGCAGCTTGACAGTATTGACCGGTACCGCTTGGGTGACGGGTTTTTCCATGGCGACTGTACTCCCGAATAGAAGACAATATGCGGCCTGACAGCTACGAACAGGCGCGACACTATGAGTTGGTGGCACGCGCGATCACCTTCATCAGGGAGCACTCCAAACTGCAACCAAGCCTGGAGCAGATCGGGGCGGCGGTCCACGTAAGCCCATTTCATTTGCAAAGGCTGTTTGCTGAATGGGCCGGCTTGTCCCCCAAGCGATTCCTTCAATATCTGACCAAGGAATATGCGAAACAGCGATTGCTAATGTCGCACGACGCCCTGTCGGTCACAGAAAGCGCTGGGCTAAGCAGTACCAGTCGCCTCCATGATTTGATGATCACTTGCGAAGCCATGACCCCCGGGGAAATCAAAGCAGGTGGATACGGCATAGAAATCACCTTCGGCTTCGCCTTTTCACCCTTTGGCGAAGTTATCGTCGGCTGGACAGCACGGGGAATATGTCACTTTGCTTTTTGCGTTGCAGACCACGACGCAATGAAGGCAGAACTTGTTTCGTATTGGCCAAATGCAATTTTAGGCCGTGACGATCTACAGTCGCAGACCTTACTGCATGAAATATTCCCATCTATCCCAACCCGCGGAAAAGTGCATTTGATATTACGAGGAACAAATTTCCAAATCAAGGTATGGGAAGCGCTGATTTTCACCGAATTCGGAAAAGTGATTTCCTATCAACAGGTCGCGGAGCGCGCCGGACATCCTCGTGCACAACGCGCCGCGGGCAGTGCTCTGGCATCAAACCATATCGGTTTCTTGATTCCATGCCATCGCGTGATTCGTGAAAGCGGTGACGCTGGGAGCTATCGCTGGGGCAAAGAGCGAAAGCTCGCGATGCTTGCTTGGGAGGCGGGCAGGGTAAATCGATGACCACGTTGCTTCCATAACCAATACGAATAGGGGCTCGGTGTAGCGCCCAGACATACGGTTGTTCATCCGATAAGTCAAACTTTCGCTACTGCCCGGCTGCCAAGGATGGATTTTCCACCGTTAATGACCGGAACCGCTACATTGCTGTCAGTGGGGCGAAAAACCTGAATGGCTCGTCAGGGTCGGAAGTGAGAGTTCGCAAGAACAATAAGCTGCCGCTCAACAAGATGGACAGTCGAAGGGCCGCATACGGACGCACTGCCGACCGAACCAACGACGAGGTCGAGCGGCAATGGGCGTTGAGCGGGCACTGACGTGGTCACGTCCGCAGCCTTGATGAATCCAGGCAGACTGTTCGCTCGGCTGCGACTCAGGTCCGGCGTAGAGGAGAAGCAAGGGCGTTTGCCTAAGAACCCTTACGCCCGCGACAAACGATGCTGATCTCCCCTGTTGCGGGCTTGCGCGATCCAATCGTGGAATCGGGATAAACGCCCTGGCCCTCTGGCTTCCCCCGTTTCTTTTTCCGCACCGAGGAACCTGGCCCGGCGTTTCAAGTCCTAGACAACGGGTTAACGATGTGCCACGCGTCAATCAAACTCTCCCAGAAAAGGACTCCGAGATGGGAATCGATGATTCGAGCAACGTTATCAAGATCGGACAGCTTAATATCCGCTATCTGCGCGATGGGTCGGCACTAGCAGGTCGTTGAAATTCACCCCGGTGCCTTCGGCCTTCAGCAACTTCTGTCGCTGATTTTTCACGCGATGTGGCTTTGCGGGCCATAAAACTCAAT
>Ga0316613_10001790_pt1 | contig 14348 bp, 15 predicted proteins | sample OWC_soil_day10_C_2_FD_207647 | JGI IMG/M metagenome (GOLD analysis project Ga0316613, IMG submission 207647) | Wetland soil microbial communities from Old Woman Creek delta, Ohio, United States - OWC_soil_day10_CT_b | ecosystem: Environmental > Terrestrial > Soil > Wetlands | place: USA: Ohio...
TGCAGGCAATATCCGCGAGCCCACCTGGGGCCCGTTCATGAAATAAAAAAACTTTCAAAAAGGGAACTACCATGCTTAAGCTCAAGAAAATGACGTTGATCCTCTCCGGCGCACTGATACTGACGGCCTGCGGCTCGTCCGTCAAGTTGGATGACAAGGCTGCTGTCTCGGATCACTCCACCGATCCCCGCAAAGTGTCTACCGTAACCACCGCAGGTTCCTCCGATGCGCTCAACGATCCGAAAGGCGTTCTGGCGAAACGCAGCGTCTATTTCGATTTCGACCAATATGACGTCCGTGACCAGGACAAGCCGGTTGTAGAAAACCACGCCAAATATCTGGCCAGCAACAAGACGCGCAAAATCGTCATTCAGGGCAATACCGACGAGCGCGGCGGCAGCGAATACAACCTGGCTCTGGGCCAAAAACGGGCTGAAGCCGTGCGCAAATCCATGTCGCTCCTTGGCGTAAGCGATTCGCAAATGGAAGCGGTTTCCCTCGGCAAGGAAAAACCGAAGGCAACCGGACATGATGAATCGTCCTGGTCTGAAAACCGTCGCGCCGACATCGTATATCAATAAATATGCGGATATTCAAGCGATCTCTTGCTGCGGCCGTCATGGCCGCATGCTCGCTTTTGCCTCTGACGGCAAGCGCCGGGCTGTTTGACGATGACGAAGCGCGCAGATCGATTCTCGACCTGCGCGGCAAGATGACCGAAAAGGCGGACAAAACCAGTGTTCTCGATCTGGCAAGCCAGAACGAAGCCTTGCGTCAGGAAATCGCCAAGCTGCGAGGCGACGTTGAAGTGCTGACGAACGACCTGTCCACTCTGCAAAAAAAGCAGAAGGACTTCTACATGGATCTGGATGCGCGGTTGCGTAAGCTGGAGCCTCAGAAAGTGGTCGTCGACGGCAAGGAGGCCAGCGTCGATGTGTCGGAACAGAAGTCTTATGATGCCGCACTGAATTACTTCGAAAAGAAAAAATTCAAGAGCGCCATCTATGCCTTCTCGGATTTTCTTGGACGCTATCCCCAGTCAGGCTATGCGGCATCAGCACAGTATTTCCTGGGAATTTCCTATTTTGCGCAACGCGATTTCCGTAACGCCATCAGCGCGCAGGCTGGGCTTGTGAAGAATTATCCCGATAGTCCGAAAGCAGCGGATGCCATGCTGAATATGGCAAGCAGTTATGCGGAACTGAACGATAAGGCATCGGCCAGGAAAACGATGGAGACGCTGATAGCCAAGTATCCGGATTCACAGGCTGCGCAGAATGCAAAGCAGCGGCTTTCTCACAAGAAATAACGCATAGACTTTTGGTTGCGCGGCTTCGGCCCTGTCCAACTGAAGAAGACGGCGTATTGATCTTTGGCCGTTCCAGCGATTGAGGTCGCAGGAACGGCCTTTTCTTTTTCTCGATGGCTAGACGTTGGCGGCCGTCGTTTGTTCCCAGTGCGTTCCCGGCAGTGCTCCGGCCGGCGATTTTGCTTTCTCTTTGGCGCGTGACTTTGCCGGGGGTAGCCTGCGAAGATTGCGCAGAGCGTTGATATCCTTGATTTCAATCGTCTTCTGGTCGACACCGATCCATCCGATATCGTGCAGGGCAGACAGGGTACGGCTGACCGTTTCAAGCGTCAGCCCGAGGTAGCTTCCAATTTCGTGACGCGTCATGCGCAAATTGAAAAGTCGGTTGGAATAGCCCATCTGCGAGAAGCGGTCCGCCAGAGAAACCAGGAAGCGGGCCACTCTTCCTTCGGCACTAAGCGTGCCGAGCATGCATATCATGGCCTGTTCGCGAACCAGTTCACGGCTCATGACGCCGTACATGGCATGTTCGAGTTCAGCATGCGTCCTTCCAAGCGTGGTCAGTTTTTTGAAGGGGAGAAGGATCAAATCGCAGTCTGAAAGGGCAACCGCTTCTGAGGAATGGTGCTTGGTATGGATACCATCGACTCCTAGCAGATCGCTTTTCATCGGAAAACTGAGGACCTGCTCGTTTCCGAATTCATCGATCAGGACGGTTTTCAGGAACCCGGAATTGACGATATACAACATATCAAAAGGCTGTCCGATCATATGGACGCGTTGTCCTGTTTTGAATTGCACATGCTGAAAGAGCACTTCTTCGCTGGAAATGGATGAGTTCAGAGGGACTTGAATTCGTAACAGATCGCAGACTTCCTTGAGGGTCGACCACAGTTTTCCGTGTTTTTGCCGTCCGGCTTCCATGGGGGGCAACGCCGAAGCTGGTGAATCGGAATTAACTTCAGACAGTTTGATTGAATGCATATTTTTCCCCCTGATTCTTGATTGATATAAATGAAGAGATCGGATATCGAATTAACTAAAAAACGAACAACAAGAAGAAGTGCTAACTGAAATCAGTAAAAGGCTTGTACGCTTGTCAATGATTAATGTTATTTCTTGCCATCAAATCAGTGTTTGAATTATGTCAATATTGAAATTCAATGAATATCAGCGGGTACTGAATGTATGGGTAGGAATAAATAAGACAGCATTAGGAATATTCCTACAATTTTTCGAATTAAAAATAGCCTTAATCCGGATTGGAGTTGTAAATTATCAATAATTAAAAATCTGGTTTGAAAAATTATTTGTTGATCTGATTTTGATTGATGAAGTGTAATAATGCGTAAAAGTCTTTCTCATTATGAAATATCATTTTCAAGTATCAGTCCAATTTTGTTGAAGATTATGGTGTTTCATCAGGAAACTATTTTCCGTATTTAAGTAAAAATTCAAATATAGATTAAAAATTTATCTGTTTAATAAATCGGGATAGTGTTGCTGCCATCCTCCATATACTGGTTGATGAAGGCTTTTATTTAAATTCCTTATTATTTGCCATTGATTGGAACTTTTGATTACGGCTCACCTCAAATCCTCGTAGTCTTTATATTGTCGGTTCGCTCGAAATAGAAGACTCCTTCATATTCTTCATGAAATGCGTTATTCACGGATTTATATGAGGAAATCTTTAAATAAAGCGTAAAAGGAGGATAATCATGAGTGTAGGAGCCAAAGGCAGTTCAGGCGGGCAAAAGAGTGGCGGCACGAGCAAACGGGGATTTGCCGCAATGGACGCACAAAAACAGCGTGAGATTGCCAGCATGGGAGGTCGAGCCGCGCACGAAAAAGGAACTGCGCATGAATTCACCTCCGAAGAGGCACGTCGTGCCGGTCAGAAAGGTGGTGAAGCAGTAAGTCGTAATCGCGAACACATGGCTGCAATCGGACGTAAAGGCGGTGAAAGCAGTTCAAGCAGCCGCGGCTCGGTATCTGCAAAAGGCGGAAGCTCTGAGCAACATGCGAAAGCTGGCAGCCAGAGCCATAAGAATCGCTAATCCATTTCGGGGGGATTTTTCCCCGAAATACACGTGTTTTTGGCTGTGTATCAAAAAGAATGCATTCGAAAGAGCGACCGGAGACGCATCCTATGGTCTTTCGGTCGTCTCTTTTTTAGTAACAAGTTCGTTCGAATATCTGGATAAATTCATACGATAGGATAGAGTCTGGCTGGAATTGATATTGCCAGCGTGCACATGAAGAGGTCATTCATTCCGGTCTTCGATTTAGGGTGATGTACTTGCGCCTCCATGTAAACGTGCGCCCCCGTTTCAACCTGATTTGAGAAATTCATGGGGAATGACAATGGCAACAATCGAGCAGATTGAACCCAGAATTCAATACAGGGATCAAATGGCTGGTGCCCAAACCAGTCTTTTGCGTCCTCCTTTCATCACCTCGATTCGGTGGGGCGCAGTCATTGCGGGAGTCGCCGTCGGGATGGCTGTTCAACTGATGCTGGCCCTGTTTGGGCTTGCCTCGGGACTATTCATTCTTGGTGCGGCAGGCGAGGATATGGCGGGGTATGCGTCATGGGCCTGGACTGGAATCAGCATGCTTACGTCGGCTTTCGTTGGTGGCTACGTTACCGCGCGCATGTCCGGTATGCGAAGAAAAATCGATGGGGCCTTGCATGGTGCCGTATCGTGGGCGGTAACGACGCTTTTTCTGGTATTCATGGTGACGTCTGCAGCAGGATCTCTTATGAACGGTGTTTTTGCCAATGTCTGGACAGATCCGGTCCGCAGTACGCAAAGCAACGATGCCGGTGTGACGGTTTTGCTTCGGGCCCAACTGGGCGGAGAGGTTGGTCCGGCTGATTTTCAGACATTGTTACACTATGTCCAGTCAGGACAAAGGGAAGAGGCCATCCTGTTGCTGAGCTCGATGGGAATGGATCCCGTGCGTGCAGGTGTGATTGTCGATCAGGCTATATCTGCGGCTAGCCGCATGCAACAGGGCGATGCCCGGAATCTGGAAACGGCCGGAAGGGGGATGGACGCAGCCGGTTCTGCCGCCTGGATCTTTTTCGCCGTGGTTTTTCTTTCCCTGCTTCTGGGTATGGGCGGGGGAGTAGTAGGCGCGGTAGGTGCAAGGCGCATGATCTGGAAGAAAGAAGATAAGGCGGCATCCCGGCCGAACTTGGGGCAGTCGTGAATCCGATTCAACAGGAACCAGAGACGCTGGACAGGCAGAACCGGCTTGTCAACTTATTGGCCGAAGCGGAGCGCTCCAGACGGCCGCATTCGGGCGTAGAGCTTATCGAGACCCATATATCGTGGATTTTGCTGGCAGGACGATTCGCCTACAAAATCAAAAAGGCGGTCCATCTGGATTTTATCGACGCCTCCGACCTGGAAGTCCGGCGCTTCTTCTGTGAAGAAGAGTTGAGGCTGAACCGGCGTCTTGCTCCTCGCCTTTACCTGGATGTCGTGCCGATCGGGGGGAGCGAAGACGCCCCCGAGCTGGAGCGAAGCCCTGCTCTCGAGTACGCCGTTCGCATGAGGCGTTTCGATACGGCGAATGAGATGGACAGAATGGTGCTGAACGGGACGCTCCTGGCGCAGCACATAGACAGCCTGGCGATGACGCTGGCACGCTTTCATCGCAATCTCCCCGCTGCCGCGGAAGGAGTGCGTTATGGCAATGCATCCGACGTGTACGTGTGCGCTTCTCAGAATCTGGCGCAGGTTCGAGCGCTCTTGCCTGAGGCTGAGCCGGCTCTTGCCGGACTGGAACAGAATACCGAAATGGCGTTCGTGCGAAACAAGAAAAATTTCAGCCGCCGTTGTATTGAAGGGTTCGTGCGCGAATGCCATGGCGATCTGCATCTAGCCAATATCGTCGTCATGGATGGCGAAGCGGTTCCCTTTGACGGGATCGACTTCGATCCGGCATTACGCTGGATCGATGTTATCGCCGATCTGGCTTTCCCCTTCATGGATTTGCTCCATTTTGAGCGGCCTGGCCTGGCCTATCGACTGATAAACCGCTATCTGGAGGAGTCGGGCGATTATGGTGCCATGGGGATGTTTGCTTTTCACGCCTCGGCGCGTGCTGTCGTGCGCGCCAAGGTCTACGCCATCCGTACTTCGCAGCAAAAGCCTGATAGCCATGAGAGAAGCCGGTTTGCTGCCATGTCCCTCAACTATATTTCGCTGGCAGCAGCTCTTCTGGTGAAAACACGGCCCTTCCTTGTCATTACTCACGGACTGCCCGGTTCGGGCAAGAGTACCTTCGCGCAGGCGGCGCTTGAACGGCTTGGCGCGATAAGGATCCGTTCCGATATCGAACGGAAGCGGCTTTTCGGGTTGTCCGCGCTGGAAGTCAGTCACAGTCAACCGGTCGACATCTACAGCACGGAGGCGACGGAACGGACTTACCGTGCATTGCGCCGGATTGCCCATGGATTGCTGTCAGCCGGATTCAGCGTGATTGTCGATGCCGCTTTCCTGAGACGGGCGGAACGCCAGCTCTTTCGTGAATTGGCCGAGAAGGAGCGTGTCCCATTCGCCATCGTCTCGGTATTGGCCGGCGAAGCACTTTTGCGCAAACGAATTCTGGAACGCATGAGCAAAGCCGATGATCCTTCCGAGGCAAACCTGGACGTGCTGGCAGTCTTGCAGACGGCAGGTGAGGCATTGACATCATCGGAACGTAGCCGGCTGGCAGAATTTCATAATGATGCCGAGAGCGGCTTCGATGCAGACGACCCGGGCTGGAAAAGCCTGGATGACTTGCTGGCCTGATCTTCGCGGGAGTGGCCCGTTTTGCGGAAAGAAGGCTTGTCGGAAACGAGTCTTCTTTCAGTCCGATCGCATGCTGCTTAACAGCAGTGTTTCTCCAATGGCTGGAATAGTCAATTCTTCCCTGGGCAGGTTCAGACGCTCCCACGCTTGCCGGAGAAGCAGCGGGGGTTCGTCAAGCGGTTCGTCCGATAGCTTGAACGTGCCCCAGTGCATGGCGACGAAATGCCTTGCCTGCAGCGATAAAAAGGCATTGACCGCTTCTTCCGGGTTCATATGCATCTCACGCATAAACCAGCGAGGCGAATAGGCTCCGATAGGCAGCATGGCCACATCGATCATGCCGCAGCGCTCCCGAATCCGCTGGAAGCCGTCGAACCAGGCCGTATCGCCGGAATGGTAGACGCGCAGTCCGTCGTGCTCGATGACGTAACCTCCCCACCAGCTTGTGTTCACGTCCGACAGGCCGCGCCTTCCCCAGTGCTCAGCGGGAACGAAGGTGATTTGAAAGCCTTCGATTTCTTCCTGTTGCCACCATTCCATCTCGGTTACGCGCTGCATGCCATGGTTGCGGAACCATTTCCCCAGTCCCTTCGGTACGATGTAGGCCGGGCCGGGGCCGAGCTTTTTCAATGTCGGCGCATCCATGTGATCGCGGTGGTCGTGAGTAATGAAAACGACGTCGACAGGTGGAAGCGCCGGCCAGTCAAGGCCGGGAGTGGCATTGCGTTTGATCCAGGCGAGAGAACTCGACAATACCGGATCGATCAGCGCGCTCTTGCCGCCAAGCTGGAGCAGGAATGACGCATGGCCTATCCAGGTCAGCGTTTCCAAATCGGCGCGGCGAAGCAAGCTTCCGTCATTATGAATGAACGGTACGCTGACACCGGTTGAGGGCGACTTGGGGCGTGCCTCCTGATAAAGTCCAAGCATCCATTTCAAAAGGCGAAACATTCGCGGTTTGTAATAGTTGCCTTTCATGTTGGTGAAATGCATTTTTTCTCCGATAGCTCCTTCATCAATCGCAACTATCAGGCTGCTATTCAGCAAAACGGGATGATTGACCTGGATGGCGGTAGCGTAAAAACGTTATTTTAGATGCAACCGGGTCATCATGGTTGGCGCCTTTCCTTACAAAAGTGTTTTTATCTTTTTGGTGGCGTCGCGTGTGCGGCAGGCGCAAGTGGTACGGCCTTGCGGAAGATCATGGGGATGGACAGTCTTGTCAGGTAAAAGTGGTGGTTGACCGGTAGAGCGGGTCGGATATGGCTGTGTTGTCGGACAATGAATAGAAAGAAATAAACCGCCTTCAACCGTTTGGGAGGGATCGGCGATGAGATCGGTATTCGTTTTTGCCTCAATGGCTGTTACTGCTGCGGTATATGCGGCCCCAATAACCTATGAAATCGATAGCAACCATACTTTCCCTCGGTTCGAGTACAGCCACTTAGGTTTTTCGACTCAGCAGAGCCGTTTCAACAAGACGACGGGATCAATCACCATCGACCGGGAAGCTCACGCAGGCAGCGCCATTGTCGAGATCGATGCGCGCTCGGTCGATACCGGCGTGCCAGCGCTCAACCGGCATCTTCAGACGGAAGAATTTTTCGATACCCGGCGATTTCCGGAAATCGTGTTTGTCTCGAACGACTTCCGGTTCGACGGAGACAGGCTGGTCTCGGTTAATGGAATGCTGACCGTGAAGGGCATTACCAGGCCGCTTGTCCTGGACATTGTTGCATTCAAGTGCATGTTGCACCCCATGGCCGGGAAAGAAGCTTGCGGCGCCGATGCAGTCGGCACTTTCCGGCGTTCGGATTTCAATATGGGAAAATACGTGCCTCTGGTCAGCGACAAGATAACCTTGCGTATTGCCGTGGAAGCCGTCCTCAACTAGTCGGATCGGGCCAACAGGCGCTTGCTATTTCTCCAATGCAAGCTTTACAGTCGCGCTGTTCTGGTGCTCGCGGGCACGTCCATGCCTGCGGTTAAACGGGAAACACGGAGCGCCCTTCGGCCGCCAACGTGTGCTGCCCCCGCAACGGTAAGCAAGTGTCTTCGGATAAGCCGACTCCCAATGCCACTGTGCAGTTCGCTGACGTCGATCAGCAAGCCGCCTATGCCGCTATGCAGGACATGGATGTGGATGGGCTGGCGGCGCGCGACGTGTGCTCGCTGTTCGGCGGGGAAAGGCAGCGCGTGGCGATAGCGGCGTTGCTTGCGCAGGATACCCCGTTATTGTTGCTTGACGAGCCCGCCAACGGGCTCGACCTGGCTCATCAGGTGAGACTCATGGGCCTGTTATCCAGACTTTGCACCGAACGGCGGAAAGCGGTGGCCATGGTTCTGCATGATCTGAATCTGGCGCAAGGCGTCGCTACCCATACCATGCTGCTCGAAGGAGAGGGAACGTGGCGGGCTGGAAAGGTTGACGAGGTCATGACGCCCGCCAATCTCTCGCGGTGCCTCGGGCATCCGGTCGAAGTGGTCAGGCATGGCGAACGTCCTATCTTTGTCGCGGCGGGAGAATGACAGCGTTCAGGGTGGGAATAATGAAAAAAGGGTTTCTGCTCTTGTGGTTCGCCGCCGGCACGGCCCTGGCGGCGGTAAGTGTGCAAGATGATGCCGGCAGAACGATAACGCTTCCCGGCCCTGCCCGGCGCATCGTATCGATGGCGCCGCACATTACCGAGTTTCTGTTCGCTTCGGGCGGGGAAAAACGGATCGTGGGTGTAACCAGCTATAGCGATTACCCTCCTTGTGCGCACCATCCCGCAGGTCGGTGACACCTGGCAGATCGATATCGAACGGGTGCGTGTTCTCAGGCAGGATCTTTTGATTGTATGGCAAGGCGGCAACCCAGGCCGCCAGATCGAGCAATTGCAGCGCCTGGGCATCCCCGTCTTTTACAGCGACCCGCACAGGCTGGAGGATATTCCGGCCAGCATCGAGCGCTTCGGTCATCTGATGGGTACGGAAGCGCAGGCTCTGCGGATTTTCTACCAGGTGTCGGAGCGGCCGCTGTATACCATCAACGGCAGGAACATCATCAGTGATGCCATACGCCAATGCGGCGGAAGGAACGTGTTTGCGGACATGCGGGTCACGGCGCCAAGTGTCAGCCTGGAATCGGTGCTGAAGGAAAATCCGGAGGTCGTGTTCAATTCGAGCGTCGAGGCGCGGCAACCTGTTCAATATCAATCCCGACTTGGTCGACCGGGCGGGGCCGCGGATGATTGACGTTGTCGAGGCGATGTGCGAAAAAATGGAGCAGGCGCGCCAGAGCCGCACAAGGCGCTGACAGCGCATCATGTGCCAGTCACTGCAGAATGCGCTTTACCCCGTTCGGGCAATGCCTTCCACGATGCCTTGAATAAAAAACAGCCCTGGAACAGCCTGTGCGGCCGTTCCAGGGCTGTTACAGGTCGGTACTTATACTTCCAGGTTATCGATAAGCCTGGTCGCACCCAGTTTGGCTGCGGCAAGCACAACCAGCGGTTCGCCTTCGGCCAGATCGCCTGCGGTCGGCGGTTGAAGATTAATGCGCTTGCGGATCGATATGTAGTCGGGCGTCCAGCCGCGCTGCGTGAGCTTTTCCATGGCATGTTTTTCGAGCTTGAAGACATCCAGGTAGCCGTTCCTCAGCCTGTCGGCGACTTCCTGCAGGGTCCTGAACAGTATCGGGGCCTCGGTGCGTTCTTCCTTGGTCAGGTAGACGTTGCGGGACGATAGGGCCAAGCCATCTTCGGCACGATAGGTTTCAGCCGCGATGATTTCGGTCGGAAGCGCGAATTGCTTGCTCATGTGGCGAACGATCATCAATTGCTGGTAATCCTTCTTTCCGAATACGGCGACGCGCGGCTGGACGCATGAGAACAGCTTCAACACGACCGTCGTCACCCCGTTGAAGAATCCGGGACGGAACTTTCCTTCCAATATATCGCCGGTGTCTTCCGGAGGCTGCACGCGGAATTGCTGGGGTTCGGGGTAAAGGTCCTTTTCGGTTGGCGCAAACAGAACGTAAACGCCTTCTTTCTCCAGTTTTTCGACGTCAGCCTGAAAGGTGCGCGGGTATTTGTCGAAATCTTCGTTGGGACCGAACTGCAGGCGATTGACGAAAATGGAGGCGACCACCGGGTCGCCGTGTTTCTTTGCGAGGCGCATCAGGGAAAGATGGCCGTCATGCAGGTTGCCCATGGTAGGCACGAAAGCGGTGCGCAGTTGGCCGCGCAATTGATTCCGCAATTCTTCAATGGTTGTAATAATTTTCATGATTTCCAGTTGCCCGTACTGGCCGGACGAAAAAACACTTTATCCAGCCTGATGGCCGGAACAAAGAAAGAAAAGAAAACGTGCGTGAACAGGGATCATTCATGAGAGTGAGCCAGACGCACATAAATGGGAGCCAGCGGTTCCGCTTGGGTAATTTCTATCAGCGTTTCCTTTGCCAGCTCCAGCAGCGCCAGAAAATTGACCACCACCACGGCAACGCCGCGCGATGGGTCGAACAGGTCAAAGAATTCCACGAAGCCGGATACTTGCAGGCGTCGAAGAATGGATGACATATGCTCGCGTACCGAAAGGCCCTGGCGACCGATCTTGTGATGCACAGTCAGCTTGGCGCGCCTGATCACTTCCATGAAGGCGGCATGCAGATCCTCCGGAGAGACCGAAGGCCATTGCACGGCGGTCTCTGGAGGGATGACTGCCTGAGCCTGCAGGAAATCGTGCCCCAGTTGGGGCATGTCGCCGATCTGTTCGGCGGCCAGCTTGATCCGCTCATACTCGAGAAGACGCCGCACCAGTTCTGCCCTGGGATCCTCGGTTTCCTCGCCGCTTTCGCTTTTGACGGGAGGCAAGAGAAGCCGGGATTTGATCTCGATCAGCGCGGCAGCCATCAGCAGGTATTCGGCGGCCAGTTCCAGGTTGTGCGACCGGATCTGATCGACATATTGCAGATACTGTTCTGTCAGCCGAGCCATCGGGATGTCCAGAATATTGAAGTTCTGGCGGCGTATCAGGTACAGCAGGAGATCCAAGGGGCCCTCGAATGCGTCGAGGAACACCTTCAGTGCTTCCGGTGGAATATAGAGGTCCGACGGAACTTCGAACACATCCTCGCCGTATAGGCGAGCGATGGCGCCGCTGTTTATCGGTCCTGCATTATCGGAAGGAGCTTGTGCCGGTGAATCCGGGTTGGCACTCGCTGAATCTGCATTCATTTCTGTGCGCTGATTACCTGTTAGCGGTACACGTAGGCGGGCTGCTTCAACCGGGATTGGTTGTCTCTATGACGGGTCTCCGGATTGAGCGGCTTTTTATCCCACAGCAGCCCCATCCCTTTGCTTTGTTGTTCCGCAAGACATGGTTTCTCTTTCTTGAGGTCTTGAAAGAGCTGGTCCAATTCCGACAGGTAGATGGAATTTTGCCGTGAAAATTTCATGGTTGGTCCGTGCATTTTTCAGCCATTTTACCTATGTTGTCCAAAAACGTTTTTCATCTTATTGCAACGGACAGGGAAGCAGGCCGCGAATATGCATCCGGCAATTATAGTATGAAAATACGGAGTATCAGAAAAAAACGATGATTTTGCTCACTGTCTGACTTGCGGTGCGGTAGATACATGGGACTGTATCTTGCAAATGCAGCCTTTATTTGCCGAACCGCCTGCGCATTACCGTTGGTGCCGGCTCAAGCGGATTCCGGTGTGCATATTCGAGTTCCGGGGCGACCTCGAACCCGAAGGCGGCGTAGAAATCAAGCAGTCGGGGCTGGTTTGCGCGGACGGCCAGCCTCAATTCGACGACTTCACTGGCGAGAGCGTGATGAATGACGGCTTCCAGCAAATGCTGGGACAGGTTGTTGCCACGGTGCTCGGCAAGAATGCCCATCCGCATGATTTCCCAGACGTTCAGCTCGTCATCCAGCGGAACCCAGCGCACCGATCCGGCAGGTGCTCCGTCAACTGTCAGGATGAAACCGCCTCCCTGTTGCAGATGCGGGAGTACGTTGATATTCGTCTCGCGGTGGCCGGACGACGTGACAGCCACCTTGTTGGCCCACGCCGCCCGGGTCAGGCTGGCGATCAGTTGGGCGTCATCGAGGGTGGCTTCCCTGATCAGGATGTCCATCGGCTGGCCTTTACCGTATCCGCATGCCTTCCTTGGCACCGGGCCACGGGTTCAGGATGTAAATGCCCGGGTTCGACTTTTCGTCGGCGGCGGATGCCGCCAGCACCATGCCTTCGGAGATGCCGAATTTCATCTTACGAGGGGCCAGGTTGGCAACCATGACCGTCATCTTGCCGACCAGGTCCTCGGGCTTGTAAGCGGACCGGATGCCGGCAAAGACATTGCGCAGCCGTCCTTCGCCAATATCCAGCGAGAGGCGCAGCAGCTTGTCGGCGCCCTCGACTAGGCCACAGTCGACGATGCGCGCAATGCGCAGGTCCACCTTGGCGAAGTCGTCGATCGTGATTTCCGGCGCGATGGGCGCAATGGCTGGTTGTACCTTTTCGGCGGCGGCCGCGGGTTCAGGCGCCTCGAACAAGGCATCCATCATTTTGGGTTCGACGCGCTGCATCAGATGTGAGTACACGTTGATCTGGTGGCCGTCCGGCATCGGCTTCATGACATCGCCCCATTGCAGCGGCTGCAGGTTCATGAATGTTTCCACCTGGCGTGCCAGTTCAGGGAGCACAGGCTTCAGGTAAAGGGTCAGTATGCGGAAAGCTTCCAGCAGGCGGCTGCAGATTTCGTGCAGTCTGGCCTCCTGTGACGGGTCCTTGGCCAGCACCCAGGGTTTGTTCTCGTCGACGTACACATTGACCATGTCGGCCAGCTGCATGATCAGCCGCAGTGCCTTGCCGTACTCGCGCGTTTCATACAGGTCGGCCACTTCGGCCTGGATGCCGCGCAATTCGGAGAGGAACGTGTCGTTATCGGTTGCCCATGCGGACGTTACCTTGCCGCCGAATTTTTTCGAGATGAACCCCGCGGCACGGCTGGCGATGTTCACGTATTTGCCGATCAGGTCGGAGTTGACCCGCGCTATGAAATCGTCCGGATTGAAGTCCACGTCTTCGACGCGTGCGCTCAGCTTGGCAGCGATGTAATAGCGCAGCCATTCGGGGTTCATGCCGATATCGAGATAGCGCAGCGGAGAGATGCCGGTTCCGCGCGACTTGGACATCTTCTCGCCGGATACGGTGATGAATCCGTGCACGAATATGTTGTCGGGGACTTTTCTCCCGGAGAATTTAAGCGTCGCCGGCCAGAACAGCGTGTGGAAGTAAATGATGTCCTTGCCGATGAAATGGTATTGCTCGGTTGCCGGATCGGCCATGAACGCGTCGTAGTCGCGCCCGGTCTTGTCGAAGTAGTTCTTGAGCGAGGCGAGGTAGCCGACAGGGGCATCCAGCCAGACGTAGAAGTATTTACCCGGCTCATCGGGGATTTCGATGCCGAAATAGGGCGCATCGCGGCTGATGTCCCAGTCGGTCAGTCCGGTATCTTCGCCGTCCTTGCCTTCGAGCCATTCGCGCGCCTTGTTCGCCACTTCTGGCTGGAGGCGTGGCTGTCCATTCACGTCGCCCAGCGCCCATTCGCGCAGAAACTGGACGCATTTCGGATCGGATAGCCGGAAAAAGAAGTGCTCGGATGACCGCAGCACCGGGGTGGCGCCGGTCAGCGTCGAGTAGGGGGTCTTCAGTTCGGTCGGCGAATACACGGCGCTGCACACTTCGCAGGAGTCGCCGTACTGGTCCTTGGCACCGCACTTCGGGCATTCGCCCTTGATGTAGCGATCCGGCAGGAACATGTTCTTGACCGGGTCGAAGAATTGCTCGATGGTTCTGGTCGCGATGAAGCCGGCAGCTTTCAGCTTGCGGTAGATGTCTTTGGAAAATTCGTGGTTTTCAGGGCCGTCGGTCGAATGCCAGTTGTCGAAGCCGATATGAAAGCCATCCAGGGGGCGTTTGCGGCCGGCGGCGATTTCGGCAACGAATTCCTGGGGGGTCTTGCCCGCCTTTTCCGCTGCGATCATGATCGGTGCGCCGTGCGCATCGTCGGCGCACACAAAGAATATTTCGCGCTGTCTGCCTTCGTCCTGCTGCATTCGCTGAAAACGCACCCATATGTCGGCCTGGATGTATTCCATGATGTGGCCGATGTGAAACGGAGCGTTGGCGTAGGGAAGTGCAGTAGTGACGAACAGCTTTCTGGTCATGATGA
>Ga0316613_10001791_pt1 | contig 14346 bp, 15 predicted proteins | sample OWC_soil_day10_C_2_FD_207647 | JGI IMG/M metagenome (GOLD analysis project Ga0316613, IMG submission 207647) | Wetland soil microbial communities from Old Woman Creek delta, Ohio, United States - OWC_soil_day10_CT_b | ecosystem: Environmental > Terrestrial > Soil > Wetlands | place: USA: Ohio...
GTTGATTCTCCTTTAACAATATGTGTACATGATTTGTCATTAGAGAATAGGCATGCACTTCAAATTTTATTTCTTGCTTCAACTTATTTAATATCTCTAACATATATTCAAAGTCTTGTTCTTCTTCAAAGATATTCTGATGATTTATCCCTCGATATACAACATGATAAAATCCACTCTCACTTAACTTTATCGCTTCTCTTGGCATATTTCATCACCTCTTATTTTTAATATATTATCTTGTTGTCAAAAAAGAAACGTCCCTTGCGTCCCACTTGCGTCTCTCCCTTAATGCTATAATGATGCTAAGTATGTCTTTAACAGCCTGCCCGGAAAGAATTATGCGCTGAAGTATGCAGAATTGAATATTTACTTTGGTTTTGGATCTAAGCTATTGTCATAACAGCCAATTCCTATACAAAATTCCAACGGCTGCCAGTTTATGATATTATATAGGTAGTACTCTTTAATCGGAGTTCTATATTTTGACGGAGTTGTTCATGATAATATAAAACTAGGAAGGGATTAGGATGAAGATTGGCTTTTTTGACTCTGGTATTGGCGGCTTAACTGTTCTTGGCCAAGCTTTAAAAATACTACCGTTTGCCAATTACATTTACTATGCTGATATTGAGCATATACCTTATGGGGAAAAGACAAAAAGCGAAGTAAGGCAATACGTCCAAAAGGCTATAGATTATATGGCTGAGATCAAAGTAGATGCCATGGTGATCGCTTGTAATACGGCAACAAGTGTTGCTAACGTGAAATTGCGAAAGAATTATAGTTTCCCGATCATCGGCATGGAACCTGCTGTAAAACCAGCAGTTGCTTATTGTAAAGAAAGAGGTAAGAAGGTATTGGTTTTGGCGACCAATCTTACTTTACGGGAAGAAAAATTTCATCAACTAGTTCATAAACTTGATGCGACAGGAATAGTTGATACGATGGCTTTAGGCGGCTTGGTAAAGTTTGCGGAACAGTTTGAATTTGATACTTTAGATGTAAATCAGTATTTGCAAAATAAATTTGCACCATTAGAGCTACTTGATTATGGTGCTGTTGTTCTTGGCTGTACACATTTCCCATTATTTCATAAGGTTTTGCAACAATCGTTTACAAAGGAAACTGTTTTTTTCGACGGAAGTATTGGAACAATAAATCACCTGGCAGATATATTAAAGCAAAAAGGAACAGCCCCTAGCATAGATGATAAAATTAAATTTGTAATTACAAATGGTAAGCTCCCACCAAGTGATGTTGATTATAAAAAGTTATTACAAACTTATTTGCAATAACATCATAATATATTTATTCCCATAACAAAAAACGGCAACTGACAAGAGTCAGAAGCCGTTTTTTGTTGTAAAATCAAGTTTATGACGAAAAAGAATTTACAACCAAATTATACAGTAAACGGATATATAGCAAGAAATAAAATTACAAGGTAATGGTTCTGGAAGATCCTTTCAAATCATTAAAAGTTGCTTCACCAGATCGCTCAAACTCTTTCGTGTCCTTAATACTGCAAGTATGCATTGATTTCTTTTTGCAATTTTATCAGGGAATTATTTAAAGGAACGGTATTTTCAATGATTTTTCTTAGTTCATTGTCGGCCATGAGCATGGTAGACGTATATTTCCGGAATTTCGGCGCAATAACGGCCTCATTCATGGCATCGCTGAGAATCGAAATGTCCATTTTGGCATCGCCCGGCGCATCTTTGAGCAAAATTTGACGCGTATCACTGGATTCCACAACAGCCTTCAGCACAGGCAATCCCTGAGACTTGCTTAAAATCAATTTCTGCATTTCCGGATCTACGCAAAGTTTTTTCAAAAAAGCCCAAGCAAGTTCTTTGTTACCTGTCCGTGCGCTCATACCAATAAGCAGCGTGTCCAGTTGCGAGAGATTTTTACCGGAAGGTCCGGCTGGCATTTTGATGCAGTCCCATTCAAAGGTAGCATATTTTTTAATTCGCCAAGGATACGGATTATATGTGCGGTATTCCGCGAAAGTAAATGGGCGGAATGCGACTTTTCCCATATCAAAATCTCGGGCTGTTACATTGTAGCCATGATTTACTGCCCGCAAATCCATCAGGAAGCGAACGACTTCCTCCATCTTGGCATTGGCAAAATACGATACATTTCCATCACTGCGAAAGATCTGAAGCCCATTGGTAACGGCCGCCTGCTGCCAGGTATAATCATAGCACCCAAACTGGTCTAAAATTCCGTCTCCATCCTTATCTTTTGTTACCTTGCGGCAAATATTGATGAAATCCTGCCAGGTCCAGTTATTATCTGGCATGGTAATTCCCTCTTGACGCAGCAGTGTCTTATTGACAAACATCAAGGTTGGAACGCTTTCAAACGGTAATGCATAAGATTCCCCTTGGTATTGTCCATAGGCTATCGCCGGCGGATAATAGGCCCGGCTGTCAAAAGACGGATCTTCTGTCTCCAAAAAAGAAAGATTCTGCAACACCCCCATGGAAGCATACAAGTTGAAATCATCGGGCAAAATAAAAAAAACATCCGGTTCCTCGCCCTGCAAAATTTGTTTTGCCAGCCATTCGGCATAGTCTTCCTTTTTTATGCCGCTCACATAGCGCACCGAAACGCCTGGATGCTCCGCCTCAAAACTTTGTATCGCTGCATCAATCACTGCATAAGAGTCTCCCGCCGGAACATTCCAATTGCTGCCCGCAAAAATCCCTACGCGCAGAACATGCGTTGCATGATAGTGCAATGCATACACGAAGCAGCTTCCTGCTATGAGCAGCAAAATAAACAACGTTCCCATGCCTCTCCATTTATTTTCGCAAAGCCAACGCATATTCTCCCGCCTTTACGCTTCTTCTCCGTCCGCCTGCACCATCCCTGTTTGCACTGCCCAAATAGCAAGCTGCGTCCGGTCCCGCAAGTTCAATTTACTGAGCACAGCACTCAGGTTATTGCGCACCGTTCCTTCGGAAAGGCTCAAACGTTCGGCAATTTCTTTATTGGAAAGGCCCCGTCCAACCTGTACCACGACTTTGCGCTCGGTACGAGTCAGTTCTTCCGCCGCCCCGGCCTCCACTTTGATTGCAAAATTATTCTGCGCCATTTTCGAAAATAGCTTGACCACTTTGGTTACAATATTGGAGTTGATCATAGCGCCGCCGCCCACAACACTGCGTATGGAAGCAGATAGTTCGGGCACTGACACCCCTTTGAGCAAATATCCGCTGGCACCATATTTGAGAGCATTGTACACATATTCATCATCGTCAAAGGTTGTCAAAATGATGATTTTAATGTTCGGATACTTGTCTTTTATGCGATTGGTGCATTGTACGCCATCCAGCTCCGGCATGCGGACATCCATAAGTATCACATCAACTTGATAGCTTTTTAAAAGACGCATGACCTCATTTCCGTTTTCTGCCACAGCGATTACTTTCATATCCATGTTCATATTCAATACAATCTTCAAACTTTCACGGATGAGTTCCTGATCATCAGCAATCATCAATTTTATCACTATATCGTCCTCCTATAGGAAGTATCGCTTGGATAGTAAAACCGTTCTTGCTTTCACAATGCAAACTGCCTTTAAGCAATGAAACCCGCTCCTGCATATGACGCAGCCCAAATCCCGGCGTAATTTTCCTACAGCCGATACCATTGTCATGCAAAATAATTTCCAGCCCCTCCGCGGTTTGGCCTACACAGATTTCGACTTTTGTCGCTTGCCCATGACGGTTGGCATTTGTAAGTCCTTCCTGTACAATACGATACACTACTTCCTCTTCATCCTTGCGCAAAACCGTAGGCCAGTCTTCATTGCTCCACACTATATGCATGCCGGTGGAAGCGGAAAATTCAGAGGCCATCTGCTTAAGTGCCTCATGGAGCAACAGCTTTTCCAAGGCATCAGGCCGCAACTTGTTCACTGAACGCCGGATATCAGTAATGCCGTGTCTTGCTGTTTCTCTGATTTTTTGCAGCTGCCCTTTGGTAAAATCCGGTGCCGCATCAATGGTGACCAGGCAAGCATCAATGCCGGCTGCTATCCCCGTAAGGGCATGGCCAAGTGTATCGTGAATTTCCCGGGCCAGGCGATTGCGCTCCCGGGTCTCTGCCATGCATTCCGCTTCCAGCGCATAGTCCCTAAGCTGTTCGTTGGCGGCATTGAGTTGTGCATTCAGCGATTTTATGTGCTCCTTTTCTTGCTGCTGGCTTTGCACAAGCATAGTCATATACAACACGAAAATCACCAAATTAAGCGAGGTAAATACATTAGAAACGGCTTTCAATCCCCCTTGTACCACCGGAGTATAATAGGTAAGATACGCCTCGATGGGAACGATTTTCATCTGCAGCGCCGCCAGATTATAGTTGGCGATTAAATAAAGCGCCAACATGGCGACAACTAAAAACAACCGTTGCTTTTTCCCCTCATAGCCATGCACCAAATCGGCCACAACCAACAGCACAACACCATCATAAGCCATGTTGATGCTGCGCATAACCAGTACACAGCAACAAATTTCAAATGCGATTAAACTATACTTTAAAGCAAAATTTTGTATCCTGCCTTCCCGGTAGACATAGCTCAGTCCCAACAAAAGCAAGAAGGACAAAATTGCCAGAACAAATATCCGCTGTGCCGGCCAAGGTACGGTGGAAAGGGACTCCAAAAAAGAACGGGCCGTCATGGACTGGGCAATTTTTTTTTGCGTCACATACATAAAACCGGCAAACAGGAAAATGACCAGACCGTTGAAACCGTACAATAAATTATGTAAACCTGAGGTGGCTTGTTCACGGCCACTATCTGTCATTTGTCCCATCCCTCCATATTTTCACCTGCCATATTCTCCTGCGTCAAAAGACGCGTTGACAGCTTTATTAGCTTCTCCTGGTTTGTTCCTGCCAGAATTTCATACGCCTTGCCCGCCGCCAAGCGACCGCTGAGACGCGGAGATTGCGCTGCCGTTGCCGTCATATGACCATGTACGATCATATCCTTCGTTTCCGGTGCGCCATCAACCCCATAAACCATGACTTGCTCCAATGTCCCGGCATTTTTCAAGGCGGCTATGGCGCCCAGCGCCGCCGGATCGTTAAGGGCCATGACAATATCTATTTTTTTATGCCGCTGCAGCAAGGCTTCCATCGCTGGCATGGCAAGCTCCAATTGTCCTTTGCATTCGGTGGCATCAATAATATGAAAAGAAGGATATTGCGCAATGGTATCCTGAAAACCCTGGATACGGTCGACTGCGGATTTAGCCTGGGAATGTTTAAGCAATACGATATTTCCGCCCGGGGCATGTGCCGCCAGGTGTTTTGCACATTCTACGCCGGCCATATAATTATCGGAAACAATGGTACAAGCCACCATGCTATCATCCTCAACGTTTGTATCAATGACCACAACAGGGACATGGGCCTGTTTTGCCAGCTCAAGAGCCGGTCCAATCTTCTGCCAATCTACGGCATTCAAAAATAAGACCTTAATGCCGCTGTCGAGCAGTTCCTTGATTTCATCCATCTGCCTCTCCATACTCAACGCCGAATCTCTTGTCAGCAAAATATCCCCGTGACCTTCTACGGCGGCGCGGATTTCCTCATCCACAACCTCATAAAACGGATTGTTGAGTGTCATATATACAGCGCCAAATTTACGTCGATGCTCATTCTGGCGGATTGAATAATCGGTTTCGATTATCTGGTGCATTTCCCAGACAAAAAAAATACCGCAACACAGCACTGCCACCCAACAAAGAAGGCGCTGCTTTCTTTTCATATTCCCTCCATATAAAAACCGAAGATTTATTAGAATTATACTACATTTCCGACACTACAGCATTATAAAACCACAATAAAGAGATGGGCTGTGACGCAATTGCCATAACCCATCCCTTGCAGTCAACGATGATTCGTTTCCGCCAAACGCAATATTTTTTCTATATTTTCCTTGCCATTGCTGATTCCTTTTTTCACGATAAGCGCAGCAACAAAGCTTGCCACAGCTAAAAAGCCTCCACTAACTTGCATCAAACGCTGGAAATTCTCGTGATTGGAGCTCCACCATAAGAAAACAATACCAATTCCCGACAAGGTTAACAATAGAGAAAACCATCTTTCCAAATTCCGTACTATTTTGGTCTGCATGGCTGCCTCTGTAATAAGTGCGCTTTTATCCATCGCTTTCATAGCCGGTTCCTCCGTACAAAATTTACGTATGTTTAATACGTCAAACCCGGGTTAAAGAATCCGATGAGTACACCGACAAACGCAATGACAACAAGCAACAGCATAACCATCGTCGGCGATATATTTTTCTTGGTCATGAGCCACCAGCAGAACATAACGGTCAATGCCGAAAGCATTTTAGGATAGATTCCATTCAAGGTCTTCTGCAGTTCCGCGCCTCCCGGTAAAACAAGTGAAGTATTGATGTTGATCCAAGAAGCCGCTACTGCGCCGATGACGATGGTACCGATCATAATAATGGAGTCACGAATCGCCTGCGCCTGCTCGCCTACAAGCACTTCAACCGCTTTCCCACCAAGATCATAGCCCTTAAAGTATACGAAGCGCATACCAAACCACATCAAAAGGTTCCAAACGATGATATAGAAAATAGCACCTAGCGGACTTCCTCCACCGGACAATCCCAAGCCAATTCCAAGAAGAATGGGAATGAGCGTGCCAACAATCATCGAATCACCGATACCCGCCAGCGGCCCCATAAGCCCGGCCCGAATCCCGTTGATAGCCTCGCCGTCAATCGGCTGCCCATTGGCCTTGGCTTCTTCAAGTCCGGCAGTCATACCGACAACCAAAGCCCCGATCTGCGGTTCTGTATTGAAAAAAGCCGTATATGTCTGCATAGCTTCTTTTTTCTGTTCCTTGGTTTCATACAGTTCTTCGACAATAGGGAGCATGGCGCACAAATAGCCAAAGGTCTGCATATGTTCCTGGGAAAAGCACGTCAAATTCCCATAAAACCAAGACAGAAATGATTTATTCAGCGTTTTTTCCGATAGTTTCTTCATAATTAGATATCCTCCTCATCATCGCCAGCATTAGCCCCTGCCACTACACGTTTATTCTGGGCCATGATGACCTTATAATTGATAACGGCAAAAAATGACCCAATAATTGCCGATGCGATAAGGTTCAATCCCAAGCAAGCGGCCAAAGTAAAACCGAATAAGAACGTAATAAAATCGACGGCCTTTTTGGCAACCTGTTTTAAAAGGATGGCAACACCGACTGCCGGGAGAAGGCTACCTACGGTAAACAGTGTTTTCATGGTAATTCCGTCCATCGGTAGGTAGGCTTTCATAACATCAACCATACCTGCCCCCGACATGGTAATGATAAAGGTGGGAAGAAACGAAAAGAGAATGTGGGATATCCACGGCAGCCCCATATCAACAAGATATAATTTACCAAAATCGCCCTTTTCTACAGCCTTCCAGCCGATATGCTGCCAAACAAGATTCATAGTTGCCGTCCCGTAGAATAATACCGTTCCCAGGGTACCAACCGCTGCACCCAGCGCTGCTGCCATAGCCTGGGCTTGCGTGGTTGCAGGATCAAGGCCTATCCCCTTGACTGCACAAATGGCCAGAGGAATCCCGATATAGCTGACCGCACGCACATCGGCCGACACTGTTCCGCCTGGTGTAACCAGTGCAATATAAATGACCTGAATAGCCGCACCAATAATAATACCAGATTGTACATCTCCCAAAATAAGACCAACCACGAGACCGGCTACCAGCGGGCGTCCGAGCGTATAATTACCAAAGGTTGTACCGCCTAAGCCCGGCATACTTGACAAGCATGCAAAAAGACCCAGTAAAGCCGCTTGTAATGCATTAATTTCCATAGATAATCACTCTCTTTCTTTTTTATTTAAAACCAAATTGACCGCGGAATTTTCTCCAATTGCCAATGGCTTTTTCCTTGATCAGGGCAAATTCAATTTCATATCCCGCCTGCATAATGGCTTCTAAAGCTTCCGCCTCCTCCTGTGTAATCGACTGATTATTGCCAAGTTGCACCGCCCCCGGACGGTCATTGCAAGGCCCGATGACAACGGTCTTAATTCCCGGATCGAATTTTTGATCCACCAGAATTTTTTTCATATCTACCGGATTTTTAGTAATCAAAAAATAACGTGTATCACTCTCAATGACCTTTTGGCATTTTTTCTGCCAGTCCCCCATCGTCCAAACAAACGTCTTTTTTCCAGAGGCATTGGTATAAGCCGCCTTCAATACCGAATTAGTCGCCGCAGCATCATTGACAGCGACAAGTCCATCACAAGGATATTCCAGTGCCCAGCGGGTGCAAGTCTGTCCATGAATCATACGATCATCCACACGCATAAATGTAATCGACATATAAGTTTCCTCCTCATATTTCCTGATCTTCTTCGGGTTCCAGCGCGAATTGCTGCATGGCATTCCTGGATTCCGCCAACAATAGGTCCGGCAGCGCGGATGGCTCGCAGGATTCCCCTGTCAATACCGCAGTCAGCGCCATCGGAAGGTTCATTCCGCCAAAAGCTTGTGCCTGCGCAAGCAGACCTTTGTCCGCCAGCACCTTCATGGCTGTTGTGAGCGGTGATCCTCCTATAAGATCGGCCATCAGCACAATGCGATCTTTTGCGGTGACAGGTGCAACCAACTTCTCAACAGCAGCAGCATACACATCCGCTCCCATCCCATCCTTCAGGCTTGTTGACAAAACCGTTTCCCGGTCACCTGCAATCATTTTCAATGCGCTATGCAGCCCCAAAGCCAACTCCCCATGACTTACCAACATTACATAAAGCACACGATCCCTCCCCCTGTATCAGTGAATAATTTAAACAGTTAAACGATTTGCAAATTACTGACTATTTTGATTTTAACAAAATACCCAAAAGAAAACAGCTGTAGATCGTCACCTCTTTTATCCTTATCCACATGATATTTGTCATGTTTTCTCCCCATCATGTCATGCCGTGCCATACTGGCCAGCATAACTTCATTCGAAAAACGACCCTGGCTATACTCCTCGCCGCTATTCTGTAGCCTCAAACAAGCAGGCGGCTAAAAAAAATCAAACCGGCAAGCTTACTTACCGGTTTGGTTAGAAGAGTACATGAATTTGCCCCTTACTATATTCTCACATATGCTTTTATCGTAGTAATTTTCTTACCTTTAGATTTTCAATAAGGAGCTATCGTGTATTCACCAACACAGCTCGGTATAATAAAGGTTTCTGCATAATGTATCACAAAGGGCTCAAACTTACCCGTTGGCGATGTTACAACAACCTCTTCCCCTTCAACTAAATTAAGCACATTAACTGACCCGTCCGTATTGTGTTTTACCTCTTTATCAAACCAGTGCCTCCTGGTTTCAATAAACTCCAATTCATGAAGTCCAGTTCTTTCCTCCCTTAATCCATCTTCCTTTTTTATAAGATCGACTCTATTTAATAAGTTATCCTGAACCCATCTAGTATTTCTATCATATTGAATCACGTTTTTTCCATGTTCTATATGAACAGCTCTTGGTATCCCATCAAGGCCTACTCTATCCCAATCCTAAAGTTTCATTGTAAAGATATAGGGAGTTGCGCTTATTTCAAGTACCATGGCATTCTTTCCTGAACAATGAATGGTTCCAGCGGGGATTAAGATGTGATCATGTTTTTTTATTGAGAACTTATTTATGTACTTGGTATCATCAAAGGTTTCTCTCTTACGTTGCGCCTTTTCTAACGCCAGAATTAAATTTTCCTTATTAACTCCGTCTTTTATCCCAAGATAAACACAGGCATCATCTTCCGCATCTAGAATATAGTAGCTTTCATCCTGGGTATAATGCATTCCAAAGTTTTCTTGGACCTTTGGGGTCTACCAATAGTTCTTTGGATCGCCTTAAAACGTGAAGAATCAATCTAAATAATCTAAATAATTAAATAATTAAATGAACTAAATGAACTAAACAATTGTGCTTTGATTAAAAAGCTATTATTCTATATTAAAGAAAAGGGGGTATGTTTTACCTGCAAGAAGTATTCTTTATTGGTTATAGAAGTTTAGCACTTGATGCCTTTTTGCCATTAACTTTCGGTAAACTATATTATTAGGAGGAACAAACATGATAGACCCTAATGTTTTAGCAGCGATCGGTTTTGGAATGATTGCTGTAATCGTTTATATGTTGTTACAATCAAAGGTCACCCCATCCCCTATTTTTGTTGCTACTCCGCTGGTAGCTGCCGCGATAGCCGGTTTTGGATTTAACAATATTGCCGAGTATGCCCAAAAGGGTATAATGACTACCGCAAGTGTTGCTATTTTATTTATATTTTCAATTACCTTTTTTGGTGTTTTGATGGATGCAGGTTTGTTTGATCCATTTGTGAATTATTTAGTCAAAAAGGCTGGCAATAACGTTGTTGCTGTAACGGTAGCCACTTCTCTTATAGCTACAACTGCCCATCTTGATGGATCGCTGGCAGTAACCCTTCTAATAACTGTACCAGCTATGATAAATATCTATAAAAAACTAAATATACGGCCAGTAATACTGCTTTTGATTTGCGGTATGGCCATGAGTATTATGAACTTAGTACCATGGGGCGGCCCGACCGCTAGAGTTGCCGCTGTAACCCACTCAGATCCCAACGTTCTATGGCACTCCTTAATCCCTCTTCAAATCGCAGGTATCATTGTGAATACCATTTTTGCCGCCATTTTAGGTGTTCTCGAAAAAAGACGCGGGGCTGGGCAAAATATCAACACTGATATTAATGCTGAAGAAGCTAAAGTCGATGCTAAGAAAGAAGCCCTTAAGCGTCCAAAACTTATTTGGGTCAATGCTCTCATTGCTATCGGCACTATTGCGTTATTAGTTTTAACTAAGTGGCAAGCATATTTCGTCTTTATGATTGGATTGGCTTTTGCCCTTGTTATCAATTATCCAAACGTCAAAGACCAAGGTGCTAGAATTAAGGCTCATGCTGGAGATTCTATTTCTATGGCAGCCATTTTGCTATCATCGGGTATCTTTTTGGGTGTACTGTCAGGAACTAAAATGATTGATGCCATGGCTAAAGTTATGATTTCGATCATCCCTGCTGCTTTAGGGCCTCACATTCATATTATTTTGGGAGTATTTGCCGTACCGATTGGCATGCTTCTTGGTACAGACTCCTACTTCTTTGGACTTTTGCCTTTGGCTATCGGCGTCGGCAAAGAATACGGCATAGATCCTGTAAATTTGTCTAAAGCACTTTTAATCGGGAAAAACTATGGCGTTCTTGTAACCCCACACGCAGCCACTACTTATTTGGCCATTGGTCTAGCTGGTATTGAGATTAAAGAACTCTTTAAAGTCGCTGCCCCTTGGCTTTGGTTTTTAGGTATAGTCTCCTTATTCTTAGCTATAATTATGGGTATTGTAGTGTTTTAACATGTTAAGTGTTATTGCAAAAAAACCAGTTATTACGAATAAAGACCTTGCTGGGGTATTTTAGCCTGAGCCCTTTAATATGCAATGTCATTAAGTTAAGCAAAATAGAGCGTTTACATCGATAAAAGTAGATGTAAACGCTCTATTTTTATATTTGCTAGTCATATAAAAACACTTGACAAATAATCGAAAATTTGCGGCTCTGCCCTTGAAATATAAAGATTCGAACCTCCGGGGTCAGGCTTGAGTTATATGTTTTTGGTTTCAACAATTACCCCTAACTCATTTTTTACCTCAGCTGATAACTTCTTTCTATCCCTTACGCGTTGTTCAATAATCTTAATAAGTTCGTATTTCCGTTCTTCATGAATCTTTGCGGCAATAAATTTTCCATCTTTTTTTATATTTTCCGGAAAATCAGTTCCTGAATTAAATGTTAGATTCCTCTCACGATAGCGGGCATTTCTTTCATATTGAATAAAATAATTTAATATACGTAAGTAATAAGGAGTCTAGGTTTTGTTCATTAGTGACCTTGCTATTATCGCATATATTGCTCATTCGTTACGCCCCTTAAGTCTAAAACTCGTAAATATGCCTTACTCAATATGCCGAAAGTCTAGCTAAGCAGTTTCAACTTATCTCTCCATTTATCTCCAATAACGTCTACAGGCATGCTCCGCTCGACTATCAAACTTGCAGTTTTCTTCTCTTTACTATAAATCGACGATATATAGATTTGCCAAAGTTAACCTGGGAATAGTATTAGGCTCCCGCCTCCTGTACCACTTCAAATAGGCGCTGGTTAAGATAAATTCGTTCTTTGCCTATTTTCTGTGATACTAAAAAGCCCGCATCTTCAAGGGCCGCCAAATAACCTGCAGCTGTTTTCCGAGAAACACTAAGACCATTTTCAATATAAACCGTTTTAGTGTAAAATTCATAAAACAGCAGTTCTATTAGCTCTTTGGAATACACTCGTGGCAAGACACCCTTAATGTCTTCCTCAGTCTTGTCCACCAAAGTATTAATTTTTTTGACAAGTAGTAGCGTTTCCTCTACTGACTGTTCAATGCCGTCCAAGATAAAGAGAACCCAGGCTTCCCAACCATCTTTACTCCTGACTTCTTGCAGTAGCTGATAGTAGGCTGTTTTGTTTCGTATAATATATTTACTGAGATATAAAATTGGACTATCTAGCAGTTCCTTGAGAACTAGATATAAGACATTGATGATTCTCCCAGTCCGCCCATTGCCATCATAGAAAGGATGTATCAATTCAAACTGATATTTACCTTTACTAGCTCATACCCCTTCCAAAGAGCCGTCCGATAATTTACAACTTCTTTAGCAGCAGGATTATTATAATTAGATTGTGACATAGCTTTAAATAACTCATCATGTGTCGTAATGATATTTTCTATTTCAGAACTATCTTTCGCTTCATTTATAGTTACAGCATTAATAAGAATGTTTTTATTTGGCATCGTATCAGCATAACCCTTCAATTCAGCCAGTGCTCGATGCGATCTGGCAAGTTGCTTTAATACTCTCTTTGTTTCAAGATCAATATCCGGTGGTAAAAGATTTAATATACCCTCATGCATTTTATCGCCTCCTCTTCATTCCATTATATGGGTAAACTCTTCCCATATCAATATGACGTAGGTAGAAAAACAAAAAAATTACCCACGTTTTAAAAACATGAGTAATCATTACCTTCATTTGCCCAGCAACACTCTAATTTGGCAGAGGACTTTAGATCTATTTATTATCCAATTCCGTCTCCACATAGTCTTGACTTATATCTGGAACCGCAGTCTCCCGCCGAATAAACAGTGCCAACAGGCTACCCAATAAACATATCATGCCGAAAGCATAAAATACGTCCTGAAAGGATAAAATCGCCGCCTGCCGCGAAATCAGTTTGCCAAGAATCTCTTTAAATGCTGCGTACTGACTTGGCAATAACCCATTCCCGGTCAGCCAACTATGGGCTGCCTCCGACAATGCACTACTGCTCATTCCCTGGTTCCCCCATAACGCGCGCAACAACCTAAATATGTCCTGAGCAGAATGGGCAGCGCCATTGAGATATTCCTTTAGTACCGCCGCATGGTAAATTTCTCGCCGTGTCAAGATGGTTTCAGCAAAAACAACACCGATACTGCCGCCAACAATTTTAGCCAGATTGAATACCCCGGAGCCGACACCTATTTTATCTGGAGGCAAAGTGGATATGGCACAAATACTGGAAGGCGACATAGTTAATCCGATCCCGGCACCAATGAACGCAAACCGGGATAAAAAATCAAGCGTTGAATAATCAGCATTAATCGTATGAAATAGATAGCAGCCGTACCCTATCATCATCATGCCAATCAACAGTGGAATACGTGACCCGTATTTGTCTGCCATCCTCCCGCCAAGCGGAGAAAACAAAATTACTAAAACAGATTGCGGCAGAAGCATAATCCCGGCAGTCGTTGAACTATAATCCATGATTGATTTTAAGAAAAACGGCAGTAAAAACATATCCGCGTACATCGCGCTAAAAGATACAAAGGCAATCATGTTTGCCATAGAAAAGTTTATGTCCCGAAAGAAACCAAGCTCGATCATGGGATTTTCCACTTTTAGTTCAACAACCAAAAACAGAGTAAATGTGGCAAACGCCAAATAAAATAGTGACACAATAAATAGCGATTCCCATCCTTCTTTCTGCCCTTGGTTTAGAGCAACAAGCAGTGAACTAATGCTAGTCACCAATAATACTCCGCCCAGATAGTCGATCTTTACGTTATTTTTTCGATCAAATGACGGAATGATAGTAATAGCAAGTACAACCCCAATGATACAAATA
>Ga0316613_10001792_pt1 | contig 14340 bp, 16 predicted proteins | sample OWC_soil_day10_C_2_FD_207647 | JGI IMG/M metagenome (GOLD analysis project Ga0316613, IMG submission 207647) | Wetland soil microbial communities from Old Woman Creek delta, Ohio, United States - OWC_soil_day10_CT_b | ecosystem: Environmental > Terrestrial > Soil > Wetlands | place: USA: Ohio...
CCGCCAATGGCGTTTCTTGTAATTATGCGGAGTGCCTTGCAGGGGATGGGGCATCCAGGTTTGCCGCTTTTATGCAGCGTAATCGAACTGATTGGGAAAGTATGGTTTTCCCTTATGATTGTGCCTGTGTGGGGATATCCGGCTGTATGTATTTGTGAACCTGTCTTATGGGTCATTTGCGCTCTGGTTATTTTGGTCGCTCCATTTGTTTACCGCAGGGAATTTGCCTGAGTGAGACGGTAGATAGGAGTTGTTTATGAAAACATTATTATTTGGTGATTTTGAACGGGTGGTTCATAAAGTAATTCAGACGATTGATTTATTTTTATGATTCACAAAGAGATATTAAATGCGGCATTTACAATGGTTTCACTTTATTGTGTGACGGGGAGGTCCTGATTCCAAGCAGCTGTGTATTTTTAAACGAGGCATCCAAATCGGAGACATTCGATATGATTGGAATAATACCATGTTCCTCCGATTTCCGCTTATCAAGAATGGTTGGCATTGCAAATAAGATCAGACTTATTACCAATAACCGTGTGGAAGTCACACTGAACCAGGCTTCTGTCCTGGTAATCATAGCCCGGATTGCAGCAGGAGAAGTAAATTATTTAAAAAGAGAGAGGAACAGAGCATGATAGAAGCAGTTATTTTCGACTTGGACGGATTGTTAATCGATAGTGAAGTGATTTCATATCAATTATACCAGGAAGTATTAAATAAATATGGACACTCTTTTACCATAGAGAATTATGCGCAAAACTATAGTGGAAAAACAGAACTGGGGAATATGGAAGCTCTCGTAGATCTTTATCAGCTTCCGATTTCTGTACAGGAAGGACTGGATTACACCTTATCACGGGAGAAAGAATATTTTATAAAAGGTGTTTCATTAAAACCGGGTGTCAGAGAGTTGTTGGATTATTTAAAGAATAATCAATATAAAATTGCTTTGGCATCATCCAGTACCAAAGAAAGAGCCTTGTTTGCTTTGGTACAACATGGAATCGATGATTACTTTGATGAAATGGTGTTTGGCACAGAAGTTGAAAGGGGAAAACCCAATCCGGATATATTTTTGAAGGCATGTAAAAAATTAAAGGTTGATCCTGAAAAATGTCTTGTACTAGAAGATAGTGAGGCCGGTATACAAGCTTCATACTCTGCCCGGATTCCTGTGATCTGCATACCGGATATGAAAAAACCAAACATAAAATATCAAAAAATGACAGAAATGATCCTGTCATCTTTATTGGAAGTGAAATTATATTTAAATAAGAAAACCCTCAAGGAAACGGCGAATTAGTCTTTTCGCTGATTCATCCAATTAAGTATCTCGTTAATTGCTAACTGGTAATTTCCTGTCTGACAGTGCTGTTCCCCACCCTCTGCTTCTGTAAACATCCTTGTGGTGAGACTTTTGGCATGTTTGATTTTATATGACAGACGGTAAAACTGATCATTTGGGATGTAGTGATCCTTTTCTCCGGCAAGCAGCAGTACATGGCAGGTCAGTTTGTCACATATATCCTGGGGCAAAGCGTGATTTAATAATTCTCTGTAAAAATCATAGGGTGTCTTAGTTCCAGTTATGTACATTCCCTGCATCATAGCCCAATCGGCAATCAGGCTTTTCTTTCTGAGAATTTGAAGAATCCGGTTGGAGATTCTTTTTTTCTCGTGAAGTACAAAATAACTTACCATAGGTTTTATAATAGATGGAAATATATCAGTCATACAGAGAAAACCATTTTCAAGTACGTCAAAGGCAACTACTGCGTTGATCCTTGGTTCAAAGGCGGCAGCCCTGACTGCAAGATATCCGCCCCAGGAGATACCAACCATGGTACAGAAATTTATATTATAATAATCCAGCACGCAGGAAGTCGGTTTTTCCCAGTCAGCCATGAATGTAAGGCCATTTTTTAATGTTTTTCCCTGTCCTCCCCCTTCAAAAAGTATGACAGTATAACCATTGTTTGCAAAGTCAAGGATGGCAGGGACAAATTCTTCAATAAAGGAATCGTAGCCGCCACATATTAATATAATATTTTTTTCGCTTTCACTTTTAAAACAGAGACTGTGCATGTATGTATTCATAAAGGGTATTTCATGTACCGTATAGTTTAGTCCCATTTGCCTGAATGCCATATGAAAATATTTATAAGACTCTTCATACATATGATTTTTTTGTGGGTGATCTTCATTTAGAAAAAATTCTGCCATTCTGTAAGCATAAGCGGTACGCAAATGTTGGGACGTATTGCTGTAGTAATTACCCAGATCAGACCAGACCTGAAACCATGTTGTCAGATCTTTGATGCCACGGGTTTTTTCAATGATTTTATTTGCATCGCCGGCGGAATCCCCGTAAGCAATTACCCGGTTTATTTGAAAGTCAAGCTGTTGAATTCCTGTTATATTTTTTATATAAGTCATCTTTTATGCCTCCATTTCTAATGTATTACAATTGACGCGTATTACGAGACTGATTATAATGAATGGAGATGGACTTTACAATGAAATTCATTATTGTGTTACAAATTCAAAGGAATCGTGACAGATTAGGGGAGTATCACATGAATAAAATGAATTACAGAATTGCACTACAGTCGAAAAGGATGCTGATGGACGGTTTAATTAAGCTGATGGAGACGTATGATTTCTCTATTATTACAGTAACTCAGATCTGTCAGGAAGCGGGACTGTCGCGCAGAACCTTCTATCGTTTATATAATACCAGGGAGGATATTTTAGATGGATATATGAGTATGCTGGCAGGGGAATTTATTCATATGGTGACCGAAGCGTCTCCCCACCACTATACGGAAGTTGCTGCTTTATATTTTGAATTCTGGAAACATCATGAGACTTTTTTGAATCTGCTTAAGAAAAATAAAATGCTTGATATAATTTATCGCATATCCGGAGACATAGCACCGGTTGTCTTTCTAAAAGTGAAACCAGATATGGAGCTTGAGGATATGGCACGTTCCTATTCTCTTTCCTATAGTCTTGGCGGTTTAAATGGAATGCTGATCAGATGGGTGGAAGATGGGATGAAGCTGACATCCGGGCAGATAAAGACCATTCTTAACGGTGCACTTCATATTGCTCTGATTTAACTAAATAAAAACTTGATATTATCCAACGTTGGATATATAATTGTATTATCATTACATATGAGGAGTACTTCATGGTACAATTATTTATTCTTTTCTTTTTTAGTATTAAGCCAGCGCATGGCTATGAAATTCAAAGGTTTATTAGTCTTAATCGCATGTCTGAATGGAATAACATAAAATCCGGATCTATATACTATGCGATTAAAAAATTAGAAAAAGACGGATACATCAGAATGATTGATAAACCGGAAGAGGGGGAGAAGAAAAAGCAGATATATGAAATAACACAAAAAGGCAGAGATGCACTCAGGATATTAGCATATAAGGAGATAAGCAAGCCTTTGCAGGGAGCAGCATCGGAAAAATTTCTTTTATATCCCATTATCGCCAGTCTTCAAAAAGAAGAGATCATTCAATGTGTGGAAAAGCATATGATTGATTTAAATGAGCAGAAAAACAAGATTGAGGATTGGAGAAAAGAGAAGGTGCAAAAAGCCTGTTCTATGGAAGTCATTACATTGGATTATATGATAACAACCATAGAAAGCCAGATGATCTGGCATAAATTGATGTTAGACAATCTGGACATAATCATTCAGGAAACAGCTGAGGTTGGAGCGCTGATTAGAGATACAGATTTTATGAATTACGAATGTTAAATTATAAATCATACACCAAAATGAAACTATCGTTTTGGTGTAAAAAAACATGATCATATCCAACGTTGGATAGTAAGGAGCGGAAAATGAATGTTCTGGTTGTTTCAGGAAGTCCCAGGAGGAAAGACAGTTATCTGATCTGCATGGAGATTTGGAATGAATTAAAGAAGTATGATTCTGCGCTTGTGTTCGAGTATTTACAATTAAGCCAGTCCAAGATTTTAGAATGTAAAGGCTGCGGCATCTGCTTTCAAAAAAGTGAATTATTATGTCCATGTAAGGAGGATTACATCGAGTCAATAAAAGAAAAGATGAAGAAGGCAGATGCAATTATTTTATCCAGCCCTGTCTATGCTTATCAGGTTACGGGACAGATGAAACTGTTTATTGATCGTTTGTCTTATTTATTTCACAGGCCGGAGCTTTGTGGGAAACCGGTACTTATTGTAGTTACCACAGATGGAGGAGGGAGCAAACAGGTTTACAAGTACTTAAAAATGACAGTATCCGGTTGGGCAATGGATCTGGTGGGTGATTTACAGATTATTGCTCCTATGTATTTTGAAAACAGAGAACCCAAAGGCGTTTTTAAGTTTAATAAACGTATCTATGCAAAAGGGCAGAAGAGAATAAAAATTCTGGCAAAAAGGTTGTATGAAAAAATGGGGCAGAGCAATAAAAAAGTACCTACATACTATGATATATTTCTATTTAATTGTCTGCGAAGTAAAATATATACATCAGATGCAGATCGTATCTATTGGAGAGATAAGGGCTGGATTGATGCACCGTACTTTTTTGATGCAGATATAAATCCGGTAAAACGAATCTTTGGAGCCATGATGAAAAGGCTTATAGATTTCCTTGGGAAAAAGATATCTTCATGCATCTAGTCCTTATTTCCAATCTCTGTATTGCAAAAGTTAAGATTTCGGTATTTTAAAGGAGTCATTCCAGTTTTCTTATGTTGAGTCTTGACGAAACAAAAAAATCATGATAATATTTGTTCAATTAAATATTTGCATTACAATGAATTATATATAATTCGGAGTATAAGAAAAGGCTATGAAAAGAAAGAGTAGCATTTTCAATTCCAAACAGAAAGATGCCGGTTGATGAGAGGCTCATGGATAGAAAGTGTGAATACATCTTGGAGCTGCGCACCGAACCGATTTAAGAAGTAGGCTGCGACGGAGAGCACACCGTAATCAGGTGCAAGGGTATCGCCATGGCCGTACCCGATGAGGTAGACAATGTGAGTTGTCTATAAACTTAAGGTGGTAACACGAGAGTCACTCTCGTCCTTTTGGTAACAGAAGGACGGGAGTTTTTTTAATTTGATTTAACTCAGCTCTTTTTTTCTGGATTTCTTATCAGGCATGCAAATATTAAAAATAATATTACAAGGAGAATTTGAGTTATGTTAACACCAAAAGAGCAAATGCGTATTATCTGCAAGGGAGTTCACCAGTGTGTAAATGAAGAGGAGTTGCTTGTTAAACTGGAACAATCCTATCAGCAGGAAAAGCCGCTGATTATTAAATTAGGACTTGATCCTTCCGCACCGGATATTCATCTGGGGCACGCAGTGGTATTAAGAAAGATCAGACAGATGCAGGCGCTTGGACATCAGGCAGTTATTATAATCGGGGACTTTACAGGCAGGATCGGGGATCCCACTGGGAAATCAAAAGGAAGAGTGGCATTGACCGATGAAAAGGTAAAGGAGAACGCACTGACTTACTGCGAACAGATTTTTAAAATACTGGACAAAGAAAAGACAATGGTAAGATTCAACAGTGAGTGGCTTTCAAAGCTGAATTTTGAAGATGTGATAAAACTGGCTGCAACGTCAACGGTTGCCAGGATGCTGGAACGGGATGATTTTCAAAATCGTTACAAGAGTGGTGTCCCCATTGGAATCCATGAATTTTTTTACCCGCTGATGCAGGCTTACGATTCCGTGGAAATAAAAGCCGACATTGAATTAGGGGGCACAGATCAGACTTTTAACATTTTGATGGGACGTACGCTTCAGAAGTCAATGGGTATTGACCAGCAAATCGCTTTATTCATGCCAATTCTTGAAGGACTTGATGGCATAGAGAAAATGAGCAAAAGCCTGGGAAATTATATTGGAGTGAGCGAGCCGGCAGAAGTGATGTTTAAAAAGGTGATGGAAGTGCCAGATAATCTTATCATTAAGTATTACGAGCTTACAACCGATGAACACCCGGATGAGATTGACAGGGTGAAGGCAGATTTGGAAAGAGGAGTCAATCCCCGGGATATTAAGTTTCAATTAGCAAAAATTATAACAGACCTATATCACAATGCCCAGGAGGTACAAAATGCAATTACCTACTATGAAATGGCATTTAGTAAGAAAGCAATACCAAATGATATCCCCATATTGCTCCTGGATCTGGAGAAAGATACGGTAAATGACAGTATTCCCGGACTAATGGAGCTGGGATATATAAAAAGCAAAAGTGAATTTATTCGCCTGATAAAACAAGGCGGAATCCAGATTAATGGTGAAAAAATGGGTGAGGATGAAATAAATAGTGTTCTGATCAATGGAGATGTCATGAAGATTGGCAAAAAACGATTTGTAAAAATTAATAAATGATATGATCTCTGTGTACTTCTCAGTGACCTCTCACCAGTTCCTGGTGGGAGGTATGAAAGTAATGATTGACGATGGGGAGAATATGTGTTATCTTAAGTGTAATTGGAAGTGTTATTGCCAAAATAACCCATCAGAGGTCTTGAAAGGAGAATGTGATATGTCAAATGCATTATTTGTGAAAGAGGTAATGAAAGAATAACTGAATATTGGGCATATGAATAACAGATATGTTTTGTATGCCGCTTTTAGACTCTTATATATCGCTTAACTCTGTTAAACACACGATAAGATGTGTTTTTTTTGTGCCTTTTTTTGGAAAGCCAACCGCAGTGACAGCTCATAAGGGCTATTACCGCGGCATTTTTATGCCCTTTTTATCGTTGGCAAATTCGTTTGCTGACGGAAACAGGAAGAGAGGTTGTTTTTGAAAGAAAAAATGAATGGTTTTATAACGGCAGTTCACAGGGAGCGTTATGAGGTGAAAGTAAATGGGGAAGATCTGTATGCCAGGTTAAAGGCGGGAATATATTTTACAGATCATTGCGAGGAAGAATTCCCAACGGTTGGTGACAATGTAGAGTTAGAGTATAATCCTCTGGGCGACTGTCTGATTATTAAGACACTGGAACGAAAAACTGCATTTTCCAGGAAAGACCCTGATGTGGGAATGGGAGAGCAGATTGTTGCAGCTAATTTTGATTATGTTTTTATTTTAATGTCTCTGAACTATGATTTTAATTTAAAGCGGCTGGAACGTTATCTTACCGTTTCGTGGCAAAGCGGAGGGCAGCCTGTTATTGTCCTTACAAAAGCAGATATTGCAGAAGATACCCAGGAAAAGCTGGAACTTGTAAATCAGATTGCATTGGGGGTTGATGTCTGCGTGGTAAGTGCTGTGACAGGGGAAGGCATGGAACAGTTGAAACATTATCTGGAGCCTGGAAAGACCACTGTATTCCTGGGGTCATCAGGGGTGGGAAAATCCACGTTCACCAATTATCTGCTTGGAAAAGAGCTTATGGAAACTGGAGATATCAGGGAAGATGATTCGAAAGGGCATCATACTACGACCCACCGCCAGCTGTTTATAATGGATAATGGGGCCAGGATTATTGATACACCGGGGATGCGGGAACTGGGAATGTGGAATGTGGATGACGGTATCGATTTCAGCTTTACTGATATTAATGAATTAATAATGCAGTGCAGATTCAGTAACTGCACCCATAACGGGGAACCGGGCTGTGCAGTTGCCCAGGCACTGAATGAAGGGACATTGACAGAAAAAAGGTGGAAAAATTACTGGAAAATCCAAAAGGAATCTAAGTTTCAGGCGGCTAAGGAAAGCCGGAAGCAAGCTGTTGTAAATAAGAAGGGGAAGAAAAAGCAGGGGAGAATAGTAAATGAAGATTGTTAAAGCAGAAGTAAGTCATGTGGAAGAAGCACTGAAGTTAGCAATAGGTGAATATGAAAATGAGTGCAGACAGATAAAGCAAATGCCGGTAATAGACGTTACGGACCAGTTACGGAGACTGATTACCGGTTTATTCCGTAATAATTTTGGAGTTGTTGCTATGTGTGAAGGGGAAATGGCCGGGTATCTTGCATTTACAGAACCCATAGAGGGGTTCTTTGGAATATGCCGGGGAGCTTATTCTCCACTGGGTGGAAATGCCTTTTCCGGTAATGACAGGGGAAGACTTTGCTCAGAGCTGGTGGAAGCAGGGATGGAACAATTATTAAAGGAGGCCGAAGTGACCAGTGTTGCCCTGAGCAGGTATGCGGATGACCCTTATGTAGATCGGTCTCTGGTGTTAAATGGCTTTGGTATCCGGTGCAGCGATGCTGTTATGGATTTGAATGAAATTAAATTAAGGGATATTTATCATGATGATATAACTTTTACAGAGCTGATTGGAGATGAGAAGAGGCGCGTTCTTGATTTAAGATATGGATTAGTAAAGCATATGTCTGATTCTCCCATTTTTTTCCCTACAGATATCCGGCAATATATGATGCATTTTCCAAAAGAACAATCCCGTATATTTGCAGCGCTTAAAGAGGAAGCAGTAATCGGATATATGTCGATACAAGATGAAGGGGAAACATTTATCAGTGAAGCTGATTCCATGAAAAATATCTGCGGTGCATTTGTAAAAGAGGAATATCGGGGAGCCCATGTGGCGGATGATTTGCTGGCCTATGTCTGCAATGTGTGTAAAAAGGAAGGGGTCACTTATCTGGGGGTGGACTGCGAGACATTAAATCCGAACGCACTCCGTTTCTGGGGGAAGCATTTTAAAAATTACACTTACAGCTATCATCGCAGGATCGATGAACGGATCATTGGTTATGAATCTTATCTGAGAAAAGAGTGGATATCTCACCTGTAAAATAGTACAATAGTGGATAAAGTTAACATAGGGGGGAGTTTACAAATGATTTATCTGTCACAATTCTCATTTCCTGATATAGAAGAAGAATACAGCTTCACTATGGGAGAGAAACGAACTTGTTATGATACCTTTTATCCATTTCAGGTTCTGTCAAAGAATCATCTGACCAGGCTGGATTTTGAGCCGGTTACGATTTTATATGGTGGCAATGGGTCGGGTAAGACAACGGCTTTAAACGTGATTGCAGAGAAGCTTTGTCTTACCCGGGAAGCCCTTTACAACCGGTCTAATTTTTTTAAGGACTACACGGATCTTTGCTCTTATGAGGTGGAGGAACCGGTCACAAGAGACAGCCGGATTATTACCAGCGACGATGTCTTTGACTTTATGCTTAATATAAGGTCTTTAAATGAGGGGATTCATCAAAAACGGGAAAAGCTGTTTGATGAATATCTGGACTCAAAGTATTCCACTTTTCAGATGAAATCTCTGGATGATTATGAAAAGCTTAAGAAGGTTAATATGTCCCGGAGTAATACCCAGTCCCGTTATATCAGAAAGAACCTGATGGGGAATGTAAGGGAGCATTCCAATGGAGAAAGTGCTTATCTGTACTTTTGTGAGAAGATTAAGGAATATGGGCTGTATTTACTGGACGAGCCGGAAAACAGTTTATCACCGGCACGGCAGCAGGAATTGCTGAAATTCTTGGAAGATTCGGCGCGTTTTTTTCATTGCCAGTTTATTATTGCAACTCATTCACCATTTCTTCTATCCATGAGAGGGGCAAAAATTTACGATATGGATGAGAATCCGGTTGATATTAAAAAATGGACGGAGCTGTCTAATGTACAGGCTTATTATCAATTTTTTAAAAAGTACGAGAAAGAGTTTTTGTAAAAGAACTATATAAAAAATATTAGAAGGGATAACCATGAATTTATCATATAGAAAAGCAGAAAAGGAAGATGCTGATTTATTAATTCAGATTTATAATGAAGCATTCTACGATGATTATGTCAGATATGGAGAATGCCCCGCTTATGGAAGATCCAGAGAACATATGGAGAATTCCCTGGAAAAGTTCCCGAAAGAAATTATTTACTGTGATCATAAGGCTGTTGGTGTCATTGCTGTAGAAGTTTTGGGAAACGGAGAATATTATCTTGGCTGTCTTTGTGTGATTCCACAATATCAGGGGAAGGGAATCGGCTCGCGGGCACTTGAATTTATGTTGGATCAATATTCGGACTGGAAGAAAATTACTTTAATCACACCAGCAGATAAGGAAGAAAACGTTAATTTCTATACAAAAAAATTAGCATTTAAAATTGATGGGACTCAGATGGATGGGAACGTCAAACTGGCCCACTTTGTAATGGAACGGTAAATGAAAGGAGATAGGAAGATGTATGTTTATTTCATGAAAAATCAAAAGCCTTTAAATGAAGAATTAATTAAGGAACACGTAGAGCATTTAAAAAGTCTGAAAAGTCAGGGAAAACTAGTACTTTGCGGACCATTCAGCGACTATCCGGGTGGGATGGTTGTATACTTAGCTGATAATCTGGAAGAAGCCACTAACATTGCAAAGGCAGATCCTTTTATCTCATCGGGATGTAAAACATTTGAAATCAGGACATTGGAAGTGGCCAATGAAGAAAATAATTATCTGTTGGAAGTTTAATTAAAGATGATAATATAAGGGCAGGCAGCGTTTAAACTGTCTGCCTTATCTTGTCAGGTCTATATAAAATCAACCAGGAATTTTCTGCGGTTAGGCAGACGAAGAGTGCGTAAGGCCCGGGCCTCAATCTGCCTGATTCGTTCTCTTGTAACACCGATATGATCTCCTACCTCTTCCAGAGTATGGGGCATATGTCCGTTAAGACCAAATCTCATATTTACCACGATCTGCTCTCTCGGTTTTAGAGATTGTAATTGCTTATTGATTTCTTCTCTTAGCATAATATCAGATACACTTTCTTCTGGAGATAATATGGTTTTGTCCTCAATAAAATCTCCTAAAAAACTTGCGTTATCATCACCAATGGGGGTATCCAGTGATATAACTGATGCAGAATCCATCATAATCCTCTCTATTTTATCAACCGAAAGTCCTGTGATATCGGATATATCCTTGGTTGTAAAGGATTCCTGTTCCTGATCAAGCCGGCGCAGGAGTTGATTGATCATGTTAACATCTTCTTTGTAATGCACCGGCAGTCGTATGGTTCTGTCCTGTTCTGCGATTCCACGGGTGACAGCCTGACGAATCCACCATGTGGCGTAGGTGGAAAAACGGTATCCCAGTTTATAGTCATAACGTTCCACAGCTTTCATAAGGCCAATATTGCCCTCCTGAATGAGGTCAAGCAGGGTTAGGGACTGAACATATGCTTCATGCTTTTTTGCAATACTGACTACAAGCCTTAGATTCGAACAAATAAGAGTTTCTTTCGCCTTTTGATCGCCCTGTGCGCAGAGCCTGGCAAGATTATATTCTTCTTCCCTGGTCAGTAAAGGCGCTTCCCCTGCCTGTAATAAATACATTTTTATGGAATCGTCTATATTTGAATCAAGTTGTTTTTCTAAAACCGCTGCATCCACATTCTGCTGTTCTGTTTCCGACATCTGATCCTCCTGTATCTATGAAATCTCCCGTACGTATTCAATTCCCTCTAATGTATATATTTTTTCCAGTACATCAGAATGATTGAACTTTTGGGAAGTGCCAACTGTAAAAATAAGTGTTCCGAATTCTTCCTCTAACGTTTTTACGTTTCCCCGCTGCATATCATACAGAACAAAATGGTTTTCACATGCAAAATCGGATAGCTTCCGCAGAGAAAATTGAGAATTATGTTCCAGATAAACCTCCATACTTTTTGCGTGCTGTTTGATATAGATATCAACTTTTTTTAATACAATCAATGCGAAGACCGAAAAGAACGTACCGATCACAGCGCCGGAGTAAAAGCCCGTACCAATGGCAATTCCAAGTCCAGCCGCCAGCCACAGCCCGGCAGCAGTGGTAAGACCCCGAATTTCATCATTTCTGGTGACAATGATGGTACCGGCGCCCAGGAAGCCGATTCCGCTCACTACCTGGGCAGCTAATGGAGAAAATATTTATTTCCTGCAGATAAGAGGAACACTCATTCATATATGACACCTTTTACACCTCTTTTTTCAAATAAAACACAGAGCCTCTCATGTCTTATTGCAAATTGACAATCAAGGCTCTTAATAGAAGCACCCTTATTTTATGTATCCGTTATTGGGCTGCCTGCTCTGCATCCCTTGCAGCAGCATATTTCTTTTCAGAAATTCTAATAATAATGCTGTCTTTTTCCACCTGAAGCTCAATGCGGTCACTTAAGAATTCAGGAATATCAGCCACTGTTATGATCGTACCAATTGGCTTGCCCTCTAAGTCTACAGTAACGGTATCAATCATGTCTTCTGGTAAAGAAGAATATGGGATTTCCATCAGCATCTTATCTAAGACTCCGGTTACAAATTCCGCATTTTCTAATATAACATGTGCCAGGCTGTTCACCTTTGTCTTTGGATCAAGAGCCTGGAAGTTAATGTGCTCTATTTTACTATCTGTAAAGCATCTGCTGCTGTCTTTAATCTGTGTTACGATTGTCTGATCTTCTAATTTAAGCTGAATTTTACTTCCAAGTCTCTGCTTACGAAGCAGCTTTTCTGCAGTTTTTTCCTCCATTTGAATTGAGATGGAGTTGGGAAGACTGCCACCAAAAATGCAGCAAGGCACAATGCCTTTTCTCCGCAACTGTTTTGCTTTTAATTGTTCATTACGTTTTTCCACTGTAATAGTATCCATTGTGATCCTCCTCGTAAAATTTTTTGGATATATTGGGCGCTATTGAAAAAGAAGGGCTTTTAATGGTTCCAAAATCCTATGAAACCAGCAAAAGCCCTTCTCTGATAGACGGTTCTTTTATATCCAATTGACATAAGTATACCATAGACAGTGAAAAAAAGCAAACCCATTAATTGTAATTTCAGCCGTTTGTGAGAAAATAATTTCTTATTATATAAAAAAAACAGTTATTTTCCCGTTGACACCAAAAAAAATTGTGCTAAAATTAAGGATAACAAACACAGACAAAAGCGTTGACGAGGAGGAGTACATGCGATTCCGGATGAACAGAGAGAAGATGGTTGGTGAAAATCTTCGTGATGGAAGCATGGAAGTAGCCTTTGAGCTTTGGATTGAACGGATTTTATCTCAGTAGACTCCAACGGAGATTCCCACCGTTATCAGGGGAAGCAATATCAGAAGAAGTTTTTGTTCTTCCCGTATTGTATTGAGAGCAGAAAATTATTTCTGAATTTAGGTGGTACCGCGGACACGTTAATTCGCCCTAAGCATAGCTTGGGGTGAATTTTTTTGTCTGTTTTGTAGTAAATATTACTGGAGGTATCCATCATGGATAAGAAGTATGATTTTCAAAAATCAGAGAAACAGTTAACAAATTTCTGGGAAGAAAACCAAATTTACAAGTATGGACAGGGAAAGGAACGGCCGGTTTATTCCATTGACACGCCGCCTCCTACTGTCAGCGGAACACTTCATATTGGTCATGTGTTTTCCTATACACAGGCTGAAATAATAGCCAGGTTTAAACGCATGCAGGGGTATGATGTATTCTATCCCCTGGGATTTGATGACAACGGTCTTCCAACGGAGCGGCTGGTGGAACGGGATAAGAAGATCCGGGCGGGACAGCTGCCAAGGAGCCAGTTTCGCAATATTTGTGTGGAAACCATTGAAAAATATGAAACCGATTTTAGTAGCCTGTTTAAAAAACTGGGATTCAGTGTTGACTGGGATTTAAGCTATCAGACGGTGTCCTCACTGTCTCAGAAAATATCCCAGAGATCATTTCTTAATCTGGTAAAGATGAAAAAGGCCTACAGAAAAGAGTCGCCTGTTTTGTGGTGCACCCAGTGCCAGACTTCCATTGCACAGGCAGAGCTTGAAACTCTGGAAGTGGAATCCAGCTTTCACTATCTGAATTTTAAAACTTCTCTGGGAGATTTACTGATCGCAACAACCAGACCGGAACTGCTGTATGGCTGCGTATGCGTCTTTGTTCACCCCCAGGATGAAAGATATCACAAATTCATCGGGAAAATGGCCAGAGTTCCCCTCTATGATTTTGAAATACCCATTATAGCAGATGAGATGGTATCCATGAAAAAAGGAACGGGCGCTGTTATGTGTGCAACCTTTGGCGATTCTACAGATGTTTCCTGGTACCAGATCCATCAGCTTCCTTATAAGAAAATAATTCTGCCGGACGGAACCATAAGCGAAGAAGTTCCTTATATCGGGGGAATGGAAGTCACCCTGGCCAGGCGGACCATGGTGGAAGAATTAAAAAGCAGGGATCTGCTTGTAAAGCAGGAAGCAGTTTCTCATAGTGTGGCTGTTCATGAGCGCTGCGGTCAGGCAGTGGAGATCATTCCTTCCAACCAGTGGTATATCG
>Ga0316613_10001793_pt1 | contig 14334 bp, 13 predicted proteins | sample OWC_soil_day10_C_2_FD_207647 | JGI IMG/M metagenome (GOLD analysis project Ga0316613, IMG submission 207647) | Wetland soil microbial communities from Old Woman Creek delta, Ohio, United States - OWC_soil_day10_CT_b | ecosystem: Environmental > Terrestrial > Soil > Wetlands | place: USA: Ohio...
ATAATCCCTCTCGGTTCACAAGTAATGATAAAGTATCCTGATGGGACGAAAGAATATGCGGTTGCAGAAGATACAGGCGGAGCTATTAAGGGACACCGTATCGATATAGCAAAATGGACGGTGAGAGAAGCATCACGATTTGGTATTAAACCAGTTAAGGTATATGTATTGAATACTCCGTCACAGGAGAGTGAGATTCAAGCATAAACAGAAATAATAGGTCTATTAGTAACCTTAGTCAAAAATTTGACTAAGGTTGTTTTTTGGTGATCGATGGTGAAGTATTTTTCAATGAATATGTCTCCGGGAGAAATGAGAGAAAATTAAGTAACAAAATTTTGATTGACATTTCAACTAAATTTTTGTTAAATTATAATTAGTTGAAATGTCAATCAAATAATACATGGAGGAATTGATATTAGTAAACTGAAATTTGAAGTGCTTCGAGAAGTTGGTATGCTTGCTCGCTGTATCCAATCCATTAGTGATATAAAATATCGAGAAATCAGACTGCAAAGAGGTCAATTTATTTTTTTGACTCGTATTTGTGAGTGTCCCGGTATCAATCTAATTGAGCTTTCTAATATTCTTAAAGTTGATAAAGCAACAACAACGAAGGCTATACAAAAACTAATGGAGGAGGATTATGTGCTACGGGAACGTAATAGTGCTGACAAAAGAATGTGGCATCTATTTCCGTCTCTACAAGCACAGGAAATCTATCCTTATATCATTCAAGAAGAAAACCGTAATATTGAAATCTGCTTTGATAGATTTAGTCCTGAAGAAAGAGATACTGTATATCAATTGCTTAAAAGGATGCGTGAAAATATTGAGCAGGATTGGAAGGAACTAAAAAAGCATAAAGAAGATCCAGAGTAAAGAGTATTATTTATAGACAAGGAATTCATCAATTAAGGAGGCCGATTCATTTATGGAAGAGATTATTTTAAAAGAGTATTCAGAAGAATATAAAGGTGCGATCATTGATCTAATTCTTAACATTCAGCGGAATGAGTTTAAGATTCCGATTACCAAAGAAGACCAACCAGACTTAAGTGATATACCCAATTTCTATCAATCTGGAAGCGGTAATTTCTGGGTAGCTCTTTGTGGCAATCAGGTTGTTGGAACGATTTCATTAATAGATATTGGAAATCATCAAGGCGCATTAAGAAAAATGTTTGTGAAAGCTGAGTATAGGGGAAGCCGGTATAATATATCGAAAATGCTGCTGCAAAAATTGATTGCATGGTCTAAAGAACGCAGCTATCAGGAAATTTATCTGGGAACTACTGAAAAATTTTTAGCGGCGCATCGTTTTTATGAGAAAAATAGCTTTATTCAAATAGCGAAAGAGACTTTGCCAGAACCGTTTCCTATCATGAAGGTAGATACAAGATTTTATAAAATTAAGTTTTAAATACGAAATTGTTTTTACAATGTTATAGTACCGTAATGGGAATTCAGCCTTAGTCAACAATTGACTAAGGTCTTTTTTTCTGAAAAACACAAAAACAATTATCCAAACATATAATAATTCACCTTGAAAGATGTTACAGGGAGGAGGACAACTGATGAAAGTTAGAAAGATATACTTATCTCACTCATTGGCAGATATCGATACTTCTAATGAACAGAAACATCCTCTGCCGCAACAGGTTGAGCGCATACTTCAAATAAAAGGTTTTTGTCAAAAGAAGCAGGATCTGTATACTGCCGAAATAAGTGAAGCCATTCTGCAGTTTCAAAAAACGGAAAAGCTAGTACCAACAGGCATTCTGGATCCGATAACTTACTGCCGTTTGTGTGAAGCTGACATATCCGAGATAATCCCCCTAAAAGAGTTTCAGCGTGCAGATATGGCCTTAGTGCAAGGCCATATCTTGATTAATAAGTCAAAACGTCAACTTATCTTATTGAATGGAAACAGCCAGATCCGTAACTATCCAATTGGTATTGGCAAACCCGCAACACCTACGCCGGAAGGTAATTATGCTATTGCCACTAAGATTCTAAATCCTGGCGGCATGTTGGGGACACGCTGGATGGGACTTAATTTTGATCCTAATTACGGCATTCATGGTAATAATGCCCCTTGGTCAATTGGCCAATTAGCTTCTCACGGCTGCGTCCGCATGTATAATAACCACGTCGAAGAATTATTCACGTTGGTTAGACTTGGTACGCCAGTGGTTATCAGACCGTAGTCTAACTTCTCTTCATATGCCACCCTGAGGTGCAATCATACATAAGCTAAGGAGGAAAGGAGAGAATCCACGAATGAAAAACCATATAGTTGTCAATCTTACAACTTTCTGTCTTTCTTATTTTGAAGAGGATACATTAATCAGAGAGTATTCCGTGGGGATTGGAAAGCTATCGACACCCACCCCCCAGGAAACTATCAGATTATCGAAAAGCTGACCTTTGAAAAACCGGCTGTAGTAGACCTAGATTTTGGCTCCCGAAGAATGATCCTATCAACAGATAAAACCTGTCTTCATGGTTCCTGGAATGGTCCAGTGGCAGGACATATTTCTGGCGGTTGTGTTAGAATGTGCAATCAGGATATTGAAGAACTCTTTCCCAAGGTGGAGATTGGTACGCCAGTCATAATGATTAAGGAGTAATTCATAGTACGCATACCATGTGGGAAAATCAAATTCCTGCTAGACTACTAGCAGGAGTTTGATTTTTTTAAGAAGTGAAGTTTCGATAGAGATACTTATTGCTTTCTAAGGTTCATTTATGCTAACGTGAAATTGGTGAAGGAATGATAATTTATATTGTTGAGTTTATTCTATATATAATATGAATTATATATAGCACAATATGACATGATTCTACATGTGATATCGCTATAATAATAAATGGAATGGAAATTTTGTCGAGGATGGTCAATATAGCGATTACTATGGGTTTCAAATTGTATAAGCAGTTTATATATACATACTATTGAGTAAATAGGTGTGTCTTGCCCAGATAAACGATTTAATTTAGCATTATTTAATGTGTCGTGGAGGTTATATGGATTATATTTATTTGTCTAAATTTGGCTCAATAAGCGGAACAATTTCAATTTTGCTTACCTATGTGTATCTTTATGCGTTGTATCGTGAACGGTATATGGGGATGTGGGCGATAGCTTGGTTTATCTTTTTTTATGACTTATCGTTTTCGATTCTGGAATGTTCGATTGGAAGCAATCCATATGGGGATTTATCATCTTTCAATTCTTGTTTATAAGTTGTGCTTTACTATTTATTCGGAGTGCATTTTTATTTATTAATAAGGATTTTAAAAAAATATGGATATATGGTGCTGTTACTGCCTCTGTATTGAGTGCTATAGTAACCTTATCACATTCATCTTTATCATATAGAGTGTTTTTTCCATCATTGTATAGTGCTGCTGTATGCATAGGAATAGGAATCATTTTCTTGCGTTGCTTAAAACTAAAAAGAATAGGTAGAACCATTCTTGGATATGCGTTTATATTATGGGGTCTTCTTACCATGGCTCTCCCTTTTTTTGCTGGCACAGCATGGTTCATCACCTGGAGTTCATTAATTGGTGGTATTCTTAGGCTTATTATTGCTGTTAGTACGTTGCTGGTATATTTTGAAAAAATTAGATCGGATTTGGTGGAGAATGAAGCTAAATATAGACTATTAGCTGAAAATGCCATTGATATAATTTATCGTTATCGATTAGTACCCGAAGCAAGAATTGAGTATATTAGTCCAGCTGCTCTTGCAGTGACAGGCTACACTCCTGATGAATATTATTGTGACCCGGATCTGATGTCCAGGGTGATACATCCCAATGATTTACCGCTATTCGATTCATTCATTACCAAATCTTTACTGCATGATGAAGTACCTATTACGTTACGTTTGATTCGTAAAGACCTGAAAAGTATATGGGTTGAACAAAAACATGTTCCTATTTATGATGCAGCAAATAATATTTGCGCTTTCGAGGGTATTATTCGTGATGTTACTGCCCGGAAAGAACTGGAACATATTATAGCTCGGTTTGATAGAATAAACATGGTAGGAGAGATGGCAGTTAGTGTTGCACATGAAATACGCAATCCGTTGACTACGGCGCGTGGTTACTTGCAGTTTTTGAAGAAAAAGCCTGAATGTAATCAATTTAAAGATCGTTATGAGCTAATAATCAAAGAGCTGGATAGTGCAAACATGATTATTAGCGAGTATCTCTTATTGGCAAAAGATAAGGTGGCCGATTTGAGATACTGCAGTTTAAATAGTATAATAACGGTGCTAGTTCCTTTGCTTCAAGCAGCAGCTAGCGTTTACAATGTATATATATAACTTGATCTAAAAGATATACCAGAATTATATCTTGATGAAAATGAAATTCGTCAATTGTTGCTTAATCTGGTGCGTAATGGAGCGGAAGCAATGCCATCAGGAGGTGAACTTGTTATACGCACCTTTCAGGAGGGAAATAAGGCTGCCTTATCTATCAGTGATAGCGGTTCCGGCATACCCCCGCATATACTCGATAATTTAGGTATGCCATTTATGACCACAAAAAATAATGGGACGGGCTTGGGCTTGTCAATATGCTACAGAATTGCCAATCGGCATAACGCTACCATTCGCGTCAAGACCAATAGTGATGGCACCACATTCTATATTTACTTTACCCTTATTACGGTTACGTCATAAATTTAATAGTTACTAAATCCTTTTCTCTAAGAAAACCTTTTGAGAAAAGGATTTTTTTTATTTATTTTAAAGAATTTTGCTTCTTATTGTAACAGTATATTTTGTATTTCTAATAGGGGATGTGTACTACGTACTCGTATTTTTCATAAAAGGGAGGTGGTAATTCTGAAAATATAACATTTAAAAAAAGAAAATCCTGACGTAAAAACTATTAATATAAAGGAGATTCACTTTATGCTTAAAAAGCGTACAAAAACAGTATCATTAAATACATGTTCAGAAAAAGTAGTAACAATCGGTATTGCTGCAACCCCAGTGGAAAAAGAGGAAATTTATCGTCTGCGTTACCGGACTTATGCAGAAGAAATGTCTTATCCGCTCACATACGCTGATCACAAAAATAAACTTTTATACGATGAATTAGATAACTGGGGGATACTCTTATATGCCAAGATAGATTCGAAAATTGTTGGTACTATGATGGTAAATATCGGATCAATTTCGGAGTTCCCCGATGATTTAGCACATCACCTCTGTTTGGACAGGTTTCAACAATCTTATAACGGAACGGATGGCTTCAGGGTTGCGTATATTTCAAAAGGCATAATTGATCCAGCCTATCGAAATACGCCAGTATTTAATTTGTTATCCGAAAAAAGTTACGAGATCTATTGTGAGCATCAGGTGCAGTTTAGCTTTGGTATTTGTAATTTTTATCTACTTCCTCTGCATGAGCATTTTGGATATCGACGTTTCGGAAGAATTTCTGTTGATCAAAGCTATGGTACAATAGCACAGATTGTGTTGCTGCCAGACGATATTGAACATTTGCGGGCAGTAGGGTCACTTTTTTATAACATGGCTCAGAAGAGAGAAAATTTAAACAGGAGCACAGCGAATTGGTTCAATACAGAATTTCCTGAAACTAGAACTACTATCAATAGCCAACTGATAACGGAAGATCAATTATGGGATATTATGTGCACGCGATTAGGTAAGCCACCCAATAAAGCAATTTATATATTGTATGGTTTGTCGGAAATGGAAGCTCGGAGAGTTTTGCACAGTTGCGGCGTAATTATTCAATGTCATGAAAATGATTATATTACTACTTGTGAATCTATAAGTAATGAAATCAATATTTTGCTGTCAGGAAGAGTGAATTCTTTAACTGCTGTAGATCAGAAATCTGAGACGATACTACCTGGGCAGCATTTTGGCGCAATTGGTCTCGTTAATAGAGATAAGCATGCATCCAACATTATTGCTGCTACTGCTGCTGAGATATTAATATTATCACGCCATTTATTTCGAAAGTTCAGTCGCTCTCATCCTGAGACGACTAACAAGCTTTTGCAAAATTTGGCTAATTATCATATATGAAGTTCACTAAAGTAATCCAGAAAATAAGTGTAATATTCTAAGAAAAATAACAGTAAGAGACTAACTCAAATAATGAATTAGGTTAGTCTCTTCTCTACAAATAGAAGCGTTAATTATCCAGCTGTTGCATTTCTCCACCAGTTAAAGTTCGATTTTTATGATGGAAGTCAAGTCATAAAGAAGATATCTCTTTGTCGGCCTTTACTGGAGTATAAACCGTTAAACTTACCAGAATAAAAACAATTGCATTTACAAATAAAGCTACAAAGCCTGCATTTAAGTTCATTCCTGCTAAAGGAAAGGGATCCATTTTTCCTAATATTAGGGTGAATACGAGAATCTCTCCAATCAGTAATCCTAAGTATGCTCCTAAACGAGTGGCTTTCTTCCAATATAATCCTAGTACAATCATTGGGAAAAATTGTGTAACGCCAGAATAACCAGTGAGTAGTAAGTTGACAAGCATATTGGGAAGAAAAATTGCCAAACAAAGAGCAATCGTCGTAAGTGCTAGTAAGGAAATTCTTGCAACATGAATCAATTTATCTGGATTCGTATTTTTCCCGATGGTTTTGCTGTAGATATTACGTGTAAACAGCATAGAGGTAGAAAGAAGTAAATCGGCTGCTGGAATCATACAAGCCAAAGCACCGGCTCCACCAACAAGACCTAGGGTCCAGCCTGGAAAAAGATTCTGCACAATTGTCATAAAAGCCATATCAGGCGTTTTTAAAGGCGATTCTAATAGTAGAAGTGCTGCAAAACCTACGAGCATTGGGAACAGTAAACAAATTTGATATAAGGGTAAATAGATGGCGTTATGACGAAGTACATCTGGATTACGGGCACTAAAACTATTGGTAGTAAAATGGGGCCACATATAAAATCCGAGGCTAGTGACTACTAGGGTGGACATAACCCAACTTACGTCAAAGTTTTTCGTCCCTCCTGGTAAGGCAAGGAAACCAGGTTTTGCCGTCTCTAACGCTTCAAACATGCCACCTAGACTGCCAAAATAATGAATTGGAAGATAGAGACCAAAAAAGACGACAGCAATCATTAGTAATATATCTTTCAATACTGCTGTGGAAGCGACACCCTTTAGTCCGCTCAAATAAACGAAGAAAGTTACTAGTGCAAACGCAATTAACATTGCGGGAACGCGAGTCAGCTGACCATAAGAGCAAGTCTCAATAATGAGTCCCAGCCCTGTTAATTGTAGTTGTAAGTAAGGGAGTAAAAAGCCTACACCGATGATAGCAGTCAATAGACTTAGATTTTTACTGTCATATAAATGCTCAATTAAATCAGGCTGCGTCATGAGTCCATGTTTACGTCCGATGGGTGAAATGGTAGGTAGTATGTAATATCCAACGACGTATGCTAAGGCACCGTATCCTAAAATGTAAAAAGTTGGTCCGCCGCGCGAATAGGCCCAGCCGCTGGCACCGAGGAATGCAAAGGCTGTATAAATTTCACCAGCTAATATAAACCAATTTAGCCATCTGCCGAAATTACGTCCTCCAACGGCCCATTCTTCAAGATTCATTTTTTTATTTAGGCCAGGGATTAAACCTACAATTGTTGCGCTGATAATAAATAAAAATATAATAAAAAGAGAAACTGTTTCGTTACTCATATAGCACCATCCTCCTTAGAAAAATTATGAGCCTTTTCTATATTGCGAATCGATAAAATAAATAGCTTGCAGGCAGACAAAAGCAAGAAAAATTCCCGCGACAAACCAAAAAGCCAAAAAGGGCAGTCCTAACACAATTGGATAAACCTTGTTAGCAAAGGGAACCATACCAATTGTCCAAATAAAAGGAAGTAGTGTTAGAAAAATTTTTAAGGTCTTCATCGTTTCATTCCCCCTTATAAAAGAATAGAGACGTCCCTAAGGACGCCTCTGCATTGAGGTACTATTACTATTATGTGTTACTTATCAATAGTATAATACTAAAATAACGAAATTACAATTAGTTCTGTAGTTACCTGTTATTTCTTGTTAATTTATGGTATAGTTATTTTATATTTGATTATATGAGCAAAGACGCTCAAAGCACCTAGTGGTGTTTTGAGCGTCTTTTTTACGAGTATAGAAAGCATAATTTTTTGCTAGTCCGCGTAGAGTCCAAGTTATTTTACGCTCCACCATTGTCTTTTAATCTGCGCTTATAATAACATGGCCCCTGCGTTTAGGTTAATAACGAAAAGGATACCAGCGTTTTTCTTATTCGTCAATAAACAAACAAAAGACTTTCATTTATGAAGAGGAGACCTAATCTGCATGTTTAAAGACAGAACTCTTTTGGGGCTAATTTCTGCAGTGTTTTTAATGATGATAGGGGTAGGCATGATTGTTGCCTTATTACCGCAAAGAATAGTCGATTTAGATGGAAATGGCAAAAATATTGGCTATTTGGCATCTGCTTTTGCGCTTTCCTATATTTTATTTCAAATACCTATAGGTAATTTATCCGATAAGTTTGGTTTCAAACCTTTTCTTGTAATTGGGTACTTTCTATGTTGTATTACGGGACTTTTATTTTACTTCTCCCATAGTTCAAATACGATATTTGGGGCAAGATTTCTTCAGGGCATTGGGGAGGCACCCATATGGGCCTTGGCCCCTGCATTGTTATCAATTAAGTTTCCACTTACTAAGGGGAAAGTAATGGGGATATATAATGCGGCAATACATCTCGGTCTTACTTTAGGACCGATCACAGGAGTATTATTGACAAAGGTTTGGCAAAACAATGAGGTTTTTTTAGTTTATGCCTTCGTATGTTTCTTAGGAGCCGTTTTAATTACGCTATTTGTTGAAAATATGGATACCAAAGAACCGCAAATGACAGAATCATTGGATCTTAACAATCTATTTATACTGTTAAAAGATAGAAAAACGTTGATTTCTTTAATGGGAATTACTATATATGGAACTGGATACGGTATTTTTCTCTCAACAATTCCCGCTTTTTTGATAGAAGCAAGGTCATTTAGCTCATTGCATATTGGTATTTTCTTCTCTTTATTTTATGTGGCTATAAGTCTTTCACAAATCATTTCAGGTCCATTTACTGATCGATTTGGCCGTAAATTATTTATGATAGTAGGATTGTCTATGGCAGCGGCTGGGGCCATTATGGCTTCTCTGATCAATACGCTATGGATATTATCGGCTCTTACTTTCGCCAGTCTTGGTTTAGGTATTTTTTATCTTTCGTCAATGACCTTCTTAAACGAAACTGTAGCAAATCACTTAAAAGGTACTATTTCAGGAGCATATTATTTGTTTTGGGGTGTTGGTATGTTTTTTGGTCCTCCAATTTTAACGATGATTGCGGATTATACCACCTTTGATTTTTCCTTAATGCTTTACTCATTCGTTATGCTTGTTATTGCTTGTCTAATGAAGATAATATTGTGAATTGAACGATAAGCCAACTTTTTTAAGACAAAAATATTCATATAAAGGTGGAATGAAATAATTCGAAAAGTTTACTCTTCATTTGCAGAAAAAGTATGTTTTATTGATGTTGAGCATACTCATATCCATAATTTTGGACATTTAATTCTGCCAATGCAGGGTAAATTAAATCTGCAGACTGGACAGCGGTCTATAATGGTTGACCATCAGCACATTCTTTTACTGCCTCCTGAATGTGAGCATAGCTATTATGCTAAGGAACGAAATGAATTTTTAGTATTTTATATTCCCTATTCCATGTTTTTACATGGCGGAGTCAACGAAGTCAAATATTTAGAGCTTGATGCACGCTGGCGTGCATTACGTTTTCTGATGCTGAGCGAATGCCAATACAGCAAAACGAATACCACTGCGATCAATCAGCTACTCTATTATTCTTTCCAATTGATACAGCAAAACCAAGAATATTCATCAATTCGTTATCTTCATGAGAATTATCGTACTACTATTCCCCTGGAAACGTTAGCTCTTTTAGAACATTATCATGTTGGCTATTACAGTCAGTGGTTTCAGAAAAAAACGGGAGTTAGTGTGCAAATATATCTTCAAAAGTTAAGGCTGCAGGAAGCCAAGCAATTACTACGGGAAACGACCTATAGTATATTAGATATTGCCCAGCAGGTTGGTTATGAGCATCAAGCGTCATTAACTAGGATATTTAAGCAGTTTGAAGGAATGACTCCCAGTGCTTATCGTAGTAATTCTATAAATAAGTAAAAATAATCTTGAATGCGGTTAAAGCTTTCATAGTTATAGTGCTTATAATAAAAAAAGTAAGGCTAATAGAATGCCTTGCTTTTTTTATTACCATAGATTTGAATAGATGGGAGGACAGGGGAGTGTTTAAGCATAGTCAGTTACTTGTATTGAGTCTTTCTGCATTTTTGCTTATGTTGGGAGATGGAATGGTGTTAGCTTTATTGCCGCAGACGGTTATTACTTTAACCCACTCAAGCTCATACGTTGGATACTTGGCGTCCACTTATGCTTTTTCTCAGGTAATATCACAGCTTCCTATAGGGATACTGGCTGATCAATGGGGTTCTAAGTTCTTTGTATTGATGGGTTACATAGTAAGCATTATCGCAGGATTGCTATTCTACTTAACTGATAACGTGAATTTGATATTTTTCGGAAGAGTTCTGCAAGGAATTGGTGAGGCACCAATCCTAAGCTTGGCGCCAGCCGTATTATCGCTTCGATATTCTGCAGATAAGGGAAAGGCAATTGGTGCATATAATGCCTCGATTTATTTAGGGTTGACCATAGGGCCGTTTTTGCGGGTGGCGTTGCTCCAAAGGTGGTCTGATAATCTAATGTTTTTACTTTATGCTATATTATGCTTTGCTGGAACTATCATAATAGGCTGCAGTATGGAAACCAAACTAGAAGGCAAAAGTATAGTAAAAGAAACTCTACATATAAAAAGCCTCTTAAAATTGCTGAAAAGTCCACAGATATTGATTGTACTGTGGGGTGTTACGTTATATGGAGCAGGCGTGGGTATCTATATGACTATTATTCCAGCGTTTTTACTTATTATAAAAAGCTATAATCAATCAGACATTAATATATTTTTTTCATTGTTTTATGCTGCAATTAGCGTGGCACAAATCGCTATTGGCTGGCTGTCTGATAGACTAGGACGTCAAGTATTTATGATAATTGGTATGATAGTGGCAGCGGTGGGGCTTGTTATATCTTCTTATTATGATCATTTTGTACTCACCATTATGCTATGCTTTTCAAGTTTCGGGCTCGGTACATATTACTTAGCTTCTATGGCTTTTCTAAATGAAAAAGTACCTGCTTGTTATAAAAATGCCATTTCAGGAATATATTATCTTTTCTGGGGAATCGGCATGTTTTGGGGACCTTTGCTTTTGAATGACTACATACAGGGGAACAATTATCAAGCAGGATTTCAGATGGTTTCATTGATGATGATGATACAAGCTATTTTGCTGTTTATAACAAAGTGTTATCAAGCTCGTATCATGAAGGAAACACTATAAAAACGTCTCAAAAAAAGGAGTAAACACCACCTATTATAAGATAGGGTGGTGCTTACTCCTTTTATGATTTTATTTTACGGACCAATCGCATACCATTTAAAGTGACCAACATGGAAGCACCCATATCTGCAAAGACAGCCATCCACAAATTAGCTGCACCAAGTACAGTCATGGTTAGAAATATTATTTTAATCACAATAGCGAATATAATATTTTGTTTAATAATCGACAGAGTTTTTCGGCTAAGTTTCATTACATAACCAAGTTTAGCAAGGTCATCAGACATTAACGCTATATCTGCTGTTTCTAATGCTACATCAGACCCTGCAACCCCCATTGCAATTCCTATATCGGCTGCAGCTAATGCAGGAGCATCATTTACTCCATCACCAACCATAGCTACACTTCCATATTGAGCTGTTAATTGTTGTACAGTTTTGACTTTATCTTCCGGGAGTAAATTACTATAAAATTCGTTCAAGCCAAGTCGATCGGCTATGGCGTTGGCAACTCGCTTATTATCGCCCGTGAGCATTATAATGGCACTAATACCTACGTTCCTCAGGGCCTCAACGGCACTTAGACTATTTTCTCTAACCGTATCAGCAACAGCAAAGATACCGTAGATTACTTCATTGGTTCCTACTAGCATAACTGTTTTACCTTGATTTTCGAGTTCATCTACTGTTGGAGTAATAGAGTCCAGAGAATATTGAAGTTCTTCAAAGAGACGCGAATTTCCAACATATACGCTACAATCATCAATAGTTGCCTGAACTCCTTTACCTACCAGTGCCTTAAAGTTTGTAGCTTTGCTGAACACTAATCCCTTGGCCTTATTTACAATTGCCTGGGCAACGGGGTGTTCGGAGAATTTTTCAATGCCAGCGGTAATCGATAAGATTTCTTCTTTAGTCCTACCGTTCATGGGTATAACATCAGTAACTGTTGGCCGGCCTATCGTGAGGGTTCCTGTTTTATCAAAGGCGATGGCTTTGATAGCACCCATCTTTTCTAGGTACGCGCCGCCTTTTATGAGGACACCATGCCGTGAGGCGTTTCCTATTGCTGAGACAATTGAAACAGGCGTTGAAATAACAAGAGCGCAGGGGCAAGAGATAACAAGCAAGACTAGCGCTCTATAAAACCAAATATCGAAGGATTGTTGGAAGATAATCCAGGGGATCACTGCTATTCCTAAAGCAAAAACAAGGACAGCAGGGGTATAGTATTTAGCAAAGACATCGACAAATTGTTGAGACGGTGCTTTTTGGGCTTGGGCTTCTTCAACCAAGCTCATAATTTTAGACAATGTAGAATCTTGTACCAGCTTTGTAACAGCTATCTCTAAGCTGCCATGCTCATTGAGAGTACCTGCGTAAACAAAATCTCCAGGCAACTTCTCTACAGGCATAGATTCCCCAGTAATAGTTGCCTGATTGACACTTGATTCTCCATCAGTAACGTCTCCATCCATTGGAATTCTTTCGCCAGGTTTAACAATGATGATATCTCCAATTTCAATTTCATCTACGGGGAGGCGCTGCTCTACATTATTCCGCCTTACTAGAGCATCTGAAGGCGATAATTCCATTAATGCTCGGATAGATTGACGAGTTTTATCCATGGTGTAGGCTTGCAGTGTGTTGCCTAATGAAAACAGAAAAACGACAGTTGCGGCCTCGCTCCATTGTCCGATAGCGGCGGCTCCGATAATTGCAACGCTCATGAGAAAGTTCATGTCAAACGTTAGGCTGCGAAGTGAGTAATATCCGCTTTTCGCAGTGTGATAACCACCAATAACGAGTGTCATAATGTAAAATGGAATCAGTGTATGTTCTTGAAAGCCAATCCATTCTGTAATAGTAAGAACGACTAAGAGAATTCCTGAAAGCGCAGTTGCTATCAAGCGAGGGTTTTGCCACCATTTTGGGGCGGAAGGAGTAAGTCCTTCTTGTTTGCCTTCACTTAGACCGTTATAGCCAGATTCTTGTACCGCTTTTAGAATAGCAGCATCGGTTATTGTATGTTCAACAGTTAGCTTGCCAGCTCCAAAGTTGACACTAGCTTTTGATACACCAGCTAAGCCCATTATTTTCTTTTCTAATTTCGCCGCGCAGTCGCCACAATCTAACCCCGTAATCAAAAATACGGATTTTTTTAATCCTGATTGAGAGCCTGACTTTACAATTTGCACCTTATATCCTAATCCTGAGATGATTTTTGTAATTCGAAATGGTTCCATTCGAGTAGAGTCATATACTACTTTCATTTTACCAGTAGCGAAACTTAACGATGCCTCAGCAACACCCTCTAACCGTCTAACCGCCTTTTCCACTTTTGCGGCACAATCCGCACAATCTAAGTCACCAATGAAAAATATATCGGTGGTTAGTGACTGATCATTATTGTTATTTTTCGGGATGCTAGTACTGGCTTTTTTCAAAACTCTTTTTTTAAGATTGGTCTTTTTAGGAGTAGAGCAACAGCCACACGGGCATTCTTTTTCATTGTCCATTTCGGATACCTCCTCTCAATTGTGTGCAACATGCTTAAGGCCAAGATCCAAGAGTTGAGCAATGTGTTCATCATCCAAGGAGTACCAGGCCATTTTTCCTTCTTTTCTATATTTAACTAATCGAGAACTTCTTAGTAGACGTAATTGATGGGAAATCGCCGATTGCCCCATTTCTACAACGGCGGCAATATCACAAACACACAGCTCTCGCTTTGAAAGCGT
>Ga0316613_10001796_pt1 | contig 14313 bp, 11 predicted proteins | sample OWC_soil_day10_C_2_FD_207647 | JGI IMG/M metagenome (GOLD analysis project Ga0316613, IMG submission 207647) | Wetland soil microbial communities from Old Woman Creek delta, Ohio, United States - OWC_soil_day10_CT_b | ecosystem: Environmental > Terrestrial > Soil > Wetlands | place: USA: Ohio...
CCCAGATGCATCAACTAATATCACTGCTCTTGTTGCTGTTGGGGAAATATCAGGGACTGCAATGCTTACGCTTGCAGCAGGAAATGTGCTGACTTTAAGAAACAACTCTGCTGTACCATTTACAATGACTTTGGCACCTGGTGTAGGATCACAATTTAATGCAATTCTGTTAAGCTGATAAACGATGACCGGTATCTTCGGATACCGGCCATAATAAATAATTACACAGGAACCATTTTATATTAAAACACCTAATAAATTGATTCCTTCCTGATTATAATGATAAGTTTACCTATCCACACATTCTTTCGAATTAACGCCCATAATTTCTTTTTTACAGCCAAACCACAGGAGAAGTCCAATGAAACAGGCACATAATTCAGAAGCCGTCATAGACCATATTACACCGTTTAACTGAAATAAACTATTTCCAATAATAATAATGGGAATCAGTGCAATACCTCTGGATACGGACATTATGGTGGATTGAATGCTTTTCCCGAAAGCTTGGAACATGCTTGTTAGAAGTCCCGAGATACCTGCAAATAAAGTGGAAAACAATAATGCAGTAAGAATAATGACACCGACTTTTATCACAGATTCATCGGAACTAAACAGTTCAAGTACCTGTGTGCGGAATACAAACAGAACGGCGGCAATCATAGAAATAATTGTAACAAGATAAAATGCTGTTGTTTTCAACACTCTATTTAGTCGCTCGATATTGTTTGAGGCATAAGAAAATGCAATCAGCGGAACAACACCCATATATAAGCCCATGCCGATAAAATCTGATATCTGGCATACACGATTTGCTACGCCAAATGCTGCAACCACTTGGTCACCATATAAGACTGCATAGTTATTAAACATCAGACTTGAAACAGTTAAAAATCCAGACAGCAGCAACGCAGATATACCAATCTTAAAGATATTAGAAAGGATGGTTGAATTTGGTTTGAAATATTTTAAACGAATGCTTTGAGCTGGACTTTTCTTCTCCAGGTAGTACATATAGTAGATAACAGCACAGATATTACCAATGACAGTGGCAACCGAAGCCCCCATAACATCCATGTGAAAGAAAAAAATAAATACCGGGTCAAGTATGATATTTATAACGACGCTGATGATCATTCCGATCATTGATTCGGTGGACGCACCCTCGCTCCTAACCATTTGGGCGAGGGTAAAATTAGCTACTACAAACGGACTACCGATTGTATAGACTATAATATAAGAACGTGTATGCAGCAGTGTTTCTCCCTTAGCCCCCAGTAGTTTTAATATGGGGGATAAGAATGGAATACAAAGCAGCATAAACAAAAGCCCTGAAATGAATGACAGATACAAGGTTATAGACGAAACTTTTTTTACATAATCTATTTTTTTCTCTCCTAATAATCTTGAAATATATGTGCTGCCACCTGTACCAAATAATTCTCCCAGCGCCATGAGAATAGTTGTAAACGGCAGAGCAAGCGTAATTGACGCTAACATGGAGGTGTTGTTCAACCTTCCAATAAAATAAGCATCTGTAATATTGTAAATCATGTTAATAACCATACCTAAAATCATAGGAATCGCCATATGAGCGATAGCTTTTGGTACAGGTGCTTTTTCAAGATAGTACATTGTGTCTTTGTTTTCCATGTGGAATACCTCTGTTAAATATAAGTTGATTTCTACTTATTTTCGTAAAATAAAACAAGGTTTATATATGTGATTCTACTCCTAAATTTTCAAAAGTCCGTTTTAAAAAATTCAAATAAACAGTCTTTTCTTCCTCAGAAAATCCAATTAGCATTTCGTCGGTTATTTCGCTAAGTATACCAGACATTTCACTGAGAAGTTTTTGGGATTTTTCAGTAAGTTCAATGGTTATTGTCCTGCCATCTTCATTACCTGAGCGTCGTATTATAAATCCATTTCTTTCCAGGCTGTTGAGTAAACTTGTCACGGACGGACCGGATATTTGCATGGCCTTACTTAAATATCTGCGGTTGATTTCTCGATTAGATTTGTGTGCTCCGTCTATGTGACCCAAAAGGCGCACTTGCGGCTCGGTAATATCGTATGCCGCCAATCTTTGATCATTTTTATAGCGCAACACATGAGCGATGTTCTTGATATAAAAATCGTGAGGCGGTAGACGATTTATGTTCATTTTATTTACTCCTTTCAAATAGGTTGATTTCTATTTATAATGATTAGCTACAGGGCTTAGTGACATGTTGGGCAAGTATATTAATATTTGCATAGTTAAAAGCTATAAACAACCAGAAGTGATTACTGTTGAGAACGACAAAAAGACATTCCTTTTACAAGAAGAAGTCTATTTTGCAGTTATTTACATTCAATGAGGCTGGCAGATACGTGCTCGACTGGTGGCTGGCAACACAATCTTCTCAATCGACGAATGGGACATCCTTTGCATTATCGTCCTCACAGGGAGATTTTCTGGAAGGTAATTCACCGATAAATACAGGAGCGGTTTATGGAATCGGAATTGTTGATGTAACTGTAGCTCCAGTTACGGTATCTCTTGTAAATATCAGTACAGCGACTGTATTCTTTTCTCTAATAGTGCCATTGAAGGGAACATTGGTTGTTGTTCAGGCTGATATTGATCCAACGGGTCCAACGGGAGATACCGGCCCAACCGGAATTGCTGGTCTCGCGGGAGCCACAGGCCCAACAGGACCAACCGGAGTTTCCGTAACAAGCGATAGTATGTCGGCAGCTAATACAACTTCAGCAGTAATAGCTGTTGTTTTAGGCGGCACCAATGTACCGCTTCCGGATAACCAAAATTTAAATACGTTTACTGTTGATGGTACCAATACTGTATTTACGGTACCAGCCACAGGGGAATATCTGATTAGTTATGCTGTTGCAACAACGGCAGCATTACTGGTATCCTCACAGATCACACAGAATGGTACACCAATTACAGCTTCTATCATTACGCCGACAGTTGCAGCCAGTAACCTGGAATCAACATTTATTGTTCCACTTACTGCAGGAGATACGCTTTCACTGCAATTATTTGGTCTGCTGGGAGCAGCAACGCTTCTTGGCGGTGCAAGCACCTATATGACCCTTGTAAGAGTAATTTAATTTCATTTGTTTATAATGAAAGCCTCCGCTCTCTTTTCAGAGGGCGGAGGTATAATAATATGCAACATACTTTACGCTTCACAGTCAGGAAACCATATGTTACAATATACAATGTACCAATCAATGGAAAAGGAAAGTGAGAAACTAAGAATGATGGGAAATCAATCAATCGATTTGAGCACTTTTCTCTGTACAAAGTCTGATGCATGGACGAGGCTTGTACAGAGTAGTAATATATAATCATTACCTCGTCCTCATTGGATTTTGTACTTATAGGGAATTTACTTATAAGGAGAGAATACAATGAAATCGAAATTAAATAAAGATTATAAAACATTTTGGCTGGGGCAGGCAGTATCTCAAATGGGCAGTTCTATGACTTCGTTTGCTTTGACCTTCTGGTCTTATCAACAGACCAATTCAGCAATGGCAGTATCATTTATGACTTTTTGCAGTTATATGCCTTACATATTAGTCAGTATGTTTGGAGGAACACTCATTGACCGGACATCGAAAAAGAAAATATTAATTGTTTCTGACACCATAGCGGCTGTTTGTACAATCAGCATACTTTTTAGTTTGTTTCGGGGCAGCCTGGAACTGACACAAATTTATGTTGTAAATGCAGTAATTGGATTTATGAATGCATTTCAGTCACCGGCTGCGGCTGTTGTAACCGGGCAGTTGATAACGGATGGAAATTACGAAAAGGCAAGCGGACTGAATTCATTTTCTTCTAATTTAATCATGGTTACCGCACCTGTTCTTTCCGGTACACTTGTTGGCTTTTATGGCATCCGACTGGTGTTTGTCATTGATCTGCTGACCTTTACATTCTGTATGATTACACTGTTTTTGGTTAAGCCAAGGGAGGATCCTGGAGCATCAAAAAATCATCACACACATGCAGGACAAAAAAATCGGGAGCATATAGAATTTTTAAAAAAAGAGCCAGGTATTTTGTATCTGATGCTCAGCCTTGCATTGATTAACTTTTTCTCCAGACTGACCTATGAGAATATCCTTAATCCTATGATTTTGGCAAGAAGCGGAGGAAATGCAGGAGTCTTTGGACTGGTAAACAGTATGATGGGAGCTGGAGGGATTGTTGGCGGCATTATGGTTGCCTCCGGCAAAAGAGCAAAAAGCCCCCGTAAGATGATTTATCTTTCAGCAGGAATTTCATTTTTACTTGGAGATTTAACCATGGGAGCTGGGAGGAATGTTTTTGCATGGTCTGCAGCCGGAATCTTTGCAAGCTTTCCCATACCATTTATTATGGCGGGTCAAAACGCATTGCTATACCGGACTGTTCCAGAGAATATTCAGGGAAGAATATTTGCAATCCGCAATGGAATTCAGTATTCTACAGTTCCCATCGGTCTGCTTCTTGGAGGATATCTGGCGGATTATGTATTTGAACCATTTATGACTTCTGATTATACTGCAGCAATTTTCTTACAAAGTATAGTTGGAAAAGGACCTGGGAGCGGAATGGCAGTTATGTTTCTGTGTACCGGTCTCCTGGGAGCTTTATCTTCGGTGCTTGGTTATAAAAACCGGTCAATCAGAAACCTGGCTGGCCCAGCTTAAATTTAAATAATTAAAATCAAAACCGGATCAGCATGGGACACCACACTGATCCGGTTTTTAAATATCTCTGGGAAGTTCAATAATAACGCTGTTTTTTAAATAAGGAATACTAAGAAATGTTATTTGAAAAGAATCCCCATAGCACGCTTTCAGTCTCTTTTGTATATTGGACAATCCAAAATGCTTCTGAGACTCTGGAGAATTTTCTGTAATGCAGGCATTTGCAACTTCAATATCAATTCCTTTCCCATTATCCGTCACCTCTATTCTGATCCGGTTGTTATCCACTGAGGTTATCACAATATTGATTCGGGGAGGAACCGGCTCAAAACCGTTTACACTACCTCCGAAACCATGGCGTATGCAGTTTTCTGCAAGTGGCTGCAGAAGAATTTTCATGATTTTGCAATCTTTTAAATGCGGATCAATTTCTGTATCCATAAAAATTCCGTTGGATGAATGTCGGTTCATGATTTCCATATAGGACGTGACATGCTCCACTTCTTTTTCCACAGAAATCATGGTTTTTCCAAAGCTCAGTGTAGTCCGCAAGTATTTTCCCAGACTTTCAAGCATTCCCTCCGCAGTTTCTGAATGACCATTTAAGATCTGAAAGTGAATGCATTCCAGAGTATTGTAAAGAAAATGGGGGTTAATCTGTTCCGACATCATCTGTATTTCCGCCATTGCCTTTTTTTGTTCCTCATCCTTAATCTGTAAAAGCTGCAGCTGAATGGTATCGTACATCTGATTTAGCTGGACACCCAAAAGACTGATTTCGTCTGTATGGATAAATTCCTTTTGTTTGGAATAGGTTTTGTCATTAATGCTTCGAATGATAGAACCCAGCACCTTTAAATTTTTGGTAAGCAGCCCGGAAAGAGCCAGGCTAAGTATGACGGAGGCAAGGAAACAGGCAATCCAAACAAGAATAAAAAATGAGCGGAGCTCCTTAATATCCCCGGTAAGAGCCGATTTTTTAGTCAGGTGAACTACTTTTAAATTGCAAAATTTAATGGAACTCATGGTAAAAAACATGTCCTCATTATCTATTTTAACCAACGCTTCCTGCGCCCCAGAACCTTTTTCAATCCGTTGGAGGATCTGTGGCAGAAATGCATCCGGATACTCACTCTTTGTTATATCAAGAGGTTGACCGGTCTCATCGGCCAGATACATGCAGTAAGTATAGCGGTTAGACATACGGTTAAAATAATCCCGTATCTGCTTGGTATCTACCAGAAGTATAAATCTTGCTTTTCTGCTGTCCACTGCATCCTGGTAACTTAGATTACCCGAGGACATGCTGCTGGAGACCGGATAGGCAATTGGAATCGCCCCTTCTTTTCCAAACATGCTGCTAAAACGGGTGGGCAAAACGGTAATACGGTTGAATTGCCAGATATTTTCCGGAAACAGCTGCTCAAAATAATTTCCAATTCCCAGTGAGGTAGGACTGAATACGATATGGTCCTCTCCGCAGATCAGTACATTATTCACCATGTTGTGGTTTTGCAAAAAGGAATCAGTTGCAGTAGTAGCGGCGGAAAAATATTTAGCATAGCCTGTAAAATTCTTGTTATTGATATCAGAAATCATCTCAGGAAATGGTTCTTTGACCAGAAGATGATTGGTAGCGGCAGATAAAGAATTAAACTGAGAGGAAATGGAATCTCCTGCCATCTGAACAGAACTGTTGGCTTTCTTTAATACTTCGTTTGTATTGCGTTCGTAAAAATAAGAATAAGAAAGCTGGCTGATCAGGAAGAGAGCAGCTGATGTGATAAAAATCATACCAATCAACAATTGATAATGAAACTTTAAATTGGCAAAGCGTTTTATCATTGTCCGCTCCTTTCCCCTGCCGTATATTGTTTCTGATATTCGGAAGGAGTTAGACCTGTTCTTGCCTTAAATGCTCTGCTGAAGGATCTGTAATCCTCATATCCCAGTAAAACAGATACCTCTCCAGCGGAATGCTCTGTAAATTTTAATTGCTCCTGTGCATAATTGATTTTTAAATCCAGTGTATAATCCCGAAAATTCAACTGAGTCTTATTTTTAAAATAAGTACTGAAATAACTTTTGCTTAATCCTAAATAACCGCACACATCTTCGGTTTTTGGATTTTTCAATAAATTATCATTAATATAATCAATGGCTTTTTCAATCAGAGGATCGTTTTTTGCTGCCTGGTTTACTGCTAATTCCTCTGCAAAGCCGCTAAGAACCGTTATCATAAAGCCCCGGATATCCTCAAGAGAATTTAAGCTGGAAAGAGCAGCAAAAGAGTTACCCGTATAGCTTCTTGGAGATCTGTCTAAATAACGGGTCAGCTGGCTTTGCAAAGTAATAATCAGATAATTGCACATACTGTACAAATAGGAAGGCGGAGGAGTTTGTGGTGTCATCAGCTTGTTAAAATATAAGTTAAAACGTTCCTCCAGCTTTTCTCTGTTATCCTTTAAAATGGCCTCCAGAATATCGTCTCCGGGCATAATTACAGGAGGCTGTATCGTATCAATGACAGCAGAATCAAGAACCGGACCTGTATCAGGATAAATATGCCAGGTTATGGTCTGCTTTGCATCCTGAAACGAAGACTGAATTTCGCAAAGAGAGGAAACAGGCTTACCAATGGCGGCAGCAATTTGCATCGTATCACCAAACCCGGTGGATTTTATATGCTGTTCCAGAAGCTGATTGAGATCCAGATATTGCTCCGTATGAAATGGCAGATTTAAGATCAGCAGCAGTCCGGCGGGAGGATAATCGGCAATTAAGGCAGGACTGCCGTTTAGTGTTTCTTCCAAGGCCTCTCTTAAAGGATCCAGAGTCCGGGTCAGCTCCGTATTCTCTTCTGCATCCCGATAAGAGGAAAAGGCCTGAATCAGTACTGCACAGCTATCTCTGTCCTTGATTTGAAGTGCATAATCTTCAATGACGTTTTTTAATTCCAGGCGGCTTAACTCCCCCCGAAGCAGCTGGGGAATCAGATTTTGCTTACGCAGGGAAATCTGCGCCTTTCTGAGTTTCCGAAGGGTAGAAAGCTGATCACTGTGAATTCCTCGTTTGCTTAAAATATCTTCTTTTAAATTCATGATCAGTTCGGTTAAGTCTTTAATTGAAATGGGTTTGAGCAAATACTCCCTGACTCCATATCTGATTGCAGATCTTGCGTATTCAAATTCATCATAACCGCTTAAAATAACAAAAGAACAGTCAAACTGTTCCTCTTTGGCACGCCGAACTAATTCCAGACCGTTCATGCCTGGCATCTGAATGTCAGTGATTACAATATCTGGCTCATAATAACGGATTTTATCCAGTGCTTCCGCACCGTTAACGGCTGTGCCGATGACAGAAATAGAATAGTCTTCCCATGGTATAATAGATCGCAGACCGGAACGGATTTCCGCTTCATCGTCGACAATCAGCAAAGTTATGATTGATAATGGATTCATGTCTGTCTCCTTCTGGCGGCTAGGCTATAGTTTAAGCAAACCAATTATAGCATTGTGCATAATGAAAAGCAAGTTGTAAGAAATGAATCAAAATAGTTCAAAAAAAATGTTACATGAATAGTAAAAAATGTGGTGTTATCATTCGACAAAATGCTTTATGCTTAACATGCATCAATAACACAGCAGTAAAGATTATACAAAATGAAAGGGAGTAGAAACTATGAAAAAATCTAAGAAACTGGTGGCTATGGGGATTGCCGGTATCATGGCAGTATCTGCCTTGTCTGCTTGTTCTTCCGGAAGCACTTCCGAGAGCACAACAGCCGGAAAAGAAGCGGAGACCACCACTGCCGCAGCTGGGGGAGAAACAAAGAAAGAGGCATCTTCATCCGGAAAAGTGAAGATTACTGTGTGGACAAACAATCGTCATGATCTGGAGTACATGAACAAGGTTGTAGATGAATTTAACAAGAAAAATGATCACATTGAACTGGATTATGTGGTTCAGACAGAAAATTATGAGAACCTGATTTCCATGGCAGCTAATTCAGGCCAGTCACCGGATTTATTTTCCCAGGTAAATTCTTCCTATTTTAAAGATTTTACTGATAATGGTATCATTCAGCCGATCAATGATTTCATGACCGATGAATTTAAAAAAGTCAACGAAGTGGATCAGCATTTATATGAAGGCTGCAATGTATTTGGAGACAAGATTTACTGGGTTGCAGGCGGAAAACGAAGCGGATCCAGATTTATCTATAATAAAGAAATTTTTGATAAGCTTGGAATTGAAGTACCTAAAAAATTAAGCGATCTTCCTGCAGTTGCTAAAAAAATCACAGAAGCCGGAGCAGGAGATTATTACGGAATTATTTTCCCAGGTGCCAGTGGCCCGTTTGAGCGTTGGCTTGAGCACTCCGCAGAAATGAGCGGAATTACTGCTTATAATTACAAAGAAGGTAAATACGATTTTTCCGGATATAAACCATACCTTGAAACCGTTCGTCAGCTGTTTGCAGATCAAAGTGTATTCCCCGGATCAGCTTCCATGAAAATTGACCCGACACGTGTACAGTTCTCTGAAGGACATGTAGGAATTCATGCAAATGCATCCCAGGAAGCTACTGTACTGACAGAGCAGTTTCCAGCTAAGATGGAATGGGGTGTTGCACAGCTTCCTACACTGGATGGCGAAATTAAAGGAAGTGAAGCCTGCAATCCAAACACCGGCTGGATGATGAGCGCATTTACAGAGCATACAAAGGAAGCATGGGAAGTTATGGAATACTTCCAGTCTGAAGAAGTATTAAAAGGCTATTTAGAAGGTGGATATTCCCTTCCGATTTCCAAATATATGGAAGACAAGATCGACAAGTCAAAGATTGGCAGAATGGCAGATTTTGCAGGCGCAGATTATGAAGCAGTGCTTCCGGTTGCACCTTCCGTTACTCCAGAAGGCGAAAATTACAGAGATGCATTATGGAATGCATGTCTTCCAGAAGGTCCTTCTGTTGATGACACCATTGCAAAATTAAATCAGACTTATAATGATGCACTGGACAAAGAAGTTAAGATGGGCAAGACAAAACGTCTGGTTATCAAGGATTATGATCCGCTTCATCCAAACGCAGGTACAGTAGAATACATGGATAAGTAGGACTGGTATCACGGCTGCTGCAGAACAGATTTGCTGTCTTGCAGCAGCTTTTTTAACATAGGGGAAGCAGGGGATACAAAGAAATCAACCAAGTTTATGAATGTAAGGAGTGCAATGTATGAATTCAAAACAATCTTTGGGGCAACGATTAAAAAAAGGCTGGGATCATGGAGATATTCCCATGTGGCTGATGCTTCTTCCCACAATCTTTTTTATCCTGGTCATGTCGGTTTATCCGTTTGCATGGCTGATCCGCTATGTGTTTTACGATTATAACGGATTTAAAGCGTACTTTATCGGCTTTGATAATTTTAAACGAATGGTTACCGATGGAATTTACTGGAAAAGTGTTCTTCATACGTTTGAATACGCTGGTTTAAAACTTTTGTTTGTTCTGCCTCTTTCCCTGGTGACAGCAGTTCTTCTTCAGCGGAAACGGTTTGGAAGCGGTCTGATACAGGGAATCTATTTCCTTCCTACTGTGATCAGTTCTGCAGTTTACAGCCTGATCTGGTACTTTATCTTTGCTACCTATAACGGTGTGTTAAATGGTTTTCTCCAGGCAGCAGGCATTATAAAACAGCCAATTGACTGGCTTGGCAGCAGTAAAACAGCCATGATCGCAGTCGTGATTGTTGCTGTATGGGGAGCTTTTGGAAATTATATGATTCTTTTGATCTCTGGTCTGACAGGAATTCCATCCGATGTTTATGAGAGTGCGGAGATTGACGGTGCAAACGGAATTCAGACCTTCTTTAAGATCACACTTCCCATGCTGGGACCTGTACTCAAGGTTGTAATTATGCTTGCAATTACCACAGCATTTAAGGATTATCAGTCCATTCTCGTATTAACAGGCGGCGGACCGAATAACAGGACCCATGTAATGTTTTCCTATATCTTCCAGATGGTATTCGGAACATCAGCAGCTGCAGCCCAGCTTCAGATCGGATATGGTTCCGTACTCAGCATTGTTTCAGCTCTCATAGTAGGAATTGTTACAATTATATACCTGAATTTCAGCAAAAAAATGGATGACATATCATAGGAGGGAGAGAAAGGATGGCAAAGGAAAGAACGGGTCATTCCGTTGAATCAAAAAAGACAAAACTAATCAATGCAGGAATTTTTCTCCTGCTGGTTATACTGGCAGTATTCACTGTCTATCCAGTTATTTATATAGCATTTGGTTCCTTTAAAACAAACGGCGAACTGGTGGGAGGAGGCCTTAATCTGATTCCCCGTAAATTTATTACGGATAATTATGTTCAGGCATGGAAAATGGGGAATTTCTCCAGATATACAGTTAACAGCCTTGTTATCGGATTCGGAGTCATGGGAGTATCACTCTTTGTAAGCAGCATGGCAGGATATGTGTTTTCCAGAAAAGAATTCCGCCTGAAAAGTCTGATCTACAATGCAATGGTAATGTTCATGTTTATTAATGTGGGAAGTGCATCCCTGCGCCCTCTGTTTGAGCTGGCAGTAAAGCTTCACATGAACAAATCTCTGCTTGCAATTATTTTAATTTCAGCAGGAAGCGGTCAGGCTACGTATGTATTCCTGATCCACGGTTTTATGAACAGCATTCCAAAAGAGCTGGATGAAGCGGCTAAAATGGATGGCTGCAGCTTTTTCGGAATATACAGCAGGGTAATTCTTCCTGTATTAAAGCCAGCCCTGGCAAGCGTAGCTTTGTTATCTTTCCGCGGTGGCTGGAACGAATATATCCTTCCCTTAATCTTTACAATGACCAATGAAAACCTTCGTCCTCTGACGGTAGGAGTTGTAGCTCTTCAGAATGCAGGTGACGGAGCTGCTGCATGGAATATTTTATTTGCAGGCTCTGCTATCGCCATTGTTCCGATTATCATTGTTTATATTCTTGCAAGTAAACAGTTCATGGGCGGAATGACAGCAGGAGCAGTGAAGGGTTAATGCCACAAGGGAAAAGAGGAATCAAAATGACATTTGATTTAAACCAATACGGTTTTATTACAAATTATCTGGTAAGCGGAAAGAAAGAGACTCCTTATACCAGCCAGGTAAACGGAAAGGATCAGCTGGCCTGTGAAAAAGCCATGCGTCTGGAAGCAGTTGACCACAATCCTGTAATGCCAGAGGGATCCATCCGTACCGGAGAAGCCAGTTCGCTTGGACTTGTCTGGGAATATTATTACAATTACGGAAGCTGGTTTGTCGATCAGTCCGCGTTCTATCCCCTTCTGAAGAAAATTGAGCTTCATGGCGCCACAGTTTTAAATGCTCCCAAAGACATGGAAGCAGAGGCCTGGCTATGGAGCTATGGGGCTGTTGATGTATGGGTAAACGGAACCTACTGCGGCGGGATTGAAAAACCTGTCTATAAGCCAATCAGCAGAGCAATTCTTCGTCTGAAATTAAATCAGGGGGAGAACCTGATTTTTATCCGCCTTCAGAATCTGGGAGTAAGAGATACCAGAACACTGTTTGGAATTCAGATACCTGGTGAAGAACGAAAGATACTGAACGTATCTCTTCCGGAAGAAGAGGCAGTGAGGGACTGTGTACTGGCAGGAGAGTGGCTTTCCAATATCCGCTTAAAAGAAGGAAGGCTTATTTTTCCGTCACAGGCACCGAAAGGAAGTCTCCTGATTTACGATTCCAGACCCGTTGACTTTGTCAAATACAAAGACCGGTATACATACCAGGAGATAGAAGGAGAAGAAGAGGCATCTTTAGATCCCCAATTTCCCTGGTTTAAGGCAGCGGTTACTGTAAATGGACAGCGGCTTACCAGAGGCTTTGAGCGTCAGGAACTTCTGTCACCTTTATGGAGCCAGACTTCAGACCAGAAAGACAATCAAGAACGGATTTATAAACGGATTGCATCTGTTTTACAGATACCAAGAGGGGATGCGGAGAGCTTTTCCATGTATCCCATTCTGGCCCGCCGTTATCTGGGAATCATTCATCCGGAGGATGAAAAGGAATTCTATAAGTCTCTTGATCAGATCGAATCCAGAAGAGACTGCTCAGATTTCCTGACCTGTGCTCTTGTTCGGTTTATCCGGCTTTATAAAATGGATGCAGCCATGGCAAAGCGCTGTAAAGAAGTAATGCTGAATTACCGTTACTGGATGGATGAAACTGGAAATGATGGTATGTGTTTTTGGAGCGAAAATCATTCACTGATGTTTTTTGTCAGTGCATATATTGCAGGAGATTTCTATCCGGATGAGGTCTTTATGCGTTCCCAAAAGACTGGACGAGAACTGAAAGAAGCAGCCCGCATAAGAATACATGACTGGATGGAAGAGACAGTAAAAGAAGGCTTCGACGAGTTTCACAGCGGCGGTTATTCCCCAATTACCTTTGCTGCTATCTTAAATGTAGTTGACTTTGCAGACGAAGAGCTCTCCTCTCTGGCAGTGAAGGCAGCGGACCGTCTGCTTTATGACCTGTCTTTACAGACGTTTAAAGGGGTTTGCATCGCTCCCATGGGGCGTGTTTACAGAGAGGTTCTCTATCCCTACGCCCAGGATATTCAGTGCCTGGTAAATTTAATTGACCCGGAGGCACCGGACCGGTTCAGCGAGTGGATTATCTTCCTTGCAACCAGTAAGTACAGGATTCCGGAAGGCTTAATAGAAATCATGAAAAAGCCGTTATCCCTGGTTTACGGAGAAAGCAATGCCAGAATCTGTGTAGAAAAGACAGAAGATTACATGCTCACCTCGGTACAGTCCAAACGGGAAGGAGAGCCAAGATCCTGGGAAAATCTGTATGGAAATGATCAGGCTGATAAAGGTAGCTTCGCCTATGTGAAATCATTAAATGAATGCTTTCACGGCACCACACAATTTGAGCCCGGCGTATTTGGCTATCAGCAGCATATGTGGTATGCAGCTCTTGACCCGGCTGCAGTGGTGTTCGTCAATCATCCCGGAGGCAGCTGTGAAACCTGCTCTACAAGGCCAGGATATTGGTTTGGAAATGGGATCATGCCTGCTTTAAAACAGGTTAAAAACATTCTTTTCGGTATTTACAGGATTCCGGATACCCACCCCATTCCATTTACCCATATGTACTGGCCGGAAAGCCGGTTTGAGGAACAGGTAATGGAAGAAAACTGGATTTTTGGAAAGGCCTCCGGCGGATATATAGCCGTCTGGTGCAGCGAAGAACTAAAACCCTACGAAGATCAGCTGTCCGGCTGTGAATACCGGGCTGACAGCAGAGATTCTGCCTATCTATGTGTTTGCTGCAGTCAGTCAGATTACACAAAATTTTCTGATTTTATAAAATATTGCAAAGATAAAAATCCAGTTTATGATAATGAGACTGGTACTCTTATCTGCGGCAATGAGCGTCTGCAATATGAAAAGCATGAAAACCTGACACAGTACATTTAAATAAAGCAAAGATTCCTTCTGGTAATCGAAATAAGACTATGCTACAATACTAAAGAGTCTGAGAAGTATTACCAGCCGCGGG
>Ga0316613_10001797_pt1 | contig 14312 bp, 17 predicted proteins | sample OWC_soil_day10_C_2_FD_207647 | JGI IMG/M metagenome (GOLD analysis project Ga0316613, IMG submission 207647) | Wetland soil microbial communities from Old Woman Creek delta, Ohio, United States - OWC_soil_day10_CT_b | ecosystem: Environmental > Terrestrial > Soil > Wetlands | place: USA: Ohio...
CCCATGCCACCGCCTTCCCAGGTCCATTAGGACCCAGGCCAGACGCCACGCACTTCACCGGTTCGGCGCTACTCCAGACGCCCTGGTGTAGTTGTCACCGATGCACAGGGGTAATTGTCGTCGCGCATTTCACCGTGTCGCACGCGCCGCAAGGATTATACACCTGAGCACACATGAACCTGGGATGCTCCATGACAGGTCGCTGTGTTCCCATCCGTCCCACGGCTTCCCTATTCCGTCACAGGTTTAGCCTGTTTGGGCTGGGGCACCCTCCGTCCATTCGGCGGGAAAGGGCCTCTTAGGAGGCTGGGAAGTTGGGGTCTAGGTGGGCTTCACCCATGCATCGTGAGCCTCTTGGGTGTCCTCAAGGAGCTTCCGGTGTGCTTCGGATAGGTTTGGGGCTCGAGTGACGGTAGTGTTGTTGAAACCCTCAACGTGTTTTGGACACAACTTCCCGGGCTTCCTTGATGGCCTTTGCGGCAGACTCTCTGTTGGGGGTGATGGTGCCGGACGTGCCTGGGTTGAAGATTTCCGGCCCGTTCTCGCCCACCAGATCGGGGCTGGACCCGCTGCGATATCCGCCTGAGGCTGCGGGAGTGTCGAAGATCCCGGATACCCAGCTCCCAAGCATGATGGCCATGTATGGAAATGGCGCCCCTTTTAACGCTTAACAAGCTCAGGGCAGGATTTGGCCCAGGCCCTCAAATCTTCGACAAGGTAGATCACCGTGGCCCCGGCCTTACGGCATGGCGGTCCAGTGCGTTTCTTTCGCCAGTCACGGAGAGTCTCTACGGGCATGCCAAGCATCAGTCCGGCCACGTCCTCTCGGACAGCAATGGGTTCAACGACGATGACACGGGTGGGTCCGTTTTCTCGATCGGACTGACCGTGCTCAATAATCTCTGAGGGTTGGAGCTTGACTCTGACATCAATCATTGCCGACCTCCCAGGACCGCGATGCCGCGGGACTTTTTGTCAGCCTGCTGCGCCCCCAGCGTGATGAGGTGACCTTCACACGTTCGGAATGGAAACGGAGTATCTCCTCGGTTGCTCCCAACCGGTCAGGATGGGCCATGGCTGCCAGGCAGTCCCCGACCTGGTCGAGAGGTAGGGGCGGCATGGCGAGGAGAGCGGATAGCGGATCGTCAGACTCAAGCCGCTCCTCTGCCCACGCCCGGAGGTCCAGGTGATGAGAGCGGGCGAAAAGGGCTAAGACCCGGCGGTGGGTGTGGATGTCTTCGGTACCGGTGTCAGAGATCTGGATAGCCGTTTCCATTTCAGCTCCTTTAAGTCTCTTCAGGCTCTGATGGTTCCTTCTGGATCGGATGGATAGGACTTGTGACGCTCGGAAGAGATGGGACGGATTGAAGTATTAGCCTGCCCAAGAACTGCCCAGTGCTCAGGTTTTCCATAGCGGCTGCAACTCTAAGTCGGCGGGCGGCCTCTGAGCTCACCCTGGCCGTGATGGGTTCGACTGGAACGGACGGTTTTTTTGGTGTCATGCCATCTCCTGAGGTTCAATCTAGGCTGACTTGTCTTCGTGTCAATGTTGCAATGTTGCAATGTTGCAAAAACGGAAAATTGATCGGAGTCGAGGCCATTCTTAGCAGCCGTTTCGCAATTTCCGCGAATCTCTGTGCGGCAGCTGGCCTGTCTCGGCCCACCACAACAGGCTCAACGACGCAAGATTAAGCAAACAAACGTATTAGGGGAAAAGGTGTTAATGATCTAATTATCATCATCTCTTTGCGGAAACGAAATGGGGTTTTAAAACCTTACACACCCAGACCGTCGAGGTCCGAATTACCCGCAACCCCCACCCCCCCTGGAAGGACCCGTGATGTGGTGGCCATGGATGAATTCAGCCGTAACAGACTTGTATGCTTTATTTGCGTCGATTGGTCGAATGCGGTCAGTAGGTCAGGGCAAATCGTGCCATTGGATTCCACTGCTTCCGGCATCTGTTTTTTCTGATCCACTACTACGCATATAGTTCGCACTCAGTCTCTTGTTGTATTCGAGAGGGGCACGCTGCCAATTCCCAGCCGGGGGATTTGAACCCGCTTGGCCAGGGTAACTTGCGCACGCCGGACCCTTGAGAGATCGACTCCCAGGTATAGCACTGTGGTGTGAATGTCCTTGTGCCCAAGGATCGCCTGGATGTCCTGGATGGGCACGCCCTCCTCACTCATCCAAGTGGCATAGGTGTGCCGAAGCTTATGGGGAGTAAGTTTGGGGATATCCACTGCCTCACTTGCCCCATCCATCACTCGCTGGATCCGCCCACGAGTTACCAAACGACCTTCAAGGGTGGGAACCATGTACCCATGGGGTTGGGCGATGGCCCTCAAATTTTCCAACAGCCAGTATGGGACAGGCCGGGGTTGAGCTTCTCTGCCCTTTGTCTCGGCGGGCATATAGATCCCATGTTCGAAGTCCAAATCCTCCCATCTAGCTCTGCATGCCTCAGACACTCTTAGACCAAACCCAATCATCAAGCGAATCACCAAGGCAATGGCTGGCTCGTGCTCCGTGAGTGCATCAACCTCCTCTACCCAGGCAGTGACCTTGTCTGTTGGAAGCATACGACTGGGCTTCCTTTGCTGCTTCAATCTGGGGATTGACCATGGGATGGCTTTGATCATCTGCCGAGCAACGGCCCACTTGAATAGCAGGCGGAGGTATTTCCTCCAAAGTTCCGTAGTCCCCTTCCCGTGGGTAGCTAGATAGGCGGTCTGTGCCCTCTCCACCCGTTCAGTGGTCGCATCCGAGAGTTTTAGATCGGCCAATTCCCCCAGGTGCAGGCGCCCAAACCGTTCAAGGTTCTCAACGTGCGATGCACTTCGCCGCAGACTATGGGTTTCTACCCAATTACCGACCAACTCCCCCACCGTGGGCTCTGGTTCAATCCCGCGAGCCCTCAGCTTGGCCGCTTGGTAGCGCTCCATCGCCACTTCCCATGCTGGCTCTATCCGGGTTTCCTTTGTTGTCTTTCGCTCCCGCTTCTTGTTGACTGTGAAGCTGGCGATCAGGTAGGGCGTTTTCTTGGTGCGAATGAGGCTGAGGGATTCAAAACGACGAATAGTTACCATTTCGACTCCTTGATGAGCATGTGTTTTACCGACAGAGTTCCCAAAATTCTCGGGGCCGCGCGGCACCGCAGCCCCGAAGGCACACCGGCCTACCATTTGCGAGTTCTGATGGGGCAACCACCCCCCATTTTTTCTCGCACCAAAGGCATACCGTTGGAGTCCTGATGTATGCCCCGCCCCGGGAGTGTCGTCCCAAGGGCACACGGATCGGTGCATCCGTGCTGGGAAAGCAGCGGCCCATCGTATTGAAGGCACGCGGCATGAAGCCTATCCCCTAGCCATGCTCAAGCCATACATGCGATCGGCGTCCTGAATGATAGACTTAGTAGCCTCAGGAGTAGGCTGCGGGAATAGGTCAGCAAGCGCGTTGGGCCAATGGAGTCCACCATGGGCCTTGGCTTGTAAGAGATAACAAAAGACCCGGTTTAAAACGTCCTGGTTGACACCCAATTTCTCGATCTCATCCTTAGCCAGCATTGCGTATGCGCGTCTTCTCGCCGCCATTGATTCATTCTGTGCTGCAGCCTCCCGTCTGGTATCCGATGCTTTTAACAATGCATCCTCAAGAGCCTCGCAACGGATCTGAGCTACTTCAAATTCTTCGCAAGTGTTATGCATTTGATGCTTGGCTTCGCTTTCTCCAGTACCATTAACCACGGCGGCTTTGTATGCGGTACGAGCAGCCTCTTGGGCAGCCCGAGCCTTATCAACCTTTTCCTGGGCTAGGGGCACTTCCTCTTCCAGGCGAACCCGGTTGTCGTAAATCTCCCGATATACTCTGAATGCACGATTGAAGTCATCTTGCAGATCTTTTAGTTTTTGGCTCATATCGTTTTCCCTTGAATTGAAATTGTTGTGATAAATACTCCAGTAACCGATCTCGGCGGTGGTGCTCTGGTGACACCTTCTGCAAGGAGTTGCGCCCGCCTCATGCCCAGCCGCTATCAAGCAGTGCACGGGCTGTGGTTTCGCGTTCGAGTTCTTCATAGCGGGTTATATTTCCCCTGAATCGCAGGGGTATCGTGGGCATGGGCCCGTTGCGGTGCTTCGCAAAGATTAGATCCGCCTCTTCGCTGGCGGGCACCCCGGGGCGGTTGTCCCGGTGGATGAATAGCACGATGTCGGCATCCTGCTCGATGGCACCAGAGTCTCGGAGGTCAGAGAGCTGAGGGCGCTTCCCTGCACGGCCCTCCACCTCACGGTTGAGTTGCGAGAGGACCACTACCGCCAGGCCACGGTCCTTGGCCAACAATTTTAAAGCACGGCTGATCTCGGCTAAGCGCTGCGCCTCGTTAGGGCGGTTGCGTCCAGCGGGGCTGCTGACCAACTGCAGGTAGTCCACCACAACCAGGTCAAGCCGATGACCGCGGGCTAGGAGCGCATCCACCTGGGCGGTGATCTGGGGAGCCGTGATCTCGGCGCGGTCACAGACGTGCAGGTCTAACGCGTCCAATGCTTCTTTTGCCCGGGCCACCCGAGTGAACATATGCCAATCCTTGGCGGCGGACATGGCCTTCAAATCCACCTCCGCCTTGGCGGCCAATAGGCGCTGATAAACCTCGTCCCGGCTCATCTCAAGGCTGAATAAGGCAGCTGCACTGCGATGGCGCTCCAGCACCCCCAACGCCCAGTTGAGCGCCAATGCTGTCTTTCCGATGCCTGGCCGGGACGCTAGAACGATCATTTGCCCCGGCTGGAATCCCTGGGTGACGCCGTTGAGGCGAGAGAAGCCCGCCACCGTGATACCGCACTCGGAGCGCCCGTCCATGCGGCCCTGGAGCTTCGTTAAGACCTCGTCGGAGAAGTCCGCGGCATGAACCAGACCGGCGTCTTTCTGGTCGCCTTGCCCGATGCGGGCAAGGTGGGCCCCGGCCTTAGCGATCAGGTCGCCGATCTCGTCGGTATCCTCCACGGCATGGCGGACCAACCAGGAGCCGAGCTTAATGGCTTCCCTGCGGCGCCTGTGGCGCTTGAGGATGTCCACCAGCACCCGGGGGCGGGCAACATCCATGGCGGTGCAAACATCGATGATGCCTGTGAATTCACCAATCTGGCCGAGCGTGCCTAACCGAATCATCGCATCCTTCAGCGTCAGCGGACTGATCTCAATGCGTTCCTGGAGCAACTGCACGGCAGCCTCCCAGACGGCCCGGTGGCCAGGGTGAACGAAGTCCGCAGGGTCGAGGTAGCCCGCCAGCTCAGCAGCCTCCAGATCGCCCCCACCGCTGCACAGGGTGGCCAGTAAGGAGCGCTCAGCGTCGATATCCTCAGGGAGCTTTTCAGGCATCCAGCTCATGTGGGCACCTCACAGATGATTTCAGCCTGTTTGGGGGTTATCCGATCCAACACCTTCTGGGCCAGGGGCAGGAGCTGTCTGTAGGCACGCTTCTTGGGGCCGTAGAAAGTGGAAACGTGCATCATGGCCTTGCAGCGGGTATCCCATACCCTGTTCACAGCTTCCGGAAGCCTTGACAGCGCACTCGGATAGCGCTTTTCCAAGACCTCTGCAGCGTAGTACACCAGCCCCGCCATGCGCAGCAAGTCTGCGGGGATTCCCTCGTTTATGCAGGACTGGAATGCTCGTTCCGCTTCGGCGAGCGGCCCCTTCTGAACCGGCTCGCCTGTGATTGGGTGTTCCAACGGTGCGGCGTGGTAAACCTCTGCGACCAAAGGAAGTAGTTCAGGAGCGCAGTCCTGGGAGGGCGTCCTCTTTCTCGGCTTCTTGGCAGCCTGAGTCTCAGGAGCCCCCATTTGGGGGCTAAGGGGGGTAGTACCTGGAATCAGGTTAAGGGAATCAGGAATCAGGGCGGCTTCTTCCGTGCTGGTTCCATGCTCGGCCAATGCATGCACTATGTTTGCACCGTGCATGTCCGGTGCGGGTATGGTGCTTGGGCCTTCTTTGATATGTGGCTGTTGATGCTTTTTCCAGTTCACAACCTGGATAAACCACGTTTTACCTATTGAATAGCGTAGGATGAATCCCCTGGTTGCAAGCCCATCAAGCAAAGAATTGACATCGCATTCATCGTAGGGCAGAACCTGAGCCTTGATTTTCTTGGGCCTATCCTCCATGCGTCCTTCTCGGTCTGCGATGGTCCACATGCCGATAAAGAGCAGTCGTCCAAGCGGATCCAATTCGGCTAGGAGGTCGTTCTCAAAGAATCCTGGCTTGATATTCCTGGAGCGTGCCATTACGCCACCACTGCTTCCCTTGAATCCAGGGCCTGATTTCGGCGATGGAGGCCGCTCTTAGGGCTCGCAGACTCAATTACCTGTATGAGAACGTCCATTTGATGAATTGCATCCTGCACTTGAGGGACGGGGCGATACCTGCACACGGCCTTGCCTGATCTGCTCGAGCAGTGAAAGTCGTCAAAGTTGATCTGGATCATCCCTTCCCCCCCAACGCTCGGCGCATTGCTTTGGAGTTGGCGGCGGCATGGTTGAGGGAGACACGTGCCCCTTCAGGGCTCTTGAGCACTTCGAGGATCAAGCCCCTTTCCAGGCCGATCTGGAAGGTTCCGTCCATCTTGTTGTTCACGTCTATGGTTCGTGGCGCGCCCACCATCCCCCCCTCTGCAAACTTGGGAAGGATACTTTTGGGCACCTTGAGTCCGTTGAGTGCATGCATTAAGTCCGTTCCGTAGTAACTGACGGCAGCGGCATTTTGAACGAACTCACCGTTGGATAGTCTCGCCAAGATGCTGTCACTGGTGCCGGTGCCGGGGCCCCGTATCTCGCCGCCAGTGGCGGCTCCGCCGAAATATGCCGATGCAGCGGTCATCGCCATGCCCATCCACCCCCCGCCACCGCTGCCACCGGCGGAACTGCCACCTAATGCTTCCAGAGCTTGCAGGACCATCATCTTGGCAATGACCTGAGCCAAGGCCTGCAGGATGCTCTGGGCCATGCTCCTGAATGCGTCCGAGGCGCTCGCCGTCCCGGGCGCGATGTTGGCCAAGGCGGTTCCCAGGCCGTTCACTGTCGCGTCCACGCCGGCCTTCTCCAGCGCATACCACTCGTTCTGCATCTGGCCTACCGAGATCCGCACACCATCGATCTGGATCTTGAGGGCGGCGGCTTTGTTCAGGAGGTCCGTCTGTTCGCCACCAGAGGTCTGTGCAGCTTTCTGCACCAGTGCGTCATAGGCCGTCTGGGCCGTCTGGAGCCATGTGAGATAGACCTGAACCTTCTGCTGCTGGGCCTCCAGGTAACCGATATTCCCAGAGCTGACGTTCTGCTCGATGGCCGAGAGGGCGACGGACTTGGTTGTATCCGCCCGGTCCATCTTCTGTTGCTGGATCTCGACTTCCTTCTTGATGATGGCGAGGCGCTGCAGCTCCTGAAGCGTGAGCTTGTCGTTCGCGCTGGCGGTTTTGATGCGGGCTTCGTATTCCGAATTGATGGCGGAAAGGGTCTTGGCTCCGATCTGCCCCTGAGCAGCTTCAAACTCGGATTCCAACTTCAAGGATTCGGTCGCCGCTGCGGCGCGCTTCTCCCTGGCTTCCTCCTCCAGCGCCACAAGCTTGGTGGCCAATTCCACTCGCTTTGTGGCGGCTTGATTTTCCAAATCGTTGATCTTCGTCTGAGCGGCCTGCTTCTCCTCGGGTTTCTTCGCGGCGGCTCGGGCCTTCTCCTCCGCTTTGATCTGGGCCGCGATCATGTCCTGCTCGTTCTCGGCCTGCAGCTCGAGCAGCATTTTCTTGTCTGCCAGGTATTGTTCCAGGCTGATCAGGCCCGACTTGTAGGCGGCCTCCTGCATGGCGGCCACCTGGTCAAGGGACGCCTTCTCCAGTTCGGCTTCTCGTTTTGCTTCGGCTGCGAGTTCGGCGGCCTGGGCCTTGCCGAGGGCGGCCTTCGCATCGCCGCCCCCGTCGGGGATGGTAGGCTTCTTCTCTGCAATTTTGGTCTCAGAGGATTGGCCACTGTAGCCCTGCGCCGCCTTCCACCTCGCCTGTGTGTTCGCCCATGCATCATCCAACCTGGATTTGATGGTCATGTACTGCACGGCTTTTGTTTGCCCGGATAGGGGGCTCTTGTCGGACTGTAGCGCTTGGTATTCTGCCTCGACCTGAGCTTGGTAGGCTTTTGCGGACTCCAAGTCCGCTAGGGCCTGGGCCTTTTTGTCTGCATGGATTTGGGTGTGGGCCTGGTGCTGCTCCCAGAGCAGGGCGGTGACTGTGGCAATCCCCTCCCCCTCCTTGCTCAAGGATGCTTGGTAATCAGGGGAGATCGCTATGAGTTTGTCCTTAATCTCCTTGAGCTTGCCCTCGTGCTTTTGACGCTCTTGCTGGGAGAGGTTGCCGTCTTTAAGCGCCTTTGCCTCCCGTTCATACTGTTTGATGAGGTCACCACTCTGAGATACCCGGTCATAGGAGGTCTGAGCCTCTTTCACCCATTCCTGACGGGAGGATTCCTGGGCGGACTTCAGTGCCAGGTACCCCGAAACCAGGGCTGAGAGGCCAACAACGGCCAGCCCAAGGGGCGAACCGAGTGCCGCAATGATGGCGGGGCCTACCGTACGGAGGGCGGCGACCGTGGCGGTGCTGGCACTGCCCAGCAAACCGAAAGAGAGAACTGCGGTCTTGCCCCAGGCAGGGACTTCAGCCATAGCCACAGTCATGTCCTTCACCGCTGTGGTGAGGGTCGGCAGGGTGGTGACAGCAGTCTTGACCAAAGCACCTTCTGCCGCCTGCCTTAAATCTTTCAGTGAGTCGTTGAAATCCTCGGCCGCCGCGGCGGCATCACCCGAGAGCACGCGCCCCAGCTTCTCCAGCTTGGTCCGCGCCTGCTCAAAGCCTCCATTGGCAAGTTCGTTCAGCAGCGGGATCAGGTTCGTGCCGCTCTTCCCGAAGATGCCCATCATGGTGGCAGCCTTGCCCGCACCATCCGCATACTTCGCCTGAGCATTGGCGATCTTGACCATGGCTTGGTCCAGGGAGAGGCCCTGAAGGTCTTTGGCTGAAAGCCCGATGCGCTTGAAATATTCCGCCGTGGATGCATCCCCGCTCTGGAGGGCATCCATTGACTTGGCGAGCTTGTTGAACCCCTTCTGCAGGTCCTCTGCGCTCACGTCGGCGGTGGCCGCCATGGTGGTGAGCACGCTGAGCTGCTCCACAGCCACGCCGGTCTTCTGGCTCATCTTGTTGAGGCCTTCGGCAGCGTCCAGGGCTTTCGCTGCGAAACTGGCGATCTGCTGGGCGGCGAAGAGCGTTCCCAGGGCGCCCAGGGCATCCCCGGCGCTCTTTCCTTCGTCTCCGGTCTTCTTGACTTCGTTCTGCACCCGCTTCAGGGAGTCGATGACTTCCTTGATGCCATCGGCGCTGAGGCGCACTCGCATGTCTTCAGCCATGGTGGGATTCCTCCAGGATGGAGTGGATGTATTTGGAATCCCTCATGGATGAGGGGGCGGCCTGGACTTCTCGGATTCCGAAACGACTTCTTCGGAGATCAAAGCTATTCCTTTCTGCAGGCCTTCGGCCTGGCTCCTCTGAGCCACAGTTTGGGGAAGTATTCATCGGTGCCTCTTGTTGTGGGGCTTTGACTTGGTTTTCACTAAGCATCCCTCTGCTCCGGTGCATGGGTGCTTAGTTGTGGGAGCGTGCTAGGCGGATTCTTACTTTGTTCGGAAGGGTATTGTGTGTGAATAATTAATCACATTGTCTATTCATCAGTCAGAATGGAAGACCGTATCTCTTCGCCATTCCTGCCTGAAGGGCTTGCATCTCGTCCGTGGGGGGGGATTGCAGGCCAGTGATGCCAACCCTTTGACGAATGAATTCAGGCCAAATTGCGTGGCCTCGTCCCAATTGCGCTGCGGCAAAGGCGCGATACAACGCCTCTCTTGCTGACTCTACCGCCTTGGTGATTTCTTGATCTCTGATAGATTCCCAGGCCATTGCTGTGGATGTACGGATGCGCTCATCAATACCGCAGATATTCGTATCCCTCTCATGGGTTTCTAAAGCGGCTTGAATCGCCTGGGTCCTCAAGGTTGCCAGTTCTACTTCTTCTTTGGCCTTCTGTAAAATATTACGCGAATCCGCCTCATTCCCGCTTCCGCCGATGCAGGCGGCCTTAAACCCCACCTCGGCATTCGTGACAGCCTTATCCGCACGGGTGCATTCTTCCCGGGCCTCCTGGAGCAATCCCACAAGGCGGGCTCGCTCTGTGTGGAAATCGTGGCGTTGTTTCTGTAGGCGGGCTAGGTTCTGCTTTATCTCTTCAATTTGGTTGCTCATAGCGACTCCTGTAACTATTGGAAAGGTGTGGCTGTACTGCAGGCCGACGTGCGCTGCTATCGAACCACTTCGGGTGTTGAGGTCCGACTCGCAAGCCACTCATCCAAGTCGGATTTTCGATATCTGCACAACCGCCCGACACGTATCCAGGCTGGCCCGATGTTCTTTACCCGCCAGTCACTCAAGGTAAGGACTGATAGGGGCTTTTCGATGCCTCCAAGGTAGATTGCGGCCGATTGTGGGTCTAGCAGCTGGGAGGGGGTGCCAACTGTTGACGTGTTGGATGGGGTGGTAGCGGAGTCTTCTTTCACGGCTTCTCCTTGATGAAGCGGCCTGGATTGGCCGTCACATGCAAGGGTGTGCTGTGAAGGCTGTCGACGAAGTACTGAACTCAATAACTCGTGGATTGGTGCGGGTCTTCATGCGCCCGGAAGAACACCATTCGCTTCTTCCTTGTGGCCACCGATGCCACCAAGCAGGCGGTCTATTCCCGGCTTGCCCAACCGGCAAGAGTTGGCCGCAACATCGCCCTCCCTGGCTGGGCCTCCGAAGAGTATCTTTCGCAGGTATGCGCTGAGAAGCGGGTCAAGATCGGGAACCCCAAGACCGGAGGAGTCACCTGGGAATGGCACAAACTGCGGGAACGCAATGAGGCCCTAGACCTCTGGAGCTACCAGGTCGCTGGGTACTGGGTGCTGACCCGCATCCTACATCCAGACCTGGGAGGTGAGGATGGCCAGACCATCATGGAGGACCTCGCCCGCCAAGCCGCAGCGGCAAAGGAAGAGATCAACTACACCGGCGGGGGAGGGTGTCGAATACGGAGCCAGGGGTACCAAGGCTAGAATAAGAATTTGGTGTGGCGTGTAACTGGTTTCTGGTTACACTCATCACATGGAAGGAAGGGGTAGATGACGAAGCACCAAAAATGCCTGAATAGGTTGGGTGCCGTTCCAACCCCATCTGACTTCACGTGGGACGAATTGGTTGCGCTGTTGAACAACCTTGGTTATAGGCAGCTGAATGGTTCAGGCTCGCGTCGAAAATTTTATCACGAGGGCAAAGATGACTTAATTGTTTGCCACTCTCCGCACCCACACGCGGTGGTTAAGAGGGGATGCCTTAGGGATGTTGCCGACCATCTTAAGGCCTGTGGTTTTATGGAGTAACTTATGGACATTATGGTTTATAAAAATTTCGAGGGAACTGCCGAGCTGGATATGCAGGATCGTATTTGCAGAGGCAGGGTGCTCTTTATTAATGACCTCATTACCTATGAGGCTGACACTATTGATGAACTTGAGGCTGAGTTCCATGCCGCAGTGGATGACTATCTTGAGACTTGCAGGACGTTAGATCGCAAGCCGCATAAGCCGCTCAAGGGGGTGTTCAATGTGAGAATAAGCCCGGCATTGCATAAGGCGGCGGTGCTGCGGGCTGCAAGAGAAAACATCAAACTTAATGAGCTTGTTGGTAAGGCGATTGATGCTTATGTGAATGGCAGTCCTCACGTAACCACTAATACTTATTACACTATTCATGGTTCAAAACCATCTGGTCTTAAGCCATTTACTGCCGGGATGCAGGATTCCGTTTGGACTACTGGGAGCACCCATGGCCACTGAAAAGAAAACCAAGAAGTCTCAAAACGATGCTCTGCCTCCACTTGCGATGCTAGAGGTGGCCAAGCTTATGGCTAAACATTATGGGCTAAAAAATGGACTCTATGACTTAGTCGTGGAGTTCAAAATTGGAACCGGTATGGTCGGGCCCAAAGATGATAAGTTCCCAGGTGCGATGATCGGCGTTTCCAGCCTGGCCCTAGTCCCGACCTCGGAGACAGGACCCCTTACTATCAATGCGGGAGACTAATCGATAGTCCATCCCACTCCTTGAAACAAGCTCCTCTATGTGAGGTGCTTGTTTATTAGTAACATTCTTACTCTTCCACCAAATCAAACAACCCAGGCAACTCAGGCCCTTCCATCCGGGAGGGTTTTTCTTTTTTCGCACCACAAGCAGATCCTCTGCTGGGTAGACCAGCACCTCCCAGTGCCTGGCCTGGACCCAGCCGCGAAGGAACGCCTCGGGAGTGACCCATCCACGGACAGCCCGGGCCGCTTGGTTCCTCTGGCCAGGGCATTCCATTGCTGAATCGGCAGCTGCCAGCGCTGCCCGGAGGCTTCCCCTCTATTCCTGGTAAGGAGACTTGTTGATGACCACCATTCCCTGAAGCCTGGAGGGGGGTGCGTTGAATGCACACCCTTCTCTTCTTTGTCCAGGCGGCGGGTAGCGGTTCGGTTAATCTTCAGCATTGCGCACGCATCGGCGCTGATCCACTAAGGGTTTCAGCTGGTCTTCTTTGCTTTGCGGGCGGCCTTGGACTCCCGGGCTTTTGCTTCCTTTGCTGGGTCGATGGTTCCTTTCAGTATTCCGTCTATCCGAGCCCCGATCTCTTCTGCTGCATCCTGGAGTCGGTGGACGGCGGTCCGGGTGTAGATGTCTGTCACGGTCTTCTCTGTATGCCCGACCAACTCCGCCACAAAGCCTTTCAAGCCCAGGTCTGAGGCCACGCTGGAGAATGTGCGGCGGAGGTCATGCAATCCGGGGTCCTGCTCCTCTGGCTCGCCCTCCTTGGCCAGTTTGGCTGCCACCCGCAGTCGCTCCCACGGGTTCTGGAGGGCGGTGAAGGGCTTCCAGGTCCGGGTCTTGTCCTCCCCGATGACAACCCGCCCGGGGATGACATAGGGGCACCCGAGAGTGTGTACCAAGCCTTGAAGGTCAGCCACCAAAGCAGAGCACAGGCGGATCACTCGGGGGCGGCCCGTCTTCTTGCCGGTCTTGTGAAACTCGGGGGGTATGCGGATCTCCTTCTCTTGGAGGTCCACCCATTCCCAGCGAAGCCCCTGGATCTCGCCTTTGCGCATCCCCGCCAGGAGACCCAGGCGCAGGGCCACCAGGACTTCTGGTGTTTCCTTCGACCCCCGAAAGGCTTGCCCCAGGGCCACCAGCTCCGCATCAGACAGGCGGCGATCCCGAGCCTTCTCGGGGTTGCGGACCTTCACCACGGCCACGGGGTTGGTTCCCAGGTCCCGGAGTGACCACTCCTCTGCCCGCTGGAACATGGTGCGCATGACGGCCCGAACCCTGTTGGCTTGGGTCGGGGTGTCCTTTCCAATCTTGAAGAGCAGGGCGGAGACATCCCCGGGGGTCACTTCCCTGACGGGCATCTTTCCCAGGGCCGGGAGGATGAATCGGACCAAGTAGCGCTTGATGTTCATCCGCCAGGATTCGGAGTTACCGGGCATGTGCTCCAGCTCGTAGCGCTCTGCAAGGTCAGACACCGTGAACTTGGCCCGCCGCTCTTGCTCTGCGGCCTTCTTGGCGTTCACCTTGGCCTGATTGGGGTCCGTGCCGTTGTTGAGTTGTCCCCATGCTGTGGTGTGGGCCTTCTTCGCAGCGTCCGGGGTCATAGCCGGGAACACCCCCAGGGTGTGGATCTTTTGGTGGCCCTGAAAGCGGTAGCGGAGCACGAAAGATTTCACCCCGGCTTTGGTCACTTGGACGCATAGGCCCTTGTAGTCCTTCACCGGATAGAAGCGGTTCCCGTCCGGGTCCGCTCCAAGGCTCCTGATATCGGTCATGTTCAAGGCGATGCGCTTCTCACTGGCAGCCATAGACCCTCCCCGGATGTGATGATGGGTGATCCCGTCATCACACCATCATCACATTTTGGGCCTATGTCAACCTGAATTGAACATGCTTTGCATGGCTCGTATCTCTGTAAGTTCCATTATTTCATAATAAAATTAATTGTGGCCTATCTTGACCTGTGTACGTGGATGTGACTCATAATCAGAGGGTCCCCGGTTCGAGCCCGGGAGGAACCACCAGCACCAAGCCCTGAAGCCGAAAGGTTTCGGGGCTTTTCTTCTGATGTTAGTAAGGTCTTTTTTGGGGAGTGATTCCCCCATTACGC
>Ga0316613_10001798_pt1 | contig 14309 bp, 11 predicted proteins | sample OWC_soil_day10_C_2_FD_207647 | JGI IMG/M metagenome (GOLD analysis project Ga0316613, IMG submission 207647) | Wetland soil microbial communities from Old Woman Creek delta, Ohio, United States - OWC_soil_day10_CT_b | ecosystem: Environmental > Terrestrial > Soil > Wetlands | place: USA: Ohio...
AGACGTGGCTTCAGGCGGGGTCAGTATGGTCATTGCCGAGTACGCATGGGTCGACAACGATGCCAGCAGGGCCTCACCCTGTCAACTTGGCATTGCAAGCGTGGATCATATCCCCGGGCTTTCATTGCTCGCACAAACCATCCAGGCCAATGGGGCCAAGGCGGCCATCCAGATATCGCACGCGGGCCGGCAGAGGTTCACGCTCGCCAGACCGAAGGCGCCGTCCACCGTTCCCTGGGAGGAAATCTATGCTGCTGGCTGTCCGGCTCCGGATGTGCTGACCTTTGAAGAAATCCTGCAGATCGTTAAGTCTTTTGGACAGGCGGCGAAGAAGGCGCAGATCGCAGATTTTGATATGGTAGAGGTCCACGCCTGCCACGGGTATCTCATTTCGAATTTCCTTTCTCCCCGGACAAACAAACGGACGGACTGGTACGGTGGCTCGCTGGAAAACCGTATGCGTTTCTTGCTGGAAGTCATTACAGAGATCAAGTGCCAGATAGGGCCCGGATATCCTGTCTGTGTGCGGGTGAGCGGCATTGATTATGAACCGGACGGCACGAAGATCGAAGAGACCGTAGAGCTTTGCAAGCGTCTTGAAGCGCTCGGGGTTGCTGCGATCCATATGTCGGGTGGAAATCACCACCAAACGATCCACGAAGTCAGTCCCATGGGAATGTCTCTGGCGCACAATGTATGGGCGGCGGAGGCTGTGAAGAAAGAGGTCAAGATACCGGTGATTGCCTCCGGCTCCATCACGAACCCTGAGTTGGCAGAAAGTATTTTGGCAGACGGGAAAGGGGACTTCATCGGTTTGGGCAGGCCCCTCTGGGCGGATCCGCAATGGCCCCTGAAGGCGATGGAAGGGAGACCGGAAGACATCAGGCCTTGTATACGTTGCAACGATGGTTGCTTGGCGAGAGGAGATCATCAAGCAAAGACAATCTTATGCTCGGTCAATGTCGCGGTTTGCAGAGAAGATGAATTCAGAATTACAAAGGCAGAACACTCCAAGAATGTTGCCGTTGTCGGTGGTGGGCCTGCCGGGATGGAAGCCGCGAGGGTATGTGCGTTGAAAGGTCATAAAGTGACGCTCTATGAGAAGCGAGAATTGGGCGGGGCTTTGATCGAGGCTTCTATTCCGGAATTCAAAGCGCCAGATCTAAAACCTCTCGTTGACTACTTCAGGACGCAGATCAAGAAACTGAAGATCAAAGTGGTCAAAGAAGAAGTCACGTCAAAGACCATTAAGAATGGTGGATTCGATGCGGTGATCGTCGCTGCAGGGGCGACCCCCTTAGCACTGGAAGATGTTCAGGGGATTAGCCATCGCAAGGTGACCAGTGCCTCCCAGGTGCTACACGGCAAAGCGAAGCTGGGGCAAAAGATAGCTGTGATCGGTGGGGGCATCGTGGGGACAGAAGTAGGTCTCTTTTTGGCCGAGCAAGGGAAGGAAGTGGTATTTGTTGAGATGCTGGACACATTTATGAATAACATCACCTTTGATGAAAAATTGGTATATGAAGAACGGTTTAGAAACCTTGACGTCTCAATCCATACTGGAAAACGTCTGGAAAGTGTCTCGGATCAGGGGATTACCGTTATGGACAGGTATGGTGTTCGAACGACGATTCCAGTTGATACGGTGGTAGTCGCCGCAGGTTTCAGGTCAAATAGGGATCTGGTCGATAGTCTGAAGAAAGATCCGAAACTACAAGTTTTCGACGTGGGTGACTGTGTCAGACCGCGTAAGATCTTTGATGCGATTCATGAAGGACATCTTGCTGCCAAATTGCTGAATTAGTACAATCGCATTCAAGCTCTTGGCATAAATTCCCTTCATTCTTCCCCTCCCGATTGGGGAGAGGGACGGATGGGGACAGTTTCATGATAAGAATTAATGCGTTTGTATTCACTTTTGAAAGAGATTTCGTTGGGAAGCGGTGACGTCAAGGGGCCGGACTCATCACGGATGTATGCGAGACGACACGGAGAATTTCACTGGATTTGGGATCTCAACCAGAATAATCCCATCCATACGTTACAGATTGGAAAATTTGGAGGTAAGAATGGAAAAAGTGCAAATTATTGACCTGAGTGTTCCTATCCAACAAACATCCCCGGGCTCACCCTTAAAAGTAGATATTGAATACATTGACCATAAGCAGGGCGCAAAGGTTTTTGGCTCCATTTTCGGACTCAAAGGTGGTGATTTTCCTGATGGTAATTTTTCAGCGGTCGAGAAGTTAACGCTGACCACTCACAGCGGCACCCACCTTGATGCCCCCTGGCATTATTGGCCAACATCGGAAGGAAAACCTTCGCGCACTATTGACGAAATCCCCCTGGAGTGGTGCTATTCCAATGGCGTGGTTCTGGATGTAACCCATAAAAAGGCAGGCGAGGAGATCGATATTGCCGATTTTGAAAAGGCCTTGGAGAAAATCGAATATGCATTGAAACCCTTTGATATCGTGCTGGTGATGACCGGGGCCACAAAGTTTTACGGAAAGGTCAATTATTCCCAGATGCACGCCGGCACAACCCGTGAAGCTGACGGACCTGAGGTTGATGACTGTTGACCGTGTGGACTTAATTTAGAAAGGAATGTATATTACAATCGCAAATGACCACCGAATGCGGAGCGTACTTTGTCGGTTCCACTGTCGCAAAGCCGCCCCGCCGTGGGAGGAAGTATGCGCTTCAGTTCCCACCATGGGAACGCTTTGGAGGATATCAAGAGGCGAGGGAGAAGGGTGAAGAACTTGACGACTGTTGCCGCACGCATGACCAAAGATCAATCAAATCTAAGTTGAAGGAGGTTCCTATGAAAAAAGTAAGGATGTCGGCCTTGGTAGTCTTTGTGCTCGTATGGGTGTATGCTCTCCTGATTGGGCTTTCGCCTGCCGGTGCCCAGGGGAGCGGACCGATCACACTGAATTTCGTCAGTTTTGCCCCTGCTGCCAATGTGGTGGAATTCCAGTATATCAAGAAAGAGTTGTTCGATCGAATCAATCAGCTTGCCGCCGGCAGATTGGTGATCAACGTGAAGGGGGGGCCGGAGGTCATCCCGCCATTTAACCTTGGCGCAGCCGTCAAGAACGGCACGATCGACATGGCGGGAATTCCCAACGCCTTTTTTGAGGACCTTGTGCCCGGTGTCGGCGTCACTCATCTCTCCATGTGGACCGCCCCTGAAGAAAGGAAGAACGGCGTTTATGAAGGCATCGGGGAAATCTACAAGAAGGCAGGCATGTTCTATTGGGGCAGGGGGCTGGCCACAGAACCGGGTTTCTTTATGCTGTTCCTGAACAAATCCGTGGAGAAGCCGGCCGATTTTAAAGGATTGCGACTTGGAGGCAGCACGTCGTTCCACGGGCAGTTCAAAGAGCTGGGAGCTGTCGCCTCGACCTTGCAGACGACCGAATACAACACGGCGATGGAGCGCGGCCAGGTTGACGGCCTCACGAGCTCCGTGTATATTGCGACGGCCTACGGCCTTCAGAGTGTCACCAAGTACGTCATTGACCCCGGGTTCTGGCGATGTTCGGTAGCGTTCCCGGTCAATCTTGCAAAATGGAACAAGATCCCCCCGGATCTCCAGAAATTGTTGACGAATGAAATGGCTGCCTTTGAAGAGAAGTTCATCCCTTACGAACTCCAGCAGAGGAATCAGTTTCTGAAGAGACTGACGGATGGAGGGATTAAGGTCCTCCGTCTCTCGCCCGATACAGCCAAGTGGTTTGTCAATGCCTCCAACGAAGGCGCATGGAAATACGCGCAGGAGAGGCAGCCGGGCGATATCATCCCCAGGATGAGGCAGTTGCTGACCAAGAAATAGTTTCGAGGTTCGGTTGTCATGGGGCTCCGTGGCAGCCAGGCTCCTCATCATGAGTGAAGCTCATCGCCAACACAGGAAGGACACAGAATGAAAGCTCACCGGACTTTGCTTAGAACCTGGGACCGGCTCAATGAAGCTATCATGGTCCTGGCGGGCATTCTCCTTTGGGGGCAAATGGTGATTGTCAACATCGAGATCGTCTCCAGGTATCTCGGTCGCCCGACGACATGGGTGGCGGAGATATCGAGCATCTTGATCCTCTGGATTCCTTTCATGATCGGCGGCTGGGTTTTGCGGAAGGAAGCTCATGTGAAGATGGACCTGCTGATCGAACGTCTCAGCCCTCGATCCCGGGCCCTGATCAACTTCGTCACCTCCCTGATCGGCGTGATCGTGATGTTTATTGTCACAGTCGCGGGATTCCTGACAACCCTGTACTGGATCGGAAACAAGACGCCCACGATGTTGATGCTACCCAGGTCGCCGATCATCGCCATCATTTTCGTAGGGAGCCTTTTGTTCACAATCCAATTCTTCATAAGAGCGCTGGAAAACCTGAACCAATGGAGATCGGGACAGGTAAGAGAGATGTCCCTGGACAAGTTTGAATCAAGTCTCTAACAGCTGGTGAAAAAGTCATTTTTCGCAGGCTGTTCAAAAATGCCCAGATGCCAGGCACCCGAAATACTGAGAAATGAGGCGTACTTGCCGGTACGCCACAGTGACGAAGGATGAGGGTAACGCCGCAGATGGGCGTTTTTCAGTAGTCTGTTAATACCGCGGAGAATCCTGATGGATTGGCAAAGTTGGCTCGTGGTCATCTTCGGAATTTTGCTGATTCTCATGGCGACGGGAATGCCCATCGCCTTGTGTTTCTTCGTCATCAATGTGATCGGCATGTATTTTCTCTTCGGCGGCATGATGGGCCTCCAGAACCTGATCAACTCCCTCTACAACAGCCTCAACAGCTTCATTCTTCTCCCCATTCCTCTGTTTATCCTGATGGGGGAGGTGATGTTCCAGTCAAAGATTGCGCCGACCTTGATCCACGTCTTGGGAAAATGGATGGGGAAGTTGCCCGGGAGGCTGGCTTTGCTTGCCGTGGCATCAGGCACTTTATTTTCGACGTTGACTGGAACTAGCATCGCCAGCGTTGCCATGCTCGGATCCACCCTAGTTCCTGAAATGGAGGCACAGGGTTACAAAAAACCGATGACTCTCGGTCCGATCATGGGCAGCGGGGGGCTCGCCATGTTGATCCCGCCGAGCGCGCTGGCTGTGCTGTGCGGCGCAATCGGAGAGATATCGATCAGCAGAATCCTGATCGGGATCATCGTTCCAGGATTGGTCGTCGCTGCGATCATGGCCATTTATATCATCTGCCGGTGTATGCTCCAACCGGAGATCGCTCCGATCTACGATGTGGGGAAAGTCCCTCTCTCAGAGAAAGTTTTGGATACGATAAAATACGTGCTTCCTCAGGGCTTTGTCATCTTCGCAGTGATCGGCCTGATGTTCCTTGGGATCGCTTCTCCGTCGGAGGCGGCTGCGAGTGGGGCTATCGGGACCTTTATCCTCGCGGCCTGCTACAAGAGACTGAACTGGGAAGTGATCAAGAAGACGACCATCAGTTCGCTTTCCGTCACCGGCATGATCCTGATGATCATTGGAGGCGCGCAGGCTTTTAGCCAGATCCTGGCATTCACCGGGGCCAGTGCGGGATTGGCCGAATTTGCCACGACCCTGCCTGTGTCTCCGATCTTTATCATCGTTATGATGCAGTTGATTATATTATTTCTCGGATGCCTGATGGATGTTGTCTCCATCATGATGATTACGTTGCCGATCTTTGTACCTGTGGTGAGAGAACTCGGCTTTAGCGACGTGTGGTTTGCGGTAACCTATTTGATCAACATCGAGATCGCCGGCATATCCCCGCCGTTCGGTCTGAGCCTCTTCGTGATGAAGGGCGTGGCCCCTAAAGGCACCACGATGGGCGACGTCTATCGGGCGGCCCTGCCCTTCATCGGTTGCAGTTTGGTCGCAATGACCTTGATCATCCTCTTTCCACAGATTGCGCTCTGGCTGCCCAAGATGACGGGCTCTCGTTAAAAGGCGTTGGTTTACCCAAGACCGGCCTGGGGCAAATTAGTTTAGGCAAGGGCATGGCTCATGACACGTTGTTGAAGAAGGCAAGTCCTCGCAGGATAGTTCATTGCCGTAAATAGGGGACGCATAAATGCGTCCCCTATTGGTTACGGGGTTGTAATTCGAGTCCAGGTTTCGTTCCCGGGAGAGAAAATGAGGTTTGAGTATCTGGAGCCGAAAAGCATCAGAGAAGCCTTAACGATACTGAGTCAGTATCAAGGGAAGTCGAAGATCATCGCTGGCGGGACGGACCTGATGTTGCAGATGAGGAATAAAGCCATCAGGCCGGAGTATGTGGTTGATATTACCAGAATACCCGGCCTGGACTATGTTACGTTTGACGATCGGCATGGATTAAAGCTCGGGGCTTTGACCACCATACGGACCTTAGAAACATCCGTTGAACTCCGACGAAAGTATCCAATCATTTCACAAGCTGCCAACCAGCTCGGCTCCGTCGCCATACGAAACGTTGCTACTGTGGGTGGAAATTTATGTAATGCTTTGCCCTCTGCCGAGACATCCCAGGCTCTCGTCGCGCTGTCCGCACAGGTAAAGGTGATTGGGCCTCGCGGAGAAAGGATACTGCCTCTCGAGAGCTTCTTTGCCGGTGTCGGGAAAACACTTCTTCAACCGGATGAGATTCTGCTTGAGATCCTCGTGCCCGAGCCGGCACCTCATACGGCCGGTATCTACATTAAACATTCTCCCAGAGGACCGATCGACCTGGCTATCGTGAATGTTACGGTTCTCATGACGATGGAGCCGGATCATAAGTTTTGCAGGGATGCAAAGATTGTGCTGGGGGCGGTTTCTCCAATACCGTTAAGGGCTAGGATGGCCGAGAATGTGTTGAAAGGGAAGAATGTTGACAGAGCTCTGATTGATCGGGCGGCTCAGGTTGCTTCGGATGAAGCACGTCCAAGACATGGGAGTATCCGCGGCTCGTTTGAATACAAAAAGGAGATGGTGAAGGTCCTCACGGGCCGAGCCATCAGAGAAGTGACTGCTTTAAAAGATTGAATCATCGAATGCCGGAATACTGGAACGTTGGATTGTTGGGTTTAAATACGAATAAGGTTTTCTTTACCCATTATTCCATCATTCCATTACTCCACTTTTTTCATCTACTACGAGGAAAGAAATGAAGAAGATCCTTGAGCTCAGGGTAAACGGTGAAATGCATGAAATTCTAATCGAGCCCTGGTGGAGTCTGGCGCGCGCACTGCGTGAACAGTTGGGTTTAACCGGAACCAAGATAAGCTGTGAAACTGGGGATTGCGGCGCTTGCACCGTGCTCATTGATGGCAAAGCAGTGAAGAGCTGTCTTTTCCCCGCGATGAAAGCCAGAGGCAGAGAGGTCATGACTATCGAGGGGATCAGTAGTAATAAGAAAGGTGAATTGCATCCGCTTCAGCAAGCGTTCGTTGAACATTTTGCGGTTCAATGCGGGTATTGTACTCCTGGAATGATTATGACTGCTAAGGCTTTGCTTGACGAGAACCCGAAGCCGACAGAGGAACAGGTCAAGGGGTATCTCTGCGGCAATTTGTGCCGCTGCACCGGATATACCAAAATCATTGAGGCGGTGTTGGCCGCTGCAGATAAAATCTAAAAGGCTGATGAAAAACGCCCATCTGCGGCGTTGCCCTCATCCTTCGTCGTTGCGACGTACATCCGAGTACGTCTCACTCCTCAGGATTTCGGGCGCCTTGCATCTGGAGCATTTTTGATCAGCCTTTGAAAAATCACTTTTTCAGGATCCTGATAGACAGGAGAACTCAAGGATGTCAGAGTTATTAGTCGTTGGTAAGAGTGTGATCAATGTAGATGCTTTCGACAAAGTGACTGGAAAAGCAAAATACGCTTCGGAAGAGGGGATTGGCATTCCAGGAATGCTTTTTGGAAAGATGTTGTATAGTCCCCATGCCCACGCAAAGATTGTAAGCATCGATACCTCGAAAGCGGCGCGGATGAAGGGCGTAAGGGCTGTTCTCACGGGAAAGGACACGCCGGGCCATCGAAGCGGCATGATGATCGATGACAGACATGTCCTCTGCCATGAAAGGGTACGGTTCGTGGGAGATGCCGTGGCTGTTGTCGCTGCCGATAGTGTAGAGGCTGCAGAGGAAGCTTTAGAATTGATTGAAGTCGAGTATCAGGAATTGCCTGCCTTGTTTGACCCTGAAGAGGCAATGAAGCCAGATTGTCCTGTCATCCTTCATCCGGATTTTCCAAATTACGCGAGGCCGATCTACGGCTATCTGGGAAAAGACCTGCCTGGTCCAAACGTCCATACTCACCACAAGGTCCGAAAGGGCAATGTGGATCAAGGCTTTCAGGAAGCCGACGTCATCATTGAGAACAGGTTCCAGAATGACAGGATCATCCATTGCCAACTTGAGCCCTTTAACGCCGTCTGTTATCCGGAAAGCGACGGGAGCATCACGTTATGGACCTCCGGGCGCCTTTATATGACCCATGGGCCTATTTGTCGGGCTTTTGGGTTGTCCCCGAGTAAAATAAGGGTGAGGACCGGCTACTTGGGTGGCATGTTTGGCATCGTAGGAAGGCCGGAACGGTTTGCGGTACTCATCACGTTAAAGACCGGGAGGCCCGTCAAAGTGGTTTATACCAGGGAGGAGTGTTTTATCGATGGCCTGAACAGACTCCCTAAGATCATCTACATCAAGGATGGCGTCAATAAAGACGGGACGATCGTGGCTCGGGAAATGAAAGTGATTGTCAATTGCGGAGGTTACACCGACCATGGTCCCTTGACGATCCGGAATGGTGCCTTTCACGCGTCTCAGTACCGATTGCCAAATTACAAATGGGATGCCTACGGTGTCTATACGAATGAGCCTGTGGTTGGGCCCCTCCGTGGGTTTGGGAGTGCGGAGGCGCTTTGGGCAACGGAACAGCAGATGGACATCGACGCGGAAAAGATAGGGATGGACCCGCTAGAGTTCAGGATGAAGAACACCATTGATGAGGGCGAAATCGATGTCCGGGGGCAACGGGTTCACAGCATCGGGGCGAAAGAATGTCTGGGAAAGGTTGCCAAGTGGATCGAACTGGACAAGCCGAGCAGGCCTCCCGAGGGTTCTATCCGCTACGGGAAAGGACTTGCTCTCGGGAACAAATATACCATGGCCGATACCGCCTCAGCAGCGGCGGTCAAGGTACACATGGATGGCACCATTGAGATTTTCCATGGGGGCGATGAGTGCGGACAAGGCCTCAATACCGTTCTCACCCAGATCATTGCCGAGGAATTTAAGGTCTCTTTCGATAAGGTCAAAATCGTGTGGGGAGATTCTGCCCGGGTTCCCTATGATTTTGGCACGGCTTCGAGCCGGAGTACCCTTTATATCGGAAATGCCGTTCGCCTCGCCGGCCAGGATGCTAAACGGCAGATCTTTCAGATCGCAGCCAGGATACTGAAGACGAATTCCGAAAATCTTGAAATAGCGGACGGGACGATTTTTCTGAAGGACGCTTCAAGCAGGAGGATCGACCTTTCTGACCTCTCCCTATCTGCCTCCAAGGAAGCACGAGGGACATTGAAGATGGCGTTCTGCTTGGAGGAAGGCGGAGAGATCCTTGGCAAGGCGACTTTCTGGGGACATCCGAGCGAGGAGGACACTGAAACCGGTCAGGGTGAGAAACTGGCGATGAGCTACGATTACGGTGTTCAAGGGGTGGAGGTGGCTGTCGATATTGAGACCGGCCTGGTGAAAATACTGAGATTCTGTTCGGCCTTTGATACGGGAAAGACGATTAACCCAAAGATGTGCGAAGCCCAGCTCGAGGGGGGAGCAGGGATGGGCATTGGCAGCGCCCTGTTTGAGGGGTTCGTATTCAGCGACAAAGGGGAACTGCTTAACCCCAACTTTCATGATTACCGGATCTGCAGTGCCATGCAGGTTCCCAGTGGAGATCGGATGAAATCCATGACGGTAGAGATTCCCCACAGGGAAGGTCCGTTTGGGGCAAAGGGAATCGGTGAAACGGCCATGTGTCCTTCGGCTCCGGCAATTGCCAATGCGATATACCATGCGACAGGGGCCAGACTCACCCATTTGCCAATGACTCCTGAGCGGATTTTTGAAGCGATCAAAAAGAAATGACGGGAAAATCCATAGAATTGGCCGGGACTATATCTTAAGCAACCTTGCCGCATTCGAGTAGCAGATTCTTTCCTTATCCAGGTCGGAAATGGGGGCCTCTTTGATAAACCGAATAGCTTCCTCGGTTCTTTCATACGGATAATCAACCGCGAAAGCGATCCGGTCCACTCCCATGCCTAAATAGGCACACAGGAAGGCAGGGAAAAAGAACACCCCGCTAATGGTAATCGTAAAATTCGCTTTAACGTAATCGCTAGGTTTTTTCTCAATCCTCGGTTTTGTCCCTTTCCAGGGTTTGATCCAGTAAGCATCCATGCGAGTCAGCCAGAAAGGCAGCCCTTCCCCCATGTGCCCGACGATGATCTGCAATTTGGGATGTCTATCAAAAAGTCCGCTATAGATCAGACGCATGGAATGGAGGGCGACATCTGCCGCATAGCCGTGGGGCGGACCTGCCAGTTCGAAGCCGTAATCATCGGCATAGCCTTTAAGAATAGATGTGGATGGGATTTCCGGGTGCAGATAAATGGGCACGTTCAGTCTTTCAGCCCTCTCAAAGATACACCAGTACTTCTTGTGGTCGAGGTACTCATTCCGAGCATGTGATTCAATGTTCACCCCTCTCATGCCCAACTCAGCAACGGCTCGCTCTAACTCATCGGCGGCTTCTTGCGGGGATTGAGGTGCGATGCAAGCCAGCCCGACGAATCTGTCCGGATGTTTTTTAACCACTTTTGCCAATTCGTCGTTAATTTTCCTTGCCCAGGCCGTTCCCTCAGCAGGTTCAAAACACTGGACTCCCGGGGGACTGAGGCTGAGGGCCTGAATCGTAATGCCTTTTTCGTCCATCTCTTTCAGCCTGGTCTCTCCTAAATCAAGGAGCTTGTTCTCCATCTCAAAACCTCTGGGGGAGCACAGGACGTCATTGTACCACATGGTCAAGCCGTCCTCTTGCTCAGTTTCCCTGGGAGGCACCTTCCTGTTCCGAAGATAGCGGACGTAATCTTCCGTAAAAAAATGGTTTTCCAAATCAATAATTTTCATTGTCATTCCTCGTTGTCGCAGTTTTCTTTCACATATATCCATATTCTTTGTAGTATCGCTCGGCCCCTCGGTGAAGAGGGATTCCTCCCACGTTTTTCCAGAGTTGTTCGGGATCGATGGGGCACGTCAAGTTGCATGCCTCTGGAGGAATGTTCCGGAAATGAAACTCAAACAGCCTTTCCCTTTTTTCCACAAAGATCTTGGTCATCAGATATATAAAATCGTCGGGCATATCTTCACGAGTGAATAAAAGCCAGTCGGAGAAGTCGACGCAAGGCAGGTCGCGCTCCATCCCGGGAAAACTGTCTTTCGGCAGCAGCGCTTTCTTGTATCCGTAGCGGCTTTCAAGGTCCCTCAGGATGGCTTCGTCGATTGGCAGGTAACGCATCTGACGGGTTCGCCCCAATTCAAGCCAGGCAGGGGTCTTGCGCCCCTCATGAACCAGCGCATCCGCCTTTCCCTGAATGACAATCATCGGAATTTTCAGACAGTGGCTCTCTTCGATGATCTGCCAGCCGATTCGTTTTAGCTCCTCCAGGGACATTCCATACCCTTCCAGCACCTTCTCCACTGCAAACCGAACGGGAAAATCCTGGTTTGGAATCACCAGGCGTAACGGGTGGTTTTTCATATCCTCAATGCGCTGGATCGCCGAATCGGCAGTGACGGCCCATACCATTCTGTCGTCGTGGGGCAGGGCGCCGATGGCCCTCAGATTTTCCATCTTTTTAGAGTAGGGGCCTATGCCTTTGTAGGCCATTGTGACGCAGGCCGGCGGCGTGACGAAGCCCACGTCAGCGTCTTTCTCAGCAACTGCACGGGGGGTCAGAAAGTCTCCTAGGACCAAATCGATTCTCACCTTTCGCAGATTGGTTAATTCGCCGCTTAGAAATTCTGCAAGCTCGGAAAAGAACAAACCCCATGGCCACACGATATCAGAGCGAAATGTCAAGTTCATTTCCTGTTGATTCATGGCACGATCTCCTTATACGAGAAGGATATCAGCGAGAAGCGTTAAATGACCGAGCTCCATTCCTTACATCATGACCCTAGGCAAAAATAGTGCAAGGTCCGGAAAAACAATGATAAAACCTACCAAAATTGCCATGGCCAACGCAAAGGGCCATATGCCCGAGTATATCTCTGTCATGGGCACATCCTTGACCATCCCGGCCATGACAAATACGTTAAAGCCGACGGGCGGCAATATCATGCCCATCTCCATCATGATCACGGTAATCACTCCAAACCATATCGGGTCGAATCCCAGTGCGATAACAGTCGGGAGCACAGCAGGGACGACGATCAACATCATCGCCCAGTCATCCATCAGGGCGCCTAAAACAGCATATAAGAGTACGATAGCGATGACAATCCCAACGGGTGGGACAGGGAGCTTCATACAAAAGTCTGCCAGCGCGTTGGTAAGGCCGCTCAGCGAAAGCAAGTAGTTGAAAAGCATGGCGCCGATGACCATGATAAAGATCATACCCGTGGTTCTGAGCGTGTTCAAAATGGAGCGTTTGATACCCTCTTTACTCATCCGCCTTCTAATTAAGACGATGATGAAAGCCGCAACCACACCCACAGCAGCGGCCTCGGTCACATTAAAAATTCCAAGATAGATACCCCCCATCACCAACCCGAACAGAATCACAACAGACCACAAATCCTTTAGCGATATGAATCGCTCACGCCAGCTCGCAGGAGTGCCTGGCGGCCCCAGAACAGGGTTGCGCTTGCACCAAATGTATATGACAGTCCAAAACAAAAGAGTCAGCAGAATCCCGGGAATGATCCCAGCCGTGAAAAGTCTGCCGATAGACTGCTCGGTGATAATTCCGTAAAGCACGAAAGCAGCGCTCGGGGGGATCAGGATACCCATCGTTCCCCCGGCCGCAATACAGCCTAATGCCATACTATTAGCGTATTTGCGTGATTTCATCTCGGGGTAAGCGATGGAGACCATGATGACAGCGCCTGCGGTGCTTGAGCCTTGAACTGCGGCAAAAGCGGCACTTGCCCCTATGGTTGCCATGGCTAGGCCTCCGGGCAGGTGGCCCAGCCATTTGTTTACTGTCCGATAGGCATCCTGGCTCAGTCCTGAAAGGAAGGCGAGCTCGCCCATAAGCATATAAAGGGGAATAACGGACATCATATAAGTAGAGGACTGGGAAAAAGCGGTATGTGCCAATTTACCGAAAGCCGAGTCAAGATTGGTCAATAAGGCAATTCCGATAAAAGCCGTGAGACCCATGGTGACGCCGATGTGCATTCGTAAAATCATCAGCACAAACATCGCAATCACGCAGATCACACCGATTTGCCAGTCACTCATCCGTTCAGTTCACCTCGTCTTCCGCAATGCCTTCTTGTTTCTTAATATCTTCGTGTTCGGACGCCTCCAAAGGTGAAAGAGCATTCAACAGAAGCTCGATTCCCCAAAGAAGCGACCCAATGGCAATGATAAACATGGCCGGAGCAATCGGAATTTTGAGGACATCCGTCACCCTGAGACTGGGTAGCATGTAAGACATAGCCAGCAACGTCTCCTGCCAGCTCATCACAAGGGCATACACCCCAACCAGAAAATACATGATGCCGATCGTGGCGGCCCTGAGACGTCGCGGGAAGTGGACAACGACCTCGTCAAATGTAACATGTTGTTTTCGCACCTCCGTATAGGCTACTCCGAAAAAAACGGTTACGACCAGAAAGAGCTGGCTGATCTCAACTGCTCCCGTCAGCGGCATTCTCAGCACGTAGCGGCCCACGATATTGGCAAAGGTCGTCAGCACCAGGATGATCAGGGCAGCAGCCCCGATCCAGGTAAAGACCATGATGACGGAATGCAGACCCTTCCTGAGGGATACCAGCAGATTCGATTGCATCGGAAAACTTCTCCTCTACCTCCTGAAGGGATGGCCGGCTTTGGGACCATCCCTCCGATGCAGAACACGCCTCATGAGAATAAAAAAGGAATGATAGGTGGGGCCTATTTCTTAGGCGTCATTTGAACGATGTCATTATACAGCTTGGTTGCTGGCAGCCCCAGGCCATCCATCTCGGTCATCCACTGTTTGTCCACGGGTTTCAGCAAATCAGCCCATCGCTGTTTCTCTGCCGGTGGGAGTTGGATAAAT
>Ga0316613_10001799_pt1 | contig 14304 bp, 9 predicted proteins | sample OWC_soil_day10_C_2_FD_207647 | JGI IMG/M metagenome (GOLD analysis project Ga0316613, IMG submission 207647) | Wetland soil microbial communities from Old Woman Creek delta, Ohio, United States - OWC_soil_day10_CT_b | ecosystem: Environmental > Terrestrial > Soil > Wetlands | place: USA: Ohio...
GTGGACACCCTTGTCTTAAGCTAACGGTTGGCACTATCAACCCCCGTATTGGACTTTCACCAACAAGTAAGCGCCCATGCTGGGCGCACTATAAAAAAACTAGTCTCCATAAATGGAGACTAGTTACTAGTCAGCAACCTTTATTTAGCAACGTAAGGAACAACCAGAGGCCCTAAAGGCAGTACAGCAATACTCGCATCAGGTCCGTATTTTTTAATCAGTTGCTCTAATGTTTGTTCGATATCTTTAACAGGTTTAAGCATGCAATCGTATACAGTTTCTTCGTCTAAGGATGAATACAAATAGCAATCGGTCTTAACTTGTATCATTGCCAAGGCTTGAGCTTCCCATTGATCAAACATGGAAAAGGCTGGATCATTAATCATATCCAGTAAAGCCTGAGGCGTATTGCGCATCTTCAAAATAGGTCCAAAATTGCCATGACTTGGCAATCCATCTGAACATTCAGCAACACTAATGATACTGCCGCCCTTTTTGACAATTTGCGCCCCTGCACTCATACCTTTAACGGTCTGATAAAGATTCTGATCCAAAGGATAGCCGGCATTAGTCGTAATTACAATATCAAAAAACTGATCTACAGCAACCATAGCATGTTCTTTGACAAATTTACAACCTACACGATGAGCCTCAATAACATCTCCAGCAAAAACGTTCGTAATTTCTTTATCGCCATTTAAAGTCACGTTTAACATAAAATCAGGTTTTGCCATCAAGCAATTCTGCGTAGCCGCATCCTGAACACCATTGCCTTCAATTACACCCCAAGTACTTTTAGGATTACCAATCATCTCGGCATTGTGGAAATCCTGAATCGTTTTAATACCAACAATCCCAGGATTAATCCCTTTTGGTCCACCAGAAAAACCTGCAAAAAAGTGAGGTTCAATAAACCCAGTAACTATTTTGAAATCAGCTTCTACATAGGTTTTATTTAAATAGACTTCCGATCCATAACTATTCCGGCCAACATGTACTAACTCATTATCATCAAAAGCCTCATGATTAATCACTTTAATGGTATCTACAACTTCTTGACCCAACATACTAATCAATTCTTCTCTCGTATTGTGACGATGGCTGCCTAATCCATTAATGACGACAAAATTCTCTTTAGGAATATGAGATAATTCTTCAATTAACCAGGGTACTAACTTATGATTGGGGGTAGGTCTTGTAATATCAGAAATTACAATAGCCACCAAATCTGTCGACTTCACCATTTCTTTTAATGGAGGAGTGCCAATAGGCTGGCGCAAAGCATTAATAACCGCTGCTTTCTCGTCTGCTATACTAGCTAAATGCTGAGGTTCAACTACTACGGCCCTGTCAGGAACTTGAACACTAATACTACCTTTACCATATGCTAGTTGTACTTTTTTCATACTACCATCCCCTTATTCATTTTCTTATAATGATTGTACAGGAAGTTATAATCTTCCTTCTTTTCAATCATTCTTTTTTTCTTACTAACTTATTGCTTTTAACTATGATGCCGAAAAAATAAGCCACCTATACAAAAAAGCCCTTAATGATGGACTTTCTGGTCCAATATTAAGGACTTTTTTATAACTTTATTAGAAAACCCGGCTTGCGCCCGAGCCTTTAGTCGTCGGCAAAAGTCAAGATTGCACTTAGATCTATCAGAAATCAGCTATATTTTCTGACAGACCACGAAAAGCGTTTACGCTTACTTTATTTTCACAATATATTTTTCTACCATTTTAATCGGATGGTAGGATTCTTTCGCTTTTCTTAAACCTTCAATTCCCATATCTTCCTCGCGGTTAATATAAGTAGCTTGTGGGAAAGTATGAGCACAAAATTCCTGATTAATGACACCATAAACACCATTAATTCCTTTCAGGCCTTTTTCTACATGAATCACAGCTGTATCTTCATTACACATTTCGCCATAACTAAAGGCCACCATCTTATCATCAATAAAAATAGCCCCTCCTTGAAAACCAAGAACCGTAAAGTTGTTCATTGCTTCTACAATCGCATTTCTTTCACAGTCCAGATCGTCACCCTTTACACAGCCTCGTTCATCACACCACTCCTGCATAAACTCAATACACTGTTTTGTCATCTCTTCCGTCATAGGGACATATTGGTAATTGCTGTATTTTTTCCTAAAACTATTTACATGATTTTTCTTGGTGTGGAATTTACGCCCCTTTAGCTCAATTAAGTCTTTAGCTAAATACACATAATCATAATTATTACGTTCTGGCTTACAGGTAAAGTAACCTGGCTTTGCAGCCTCAAGCCACTTCACAATAAAAGTTTCCACGCCTTGCATCTCAAAAGAAAAATTATGTTCTTTGGCATGCTCCATCATTGTATCTACTACATCAGCCAAACCTTGTTCAGGGCCAAAGGGCGGCAAAAAGAATGTTACCCCTTCCCAGCGAGCCTTTACACATAAGAAATCACCTTCAACTGCCCACTGTATATTATAGGTTTTACGCCACATAAATAAATTAGTGAAATTATAGTGAGCATTATCATACCGCCGTTCCTGAAAGAACCTATCAAATAGCGGCTTATCCTCAAGAGTAAGTTGTTGAAATTTAATAGTAACCCCTCCTCAAACACAACTCTGTTCTCCATTATACATGATTGTCAGAAAAAATATAATGGCAATCAGCAAAAAGCATCTGTTATCTCGACAGGAATCCCCCTAATAAAAGCCGAACTAAACACTATATGTTTTTTATGATTAGATAATATTAAAGAAATTATTACATTGCCTGTATGTGCCGCGCCAGCAATATTGGTTTTTTTGTAAGTAATCAAGGTATAATTTCTAATATGATAAAAAAGTGCTATTTCCTCCTTAGAAATCAAAAAAGAAGGCTATAGCAAAAAATAATTTTCAGGAGATAATTACATGTTAAATGCCGCCCTAAAAATATTAAAACAGCATTACGGTTATACCACCTTTCGCCCTGGACAAGAGAAAATCATTACCAGTCTATTAAACAATAAAGACACCCTAGCTATCATGCCTACAGGTGCTGGTAAATCTCTATGCTTTCAGATTCCCGCCTTGCTATTATCTGGTGTCACACTAGTTGTCTCACCTTTAATTTCCTTAATGAAAGACCAAGTAGATGCGTTAAACGGAGTAGGGATTCCTGCCACATTTATTAATAGTTCCCTCACCTCATCCCAGGTCAATGAACGTATCTACAATGCAAAATGCGGTCGCTATAAAATCATCTATATAGCTCCAGAACGCTTAGAATCAGAAAGTTTTCAAGCTGCGATCAAAGCTCTTACCATCTCCCTACTGGCCATTGATGAAGCCCACTGTGTTTCACAATGGGGACACGATTTTCGTCCAAGCTATCGAGCTGTAGGATCTTTTATTGCATCTTTACCGAACCGTCCCATTATTGGCGCTTTTACAGCAACAGCTACTACAGGCGTGACACAAGATATTATTACCTTATTAGCCTTAAAGAAACCTGATATTTATATGACTGGTTTTGATCGCAAAAACTTATCCTTTACCGTTATCCGCGGTGAAAACAAACAAGACTTTACGCTAAAATATATTAATACTAACAAAGAGCAATCTGGAATTATTTATGCAGCCACCCGTAAAGAAGTAGATAATCTTTATAGTCTATTATACAAGAAAGGCTATTCTGTAGGCAAATATCATGCTGGCCTCCCCGATAACGAGCGTCAACGCTACCAAGAAGATTTCATTTATGATAATATCAGTATCATGGTCGCTACTAATGCCTTTGGTATGGGCATTGATAAATCAAATGTACGCTATGTCATACATTACAATATGCCCAAAAATATGGAAGCCTATTACCAAGAAGCAGGTCGCGCTGGACGTGATGGAGAGCCGAGTGAATGTCTGCTGCTATTTGGCGCCCAAGATCCTTTACTGCAAAGATACCTTATTGAACAAACAACATTTGATATCGAACGCAAAACTAATGAACTTAACAAGCTGCAAACTATGGTAGATTACTGTCATACTCCTGAATGTCTGCGAAAATTCATTCTAAACTATTTTGGCGAAACAAATACCATTACCGAGTGTGCCAATTGCAGTAATTGTAATGATGATAACGAACTTACCGATATTACATTAGATGCACAAAAGATTTTTTCCTGCGTCATGCGGGTAAAAGAGCGCTATGGCACTACCTTAATTGCCAGCGTGCTCAAAGGCTCTAAAGATAAAAAAGTGCTGCAGCTAGGCTTTAATAGCTTATCTACCTATGGTTTATTAAGCAATTATACCTTACCAGAAATACGTGATGCCATTAATCGGCTTATCGCTACCGATTATTTAGCACTTACAGACAGCGAATATCCAGTAGTAAAACTAACACCTAAAGGTGTCGCCGTCTTAAAAAGCCAAACCAAAGTATGGCAAAAAGTGCCGAAACGAGCCCAGAAAATTACAGCAGATAATTCTCTCTTTAACCTATTGCGAGGCTTACGCAAACAAATTGCCGACAGAGAGCAAATACCACCTTACCTTGTATTTGCTGACAGTACCTTAAAGGAAATGAGTGAATATTGTCCAACCAGCTATGATGACTTATTGACCATTAAGGGTGTGGGGGAAAGTAAGCGGAAACGTTATGGCGATGAGTTTCTCGAAATTATGCAGCAATATGCACTGGCTAATAATATTAAATCATCCATGGAGAGTAAGGAAACCAATGTAAAAAGCCAGGAAAGCCCTAGTCATGTTATCAGTCTCGAACTATACCAGAAAGGTCATACCTTAGAAGAAATCAGCCAGATTCGTAAACTTAAGTCCCTCACCATACAGGATCACTTAGTACGCTGTTACCAAGAGGGACATCCTGTAAACTGGGATGCTCTTATCCCATCTCAATATGAAAAGCTGATTCTTAGTAAAATAGCCGAGCTGGGAGCTGAAAAGCTAAAGCCTCTTAAAGATGCTTTACCGGACGAAATCGATTATGCTGCCATTAAAGCAGTACTGTGTAAATATAATGCGGTAAAATAAGAAGATTGCCTGACGAAATATAGAGACACAGAGAAAAAATTAAAAACGCGAAGACACGATGAGCACGAAGATATACGAAGGAAAAACTCCCCTTATCGTATTAACTTCGTGTCCGCTATAGCGGCTCGTTTCTTCGCGTTTGATTTTTTCAACTTATAAATCTATTTACTATTCTCAATTTCCTCAGCCAATTCGTTTAAATACGTCCATCGGTCAAACAAGTCAGCCAATTTTTTCTCAAGCTGCTGCTGCAGCTCTGTCAGCTCTTGCAGCAAAGTAAAATTACTGCCCGTATTATTAATGCGATTGCTGACAATCTGGATTTCATTTTCCACACTAGCAATCATAGCATCAATTTCTTCATATTCTTTTTGCTCTTTAAAGGTAAATTTACGGGAACGTTCTTTCGGTCTCTCCATTTGAGACTGCTCGCTACTAGTTTCCTTCTCTTGATTCTGCTTTTCTTCACCATTTTCCAATGCCAGGGTATTTTGGTAATCAGAATAACCGCCAACATATTGTTTAATCGTGCCATCATTTTCAAAGGCAAATATTTTTTCTACTACTCGATCTAAAAAATAGCGATCATGAGATACGACAATGACTGCACCAGGAAATTCATCCAAATAATCTTCTAATATGGTGAGTGTTTGAATATCCAGGTCATTGGTAGGTTCATCCAATAACAATACATTGGGTGCTCCCATTAGGATGCGAAGCAAATACAAGCGTCGTTTCTCTCCTCCAGACAATTTACGAATGGGTGTCCACTGCATCTCTGGGGAAAAGAGAAAACGTTCTAACATCTGTGAAGCTGTAATCATGCCACCATCGGCACCAGGAATAAAATTAGCCTCTTCTTTGATATATTCAATCACCCGTAAATTTTCATCCATATCCGTATTTTCTTGCGAAAAATAGCCTATTTTTACGGTCTGCCCAATTTCAATCACGCCACTATCAGGGGTTAGTTTTTGCGTTACCAGATTTAATAATGTTGATTTCCCGCTGCCATTTGGTCCGATAATTCCCATCCGATCATCTCGCAGAACAATATAGCTAAAGTTCTGAATGATCGTCCGCCCCTCAAAAGACTTACTTACATCGGATAATTCAATAATTTTTCGTCCTAAGCGACTGGCACCCGCCGTAATTTCTACCTTATCATGGCTTAAGTCCACTTTCTCATCAGACAAATTTTCAAACCGCTCAATCCGCGCCTTTTGTTTAGTGGTACGGGCTCTCGCCCCTCTTCTCATCCATGCCAATTCATTACGTAATAAATTTTGGCGTTTATTTTCACTGGCTTCTTGATCTGCTTCCCGCTGCATTTTCAGATCCAAGAAAAGGCTATAATTTCCCGCATAACAATATAAATTACCTTTATCCAACTCGATAATCCGATTGACTACCCGATCCAAAAAATAGCGATCATGGGTAATCATCAGCAATGCGCCTTTACGTTTACCTAAATAATCTTCCAGCCAAGCCACCGTATCATTATCAATATGATTGGTAGGTTCATCCAAGATCAAGAGATCGGCCGGATGAATCAGAGAACTTGCTAAAGCAATGCGTTTACGCTGCCCTCCTGATAAAGTTCCCACTTTTGCATTAAAATCCGTTATACCCAATTGAGTTAAAATAATTTTTGCTTCACTTTCTAGCTGCCAGCCATTCATAGCATCCATTTGCTGACTTAAGACTATGAGCTGCTTTTGTAGATCTTCCTCTTCTGGCCTATTACTTATAGTCACCAATAGCTGCTCGTATTCTCGCAATAATTTCATTATGGGTGAATAGCCTGTAAAAACCTGATCTAAAACTGTGTCTAGGGGATTAAAATCAGGGTTCTGAGCTAAATATTGTACTTCTATCTTATTACCAATCATCACCTTTCCCTCATCAGCTTCTTCCAAGCCAGCTATTACCTTGAGAAAAGTGGATTTTCCTGTGCCATTCACACCAATCAAACCAATTTTATCATTTTCATCAATACCAAAAGCAATGTTACTAAATAGATTTTTCATACCATAGCTTTTAGATAATTTTTCAATCGATACTATATTCATAATCTATACCTCTCACCAACAAAATCTCACTATACCTATTATACTCAATGATGGCAAGTATGCAAAAGGAAAACCAATAAAACAAACATAGACGTTTTGAAACACAAAGGCGCAAAGCCGCTTACGCAGACACAAAGAACACAAAGGGTTAGGTTAAACACGGCTGTGTGTTCTTTGTGACCTTTGTGTTTCAACGTCCTCCATGAAAACTATATACTTTTTACATGATTTTTAAAAAGTACTATAAAAAATACCTCCGAATAAATTCGGAGGCCACATTACATGTATTTTTAAATTTTAAGTATTCCAATAGAATTTAAGAATACTACAATGAGCAATATTGGAGTTACATAACGAATTAGTAAAAAGTATACATTAACTAATCCTGCAATCTTCAATTTTCCATGATTGGATAACTCAGCTACTACTTCTTCACGTTTTATAGAATATCCCATCATCAAGGCAATCAACAATCCGCCCAATGGCAACATGATATTAGAAGAAATATAGTCAAAGAGATCAAAAAATCCCATCCCAAAGAATGTAACATGTCCTAATACACTTGCTTTATCAACGGACAATGTGGCTAATATACCTACTACAAACATAATCACCGCAGTCAGAATGGCTGCTCCTTTACGTGACATACCTTTTTCCTCAGATAAATAAGCTATAGGCACTTCGACTAAAGATAACATAGCTGTAGTTGCTGCAATAGCAGTTAGAAAGAAAAAGGCAATTAATAAAATGTTACCTAGAGGCATTTGAGAAAACACTAGTGGAATGGTCATGAAAAGCAGTCCAGGACCAGCTGTTGGCTCCATGCCGAAAGAAAATACAGTTGGGAAAATGGCTAGACCTGCCAACATGGATACTAAGGTATCGGACAAAGCCACCTTTACTGCTGTATTAAACATATTATTATCTTCAGTAAAATAACTGCCATAGGTCATCATTGTGCCCATACCAAGAGATAATTTAAAGAAGGCTAAACCTAATGCTGCCAATATAGCAGCAGCTGATAATTGTCCAAAATCAACATGAAATAAGAATTTAACCCCTTCCGCCGCTCCCGGTAACGTTAAGGCACGAATATCACAGATAACAATCAGAATAAATAATAATGGCATTAGTGTCTTGGTAATTTTCTCAATTCCTTGTTTCACACCCATAGTCAAAATACCAGCTACTACTGCTAATACGATGAACTGCCATAAAATAGGTGACAATGGTCCCATAATTACATCACCGAATTGGGCCTTTGCAGTCTCCATTGTGGCGCCAGCAAAATCTCCAGCTATAGCTTTAAATAAATAATAATATACCCAGCCAGACACACAGCTGTAAAAGAACATAATCAGGCAGGAGGCACCAACACCCATTATGCCAATGTTCTTCCACGAAGTACCTGGTGTCAGCTGCTCCAATGCACCGACAGCATTCTTCCGAGTTTTACGTCCAATATAAAACTCGCTTAGCATTATTGGCAGACCAACAAATAAGATACAACAGAAATATACTAATAAAAAAGCGCCGCCACCATTTTGTCCTGTTAAATAAGGAAACTTCCATATATTTCCTAATCCTACTGCTGAACCTAACGTTGCAAAAAATACTGCTAACCCGGAGGAAAATGTCTCTCTTTTCTTTACTATCGCCATAAACTCACTCCTATTTTTAAATTGCCAATTCTAGCTACTATTATTGCAACAAGTAAGTATACAAAATAAGGAATCCCAATAATTATGTATAATATTCTAACATTACACATAACTACAGCATTCATTTACTTTTTGTATTTTTTACGCGTACAATCTCATATATAATAACATAATTTAAGTATTTTGAAACTCCTATAATTTCGTATAGTCTAATAGAAGCATATAATAGAAAAATTCTGCAATTAAAATAGGTGATAATGAATAGTTAGTAGTTCTCAAATTACAGCTGCAGTCTTCGTAATAAGAAACGGAACTGCAATATAAAAGTCACCTGAAGAACTTCTTACTAAAGGCAGCTTTATACTGACCTTTACTATGGCTAATTTACAGGAAATGCAGCGAAATTGTGAAATTTATCGTAAAGAACTGAACTTAATTTCTCCGTCTTGAGCATAAAGAGAGATGTATTGAAGAGAATCATTAAGAGGCTTTATCAATGTCCCTATAAATATTTTGACACCCGGATAGATGACTCCATACACACAGATCTTCCCTGGTTTGAGAGAGTGGAGAAGGTTCTCAATATTGATTATACGCTGACACATTTCTTCTACACGATCTGTCAGAGTATTGTATTCCGTTTGTTTCTTTTCGTATCGTTCCCGTTTCTCGGCAGTAAGATTCTCAATACCTTGGCTTAGAATGTAAGACAGCGAATGCTTCAATTCTTCGCATAAAGTCTTAGCCTTTTTACTTTCAAGACGAAGGCTGATCAACTCATCCTTGAGAAATGGGTTCACTGAGACTTCGATGTCGGTAGTAATATTTGCCTGATTACCTATGGTAAAAGCGCGAATTTCTTCACCAGCCGATATACGTCCGCCACGGATGAGACCGCGTCGTCCCTCTACTATGACTCTAATACCTGCAAACACTGAGCTATTTAAAATAACGTCACTGATGAAAATTTCCTGGTCAGCGTAAACAATAGCGTTTTCAATAAAATTAGCCACAATACGTTCTCGTGCTTTAATCACGCTGCGGCCCATTCCCTGGATACCTCTGTGGATGATAATGTTATTGGCCTCTACAATACCACCACAGATACTGCCACACACTTCAACATTACCGCCAGCCTTTACTGAAAAATCGGGCTGCACCGAACCACGGACAATGACACTCCCCTTAAATTCGATATTTCCAGTGGAATAATCAACGTCACCAGGGATTACAATGACCGGTATGACATTTATGCGCTTGTCGAGAAATATATTCAAATGTCCGTCAATAGCAGCATAAAGACGCCAATCATCAACATTAATCACATTTTTGCCCACAGGCATCAGTATGTCTTTACCTGGTTTAGCTGGGATCGGCAAGCCGAAGACATCTATTCCTGTAGTACCAGGCGTGGCTGGAATCTTTTCCACTAAAAGCTGTCCTTCCTCCACGCAGAGAAAGCTGTTATTTTCTTTAAAATCAACTCGCCCGTCATCCATTTCCACCGGACGCCCCTGACTATCACTATCGACATGATATTTCAGGAAGGCATTGTTACCATCACAGGGCGGATCACCATGAGCAAAAAGTATGTCACTTCCTGAGCGTGTTTGCGTAAGTGCTTCAAGAACCTTTACGTCCACGCCATAAACGACGCCGGCAGAATTCACTTTTTCTATAAGCTGCGGCATTGTGACCGTAGGAACATCTTCGGGGGTGGTAATATTAATTCTGGCTTCCAGACGATCGCGACGCACCTTGATGCAAATATTCGGTTCCATCGGAAGCGACTGCTGGGAATTGATAATCAATGTTGGTTGACCAGTAGCCTCTTTAATCATCATGGAGATAAAATCACAATCGAAGTTGGTAAAATTCTGCTTACTCAAAGCTTCAATAATATCGGTTTTTTTTACGGGTAATCCAACATTGAGTGGTGGCCATACACTGAGATGAACGCCGGCATCCGTTGCAGTGATTTGATATCGACCGTCTTGCGACGGCAGTGAATTAATAATTTGTACAGGTTGGCCAATGGCCTCCCTGATTACTGTGGAAATGAAATCACTTTCAAAATCAATAAAATTCTGGCTGATCAGCTCTTGAATAATCGCGGCTTTTTTTACAGGCTTTCCGGCATTGACTGGAGACCACACACTGAGAAACACGCCAGTGTCAGTGGCTGTGACTTGATACCGTCCATCTTCCGCCGGTCTTGAATTGAAGATTCGTATTGGTTGGCCCATGGCCTCCTTAATTACAGTAGAGATGAAATCACTTTCAAAATCGAAATTTTGATTAGTCAGATCTTGAATAATTGCAGCTTTTCTTACAGGCAATCCTCCATTGACTGGAGGCCACACACTAAGATACACATCTGTATCAGTGGCAGTAATCTGATACCTTCCATTTTGTACCACAGGGGGAACCTTTTCGCTCATGGAATCATCTCCAAATATTTTTTCATTATAAATGGATTATTTTAACATAAAACGTATAGGTTATATGATAAATCATTTTGCAATGGATTACCTATACTGAAAGGTATAGATCGCCAATAAATTTCAAAAATAGACAAAAGTCATGCTTCAATAGTATCTTAAAATACAGAAGCTCCTGCAAAAATGCTTAGTGATTTTTTGCAGGAGCTTCTGTATTTTAAGATACTATTTTTTAGTTGACCAGTTCCTCTAACCCTTCAAACTGCATATTATAATATTTGGCATAAAGCCCGTTTTGTGACAACAATATTTCATGGGTTCCACGTTCTTGAATTCCTTTGTGATTTATCACAATAATTTCGTCAGCATTGCGTATTGTGCTAAGTCGGTGGGCAATTACAATCGTAGTTCGATCTTTTGCGAGCTGTTCCAGAGATGCTTGAATATGGCGTTCGCTCTCGTTATCCAATGCGGAGGTTGCTTCATCCAAAATCAAAATTTTAGGGTTTTTCAGAAATACCCGGGCAATCGCAAGGCGCTGTTTCTGTCCACCAGAGAGGCGAGTGCCGCGCTCTCCCACATAAGTGTCATAACCATAGTTAAGACTCATCACAAAATCATGAATATTTGCATTCTTAGCAGCCTCAATAATTTCTTCGTCTGTAGCGTCCGGTTTCCCATAAGAAATATTATCCCGCACACTCCCAGCAAACATATACACGTCCTGTTGAACAATGCCAATGTTACTACGTAATGATTTCAATGTAACGTCACGTACATCCTTACCGTCAATTGTCACAGAACCACTCGTCACATCATAAAAGCGAGGCAGCAAAGAGCATAAGGTGGTCTTTCCTCCTCCAGATGGGCCAACCAGGGCTATCGTTTTTCCGGCATCGATGGTTATGTTCACTTGGTCTAATACTTCGGTGGTTTCGTGATATTGAAAAGAAACATCCTTATATATAATTTTGCCACGAACATCTGTAAGGGTAATGGCGTTCACTTTATCCAGAATCTCCGGTTCAGTTTGTAGCACCTCGATAAAGCGTTTAAAGCCAGCGTAACCTTTTTGAAATTGCTCAGTAAAATTAATAAGTACATCAAGGGGATTGATAAATATGCCAATGTATAGAGCATATACTGCCAAGTCGGTAATTTGCAGACTGCCATTAGCAATAAAGAAACCACCAAACACTAACACTGTTGCATAGAGCAAACCCTCAAAGAAATTGTTCCCCGCATGAAAGCTTCCCATCATTTTATAACCAGTTTCTTTAGAATCTAAAAACTCAAGGTTACTATTTCTGAACTTTTCACTTTCTACCTCTTCATTAGCAAAAGATTTGACTACACGAATGCCAGAGAGACTGTCTTGTACCCGCGAGTTCACATTTGCAATTTTCTTGCGATTATCCATAAAAATAGTTTTCAATTTTTTGTTCTGATAGAAACTGAATATTACCATGATCATCGTAACGCACAAAAGAATAAATGTCATTTTCACATTAATCAGCATTAGCAATGCAAAAGAACCTATTATTTTTATTGCAGAAATAAATAGATTCTCCGGTCCATGATGTGCCAACTCTGAGATATCAAATAAATCGGACACCAGCTTGGACATCATTTCACCTGTATTGTTTTTGTCGTAATAGGAAAAAGGGAGCCGCTGCAGATGATCGAACAAATCCTGCCTCATGTCACTCTCCATTCGCGCTCCCATTACGTGCCCCCATGAGGTGATATAGTATTGGCAGCCGTAGCGAATTAAGTACATCACAATTAGACCCGCGCCGACATAACCAATCGTATTCAAAATTTCGATAGGACTATGAGTAAATAGCCCCTTTGTGAGACTGTTTAAAATTTGCGGAAATGCAAGATCAATAGCAGAAACAACCAATGCGCAAAATATATCTGAGTAAAATAACAATTGATACGGCTTATAGTATTGAATAAATTTTTTAAAAATAAACATATATAACCTACCTTTTTAGTAACTGCGAAAGCGAAGATCCAGCCTTAGCTTATCCCCCAATTCATCTTGAATTGCTGTTCAAGTAGTTCTAAACTCTTGAACATTTAATCCAGCAAAAATAATCTCCATGCCAAATCTTTACAATTACATACATTTTAACACATTTTTGTGTCTCTTTCAAAAATAACATACTGGGGTGTTTAATGCTAGCTACTATATAACACGTTCGTTGAAATCATAAGTATCCCAACAGAGAATGGCCTAGTATTTATTAAAAAAATCTCCTTATTTTGACATTTTTTTTAAATCTATACCTTTTGGTAGAGGAAATTAACAAGAAAGTGCATTATTATATAATTATTGACAACGGAATGATGTACTTTAGAAAAAAAAAGATTGGGGTAATATAAAGTGGCGATATGGCGACTCAATATGGATTCCAGAGATTTCGAAAAGTATCGTAAAAGATTAGTAAATAGGGGCTTTATTCCAACCAATTATTTTTCTGCTAATGGATTTAATATAAAAAAAATGCGAGAGCTTGCGTTAGCAGGGAAGATGGATGCTATGCAATGTATCGTAGGAAATTCTACTAGGTGGTATTATCGTGAGGATCAGGCGGAATTAGCCCGCCTTAGAGGGGAACTCTCTTAAGTCTTTTACCGATATTCAAAGAACTGCATAGAAAAAGGAAGCAAGGATCGTCTTTACTTGCTTCCTTTTTCTATTTTACTCATCGCCATCATTATATGGAGAAATCTTCAAAATCTCTTCAACTGTTATTTCACATCTGTTACGATAGTTTTCACCTATCAATCCTAGTAATTCCATTTCCTTTGCGAAAAGAATTCTCCTAAGGTCCTGGTTATTCTCCCTATGATTTTTTGCATATTTTAAAGAAATATTAAAAACTTGATCATCATAGATCCAATACGATATTTCAAACAGGTCGTCAGATATTTTATGTGAAGTAATCTCTCCTTTTTCAGTAAAAACATAATGATAGCTTATGTCATCTGTATAGGCAAACATTCCTTCAGCATCCTTCGGAATCTCACTGCTAAATTCAACATCCAATTCGCAATATATACCTTCATTTTGTACGTATAGT
>Ga0316613_10001801_pt1 | contig 14295 bp, 13 predicted proteins | sample OWC_soil_day10_C_2_FD_207647 | JGI IMG/M metagenome (GOLD analysis project Ga0316613, IMG submission 207647) | Wetland soil microbial communities from Old Woman Creek delta, Ohio, United States - OWC_soil_day10_CT_b | ecosystem: Environmental > Terrestrial > Soil > Wetlands | place: USA: Ohio...
GCTCCTGTGGCGCCGGTTCCCTCGCATCAGAACCCAGGACGACAGCCATGCCGCGCGTTCTCAAGATTCACCCCAGCGACACCGTCGCCGTCGCCCTCGAACCGCTCACCAAGGGCACCGTGATCGATGCCTTCGGCCTGACGCTGCTGGCCGACGTGCCACAGGCCCACAAGTTCGCGCTGACCGACATCGCGGCCGGCGACAAGGTGATCAAGTATGGCGCGGTCATCGGCCTTGCCCGCGAGGCGATTGCCAAGGGAGCGCACGTCCACGTCCACAATCTCAAGACGGCGCTCGGCGACATCCTCGAATACAGCTATGCCGGTACTGTCGCACGGCCGCAGAATGGCGGGCCAGTGCCGACCATCTCGGCCTTCGAGCGGGTCAATGGTGACATCGGCATCCGCAACGACCTGTGGATCGTGCCGCTGGTCGGCTGCATCAACGGACTGGCCGACAACATCGCCAAGGCGGTGGAGAAGGAGGGCATGCTGCCCGAGGGCTCCAAGGTCACCGTGCTCTCCCACCCCTACGGCTGCTCGCAGCTCGGTGGCGATCTCGCCAACACGCGCGGCATCCTGCAGAACTACGTGACGCATCCCAATGCCGGCGGCGTGCTGGTGCTCGGCCTTGGCTGCGAGAACAACACCAGGGCATATTTCCAGGACGGGCTGGAGCTGCCCGACCCCAACCGCGTCCGTTTCCTGTCGAGCCAGGAGGCCGGTGACGAGATGGCCGAAGCGCTCGCTCTCTGCCGCCAGTTGGCCGAGGGCATGGCCAGGGACAAGCGGGTCGAGGTCGGTGCCGACCGGCTCAGGATCGGCCTCAAGTGCGGCGGCTCCGACGGTTTCTCGGGCATCACCGCCAATCCGCTGCTCGGCGCCTTCTCCGACTGGCTGACCGGCATCGGCGGCACCACCGTGCTGACCGAGGTGCCGGAGATGTTCGGGGCCGAGCAGCTGCTGATGGAGCGGGCCGAGAGCGTCGAGGTGTTCGACAAGACCGTGTCGCTGATCAACGCGTTCAAGCAGTATTACGTCGACAACAAGCAGCCGATCTACGAGAACCCGTCGCCGGGCAACAAGGACGGCGGCATCTCGACGCTGGAGGAGAAGTCGCTCGGCTGCACGCAGAAGGCCGGCCTGTCGACGGTGCGCGACGTGCTCGACTACACCGGCAAGATCCAAAAGCCCGGCCTCAACCTGCTGTCGGCGCCCGGTAACGACGGCGTCGCGGTGACGGCGCTGGCCGCTTCGGGCTGCCACATGGTGCTGTTCACCACCGGTCGCGGCACGCCGCTCGGCGGCGTCGTGCCGACCATGAAGATCGCCACCAACAGCGATCTGGCGACCAGGAAGCCGCACTGGATCGACTTCGACGCCGGCCCGATCGCCACCGGTGAGACCACCGTCGCCGAACTGCGCGACAGCTTCTGCGAGGCGGTGCTCGAGATCGCCTCGGGCAAGCCGACCCGCAACGAGACCAACACCATCGGCGAGATCGTCATCTTCAAGACCGGCGTGACGCTGTGACCTGACGGAAGGGGCCTACGCCCGCCGCCGCGCCGGTACGTGTCGCGTCGCCCGGGCGGGAACGTCGAGATCGGCAGCCACCTCCGGCTCGATCGGCAACGGCGCGTTGGCCGACAGCAGCGGTTGGCCAATGGGTTCGGGCAGGCCGCCACCCTTGTCTGTGGCGCGCACCGCCTCGCCGGGTGGCGTCAGCGCCGCCGCCACATCGTCGGCCGCGAGATAGCCGAGCAGGTGCGTCAGATTGACGATGCGGTCGGCAACGACGTGGATGACGCCGCTCTCCGCCTGCATGCGCCCGGTGACCGACACCATGCGCGAACCGAGCACGATGGCCCGGTGTGCCTCGAACACCTTGGCCCAGACGATGATGTTGGCGATGCCGCTCTCGTCCTCGATCGTCAGGAAGATGGTGCCCTTGGCCGTGCCCGGCCGCTGGCGCACCACGATGAGGCCAGCCACCGTGACGCGGCGGCCGTCGGCGGTCCGCGTCAGATCGTCACAGGGCAGGACGCGCAGACGATCGAGATGGGGACGCAGGAAGCTCACCGGATGGGCGCGCAGTGACAGGCGGAGATGGCGATAGTCCATCACCACCTCTTCGCCGGGCGGCATCGGCGGCAGATGCATGTCCGGCTCGATGTCACGTCCGGCCTCATCGGCCGCCAGGAACAGCGGCAGGTCGTCCTTGTCGCCGGACCGGCCAAGGCCACGCACGGCCCACAGCGCGTCGCGGCGGGAAAGGCCCAGCGAGGCAAAGGCGTCGGCATCGGCCAGCCGCTCCAGCGTCGTCGCCGGCAGGCCGGTCCGGAGCCAGACGTCGCGGATAGAATCATACCCCCCGCCTCGCCGTTCGGCGATCAGCCGCCCCTCGTCCTCCTTGAGAGTGTTCACCTCCCGGAAGCCGAGCCGAAGGGCGTGCGTCGCGCGGATCTGCCCGGCCATCGAGGCATGGCGTGGATGCGGCTTCACTTCCGGCGAGCCCGGCTCCAGCGTCGCATCCCATTCCGAAAGGTTGATGTCCGGCGGCCGCACGGTGACGCCATGGTCGCGGGCATCGCGGACGATCTGCGCTGGTGCGTAGAAGCCGAGCGGCTGGGCGTTGAGAAGCGAGGCGGCAAAGACGTCCGGGTAATAGCACTTGATGAAGGCCGAGGCGTAAACCAGCAGCGCGAAGCTCGCCGCGTGACTCTCGGGGAAGCCGTATTCGCCAAAGCCCTCGATCTGGCGGAAGCAATTTTCGGCGAAGGCGCGGTCGTAGCCGCGCCCAGCCATGCCCTCCACCATCTTGTCGCGGAAGGTGCCGATGGTGCCCATGCGGCGGAAAGTGGCCATGGCTCGTCGAAGCTGGTCGGCCTCGCCCGGCGTAAAGCCGGCAGCGACAATGGCGATGCGCATCGCCTGCTCCTGGAACAGCGGCACCCCCAACGTCTTGCCGAGCACCTGCTCCAGCTCGTTCTCCGGGCCATGCTCGGGCGACGGTGAAGGATATTTCACCTTCTCGATATTCTGTCGCCGCCTGAGATAGGGATGCACCATGTTGCCTTGGATGGGGCCGGGCCGAACGATCGCCACCTCGATGACGAGGTCGTAGAAATTGGCGGGCTTCAGGCGCGGCAGCATGCTCATTTGCGCCCGGCTCTCGACCTGGAAGACGCCGAGCGTGTCGGCGCGCTGGATCATGGCGTAGACCGCCTTCCGCTCGGCCGGCAGACTGGCGAGCGTCCAGTGCCGGCCGTAGTGCTGGCCGAGCAATTTCAGCCCCTTGGCCAGCGCCGTCAGCATGCCCAAGGCGAGCACATCCACCTTCAGCATGCGGAGTGCGTCGAGATCATCCTTGTCCCATTCGACGAAGGTGCGATCGGCCATGGCGGCGTTGCCAATCGGCACGGCTTCATCGAGCCGGCCCGCCGTCAGCACAAAGCCGCCGACGTGCTGGCTGAGGTGGCGCGGAAAGCCCGAGAGTTCGCGGGCATATTTCAGCACCATGGCAAGGCGCGTCTCGGTGGGATCGAAGCCGGTGCGACGGGCATCGTCGTCCTTCAGGCCTTTGGGCGAACCCCACACCGAGCCGGACAGCGCTGTCACCGCGTCGTCGGTGAGGCCGAACACCTTGCCCACCTCGCGCACGGCACTGCGGCCACGATAGGTGATCACCGTGGCGGCGATGCCAGCCCGCTCGCGACCGTAGCGCCGATAGATGTACTGCATCACCTCCTCGCGCCGGCCATGCTCGAAATCGACGTCGATGTCCGGTGGCTCTTCGCGTTCGACCGAGACGAAGCGCTCGAACAGCAGATCGCCGCGCGTGGGATCGACATCGGTAATTCCGAGGCAATAGCAGACGACGGAATTGGCGGCTGATCCGCGCCCCTGGCAGAGGATGTGCTGCGATCGAGCGAAGCAGACGATATCGTAGACGGTGAGAAAATACGGCTCGTACTCGAGCTTGATGATGATGGCGAGTTCATGCTCGATGGTCTTGCGGATCCGGTCATCGGCTCCTTGCGGGAAGCGTCGCTTCACTCCCTCCTCGACCAGCGCGACCAGCGCTTCTGTCGCCGTGGCATAGCCGGCAAAGGACTCGTGGGGGTATTCGTACTTCAGTTGATCAAGCGAGAAGCTGATCCCGTCGAGGAAGCGCACCGTTTCGCTCACCGCCTGCGGCAGGTCGACAAACAGCCGCTGCATCTCTTCCGGTCGTTTGAGGTGGCGTTCGGCATTTTGTTCGAGACGGGAGCCGGCCTCATCGATGGAGACATGCTCGCGGATGCAGGTGACGATGTCCTGCAGCGGCCGTCGCTCCGGAACGTGATAGAGCGGGTCACCGAGAGCGATCGGCCGGAGGTCGGACGCTTTCGCCAGTGATGCGAGACTGGCAAGCCGGCGTCGATCGCTGCCGAGCCGCGGCATGGTGACGCCGAGCCAGAGCTGGCCGGGCAGGTCGGCGGCAAGTCGCTTCACCTCGGCGCCGAAGGCCGGCAGGAGGCGGCGCGGTGGCAGGGCGATCAGCCTGAGACCCGTCGAGAATTCCTTGAGATCGGCAACCGTCAGGATGCAGTCGCCCTTCTCGGCCCGCCGATTGCCGGTGGTGAGCAGGCGGCAGAGCCGGCCATAGGCGGCGCGATCCTCGGGATAGGCGAGAAGATCGGGCGTGCCATCGGCAAAGACAAGACGGCTGCCGACGGCGAGCCGCACGCCATATTCCTTGGCCGCCACATGGGCGCGCACCACGCCGGAGAGCGTGTTGCGGTCGGCGATGCCGATGCCGGCATAGCCGAGCTGCCCCGCCGCTCCCACCATCTCCAGGGGATGGGAGGCGCCGCGCAGGAAGGAATAGTTGGTAACGGCGGCAAGCTCGGCATAGGCGGTCATGATCGCCCCCGAAGGTCCTTTTCATTTCGCTGTCTCATGCGAACAGCCCATGCACGAACCAGCGGGGATGGGTGGTCTCGACCTCGAACAGGCCCTCGCGGAACATCCAGAAGCGCCGACCTTCAGCATCCTCGACGCGGAAATAGTCACGCGTCGGGGCCTCCTGCCGCCACCATTCGCCAGCGATCCGTTCCGGCCCCTCGGCGCGTTTCACCTCGTGCATGACGCGCCGCCAGCGAAAACGGAGCGGCGGGCCGTCCGGCACCGAGGCCAGAGCTTCCACCGGCTCCGGCCGGGTGAACAGACGGATCGGCCGTTCCGGCGGGTCGCCGGGAAGCATCCCGCTCGCCGGGAAAACGCCCTGCCCCGCCATGTGAGCCGGCACGGCACGGCTTGCCCGCTCGGGAATATGGCTGTCGCGCGGCGCCAGGCGGCGCACCCGCCCTTGGCCAATGCGGGCGCCGACCCGGTCGACGAAGCGCGTCAGCTCCAGCGCCGTGTCGGGGCCGGCCAGCGACAGCGCCTCGGCGTCGCGGCGGCTCGCCTCGACGACGGCAACGGTGACGCAGTCAAAGCCGTAACCGGCGTCGAATTCCTCGGCGAGGCCATCGAGCCGGCGGCAGAGAATGTCCTGCATCACCGTCGCCTCGCGACTTGGCCGGCTGAGACCCGCCTCGACCTGGGAAACGACACCGTCGACGCGCCACAGGCTGAGGCGGAGGCGCAGCGCGCCCTCGCCGGCCGCCTCCAGCCGTTCGGCCAGCGCCCCGATCAGCGACAGGGCGACGGCCCGTACGTCTTCCTGGCGGGAGATCGGCTCGAAGAACCGTCGTTCAGCACAATAGGGGGCGACCGGCAATCGCGGCGAAAAGGCCTCGTCGGCGAGCCCGAGCGCCCGGTCGAGCTGGACGAGCGGCGCGCGGCCAAACCGGGCGGTGAGCGGCGCGCGCGGACCATCCACAAGATCGCCGATGCGCTTCAGGCCGACACGGGCCAGCGCATCGACGGTGGCCGCATCGAGCCGCAGCGCCGCCACAGGCAGGCCGGCAAGCGCCCGGCGTTCCTCACCGATTTGAAGTAGTCCGCCGCGCCCGAAAGCAGCCAACGCATGGGCGGCGCCGATGGTCGAGGCGATAGCGATGGTCACCGTCAGGCCCTGTCGCTCGAGCCGGTGCGCCATGTCGGCGGCCAGCGCTTCCTCGCCGCCAAACAGGTGGGCGCAGCCGGCGATGTCGAGCACCAGCGTGAAGTCCTCCGGATAAGGAAATTCCGGGTCGATGGACGACGTGCCGATGCGACGGCCGGAGAGCGGCGTATAGCGCTGCGCCCAGTCGCACAGCCGGTCGAGGAAGGCGGCATCGGCCTCGGGATCGGCCACCCGCACGTCAAGGCCAGGCAGGCGGGCACGCGCGTCGGCAAGGCCGAGCCCCGGTTGCAGCCCGAGCCGCGCCGCCTCCTTATCGACATGGGCGAGACGCGCGGCACCACGATGCCTGGCTGTCAGCACCATGGGCGGGCGTGCCTCAGCGACCGTCTCTTCGGAAGGGGACCACCGCTCCCCCCGGTCGAGCCGGGCGAGGCGATCGGTCGCCAGATGCGGCAGCCAGGCGACCAGATAGCGGGACTGCCAGGGGGCTGGATTCCTCGACTTGGACGCCGATGCGCGGGGCTCGGAAGGATTGTTCATCGATACGCCACTCCATCATCCACGCGCCGACCGGCCCCAGGCGATTGCGCGCGAGGTCGGCTGCGAAAACCGGGTTGCCGGGATACGGACCGCCACGGCTCGGGGCAGCCGCGACGCGCCAGCGCGTGACGGCGCTGGTCGGGCCCGGGAGGCCGCCGGTCCTGAGCAGGATGCCCGTCGCCCGGCCGCCGTCGGCGATCAGCGACAGGCGGCGGCAGGCCGTCAGATCGAGATGGCGATCGTCACCGTATGGCTCGATCAGCACCGCCGCGAAGGCGCGGGCGGCGAGCCCCTCCTCGGCGGCGCGCAGCACGTCGGCCGTATCGCTCGCCGTCACCGCGACGAGGCGGCCGGGATCAAGGCCAAAGGCGACAAGGCCGGGACCGTAAGGCTCGCCCGCCTCGCGACCGGCCATCTCGGCGCGCACCCAGAGCCAGAGGCTGTCTCGCCCGGCCGCCGCCAGGAGTCGCCCGGCAAAGGCCAGCGCAAAACCGGTTGCCGCCGCCATGTCGGGGGCGCCGGCCGGGCTCACGTCGTGCAGCGCACCGCGCTTGAGGCCGCCCGTCGCCGCGTCGACCGCCGGATGGCCGAAGGGGACCGCCGTCGTCTCCGCTCCTGCCCAGACATTGCCTGCCCGCCCGTTGCGGAAGATAGCCGCCGGGATGACACGAGCCGCGGCGGGCGCGATGTGGTGCACCGGCACGCCGGCCATCTCCTCCGCCACGGCAGGGGCTTCCACCCGCTCGCCATCCCGGCCGCGCCCCCGTTCCAGCCGGGCAATCTGCCGCCGAAGCATAGCAATCCTGTCCGTCGACTCGCTCGCGAGCACGGTTCAATCTCCCCGTTTCCATGGCCAATGTTCTCTATATGTTCCAGTATAGGAGTGGTACTCGAAGAGTCAAGGACGGGCATGCGACAGAGACTTGTCGGCATAGCGGTTTGGAGGTGGTGGCAGCCGGCGAATGACGCTTCAGGCAGCCGTCCCGTTGCGATAGGGCGGTATCGCGAACCGATTCTGCGGCTCGGCCTTGGGGCCTCAAACCTCGACCAGGGCCAAGCTGGAAGATCTGAATGGCTGTAGCAGCTCCTCCGGAAGGCCAGCTACCGTCACAAGGGTGCCGACATCCGCCAGCGGCATGATGTGGTAGGGCGATGCCGCTCCCAGCTTTTCGCGCGTCGCCAGAATGATCGTTTCCGCCGATTGACGGGCGATCAGGCTCTTGATCGCCGCCTCTTCCCGGTCGCCCGTCGTGATACCGGTCTCCGGATGCACGCCGGTCGCCCCCATGAAGAAGAGGTCGGCACGAATGCGCGAAATCGCCTCGGCGCTCGTCGTCCCGACCGCAACGATGGAATGCTTGAAAAGCCGCCCGCCGACGAGCTCGACCTCGACGGACGGATGACGGGCGAGTTCCACCGCGATGCTCGGACTGTGGGTTACGACAACCGCCCTGAGATCATCGGGAAGATGGCGCGCCAGCTGCACATTGGTCGTGCCACCGTCGAGAAAGACAATCTGACCGGGCTGGATCATACGGGCAGCCGCTTGTCCGAGCCTGGCTTTTACCGACGCTCCGACCTGCTCGCGGGACCCGAAGTCCGCGACTGCCGGCGAGGCAGGCAAGGCCCCGCCATGCACGCGCTGCAGCAGCCCTTCACCGGCAAGTTCACGCAGATCACGCCGAATCGTATCCTCTGACACGCCCATTTTTTGGCTGAAATCCTTGGCAATGAGACGGCCGTCCAGCCTTAAAACCTGCTGAATCAGTGCCTTGCGTTCAGACGTGAGCATGCGATCCCCTTTGCATGAAATTTCTTGACATTGCACGATATTACACGAAACTGAGGGCAGATCCAGAGACTGATTGAGGAGGATACCAACGTGAGCATAACCAATCGCGTCCGCGTGGAGGACGTCACCGTCCTCTCCGATGACTGGTATCTCCTCAAGAAGACGACCTTCTCCTTCCTGCGCAGCGACGGGAGCTGGCAGCGCCAGTCACGCGAGACCTACGATCGAGGAAATGGCGCAACCATCCTCCTGTACGATCCCAAACGCCGCACGGTGATCCTGACCCGCCAGTTTCGCTATCCGGCCTTCGTCAATGGCCATGACGACCTGCTGATCGAAGCGCCGGCCGGGCTGCTCGACGACGCCGAGCCCGAGGCCCGCATCCGCGCCGAGACGGAGGAGGAAACGGGCTTTCGCGTCGGCGAGGTGCGGCAGATCTTTGATGCCTTCATGAGCCCAGGCTCGGTGACAGAGCGGCTGCATTTCTTCGTTGGCACGTATCAGCCCGGCGATCGACTATCGCCTGGTGGTGGCAACGCGGTCGAAGGCGAGGACATTACCGTTCTCGAAGTCGACATAGACGTGGCGCTGTCGATGATCAATTCGGGCACCATCCGGGACGGCAAGACGATCATGCTGTTGCAATACGCCGCTCTCAACCTCTTCTCCCAGACCTCGCTGCACCGGGAGGCCGCGCCATGCTGATCCTGATTGCCGGCCCTTACCGATCCGGAACCGGCGACGATCCGGCGAAGATGGCCGCCAACCTGCGCCGTCTCGAAGAGGTTTCCTGGCCGCTGTTCCAGGCCGGGCACGTGCCGATGATCGGCGAATGGGTCGCTCTCCCCGTGTGGCGGTCAGCCGGCGGAACACGGCTCGGCGACGAGCTCTACGACCAGATTTTCTATCCGACGGCCGAGCGTTTGCTGGCGATTTGCGACGCGGTTCTTCGCCTCCCCGGAGACTCCAAGGGTGCCGATGCCGACATTCGCCTGGCGGAGGAGCGCGGCCTGGCGGTTTACTATCGGCTGGAAGACGTGCCGGGCATTGGGCGCTAGGCCAGCATGACAGCCCCGCCCCCTCATTCTCGTCGGAACGCTCGCAGAGATTTCATGCTCAGCCAAGCATGGCTGCAATTTGCGCCACGCGTTGGGTGCGCGAGCCGGAAATCTCGATGATGCGGGGCCCCGCGTGCAGCAGGCCCAGATCGTCCTGCCGCAACATGGTCTTGAGTCGCAGGTCGACCTTGATGCGCAACTGCCCATATTCGATGGGTACCTGAATCTCGTCTGGCCGGAGCAGGGGCACGAAGACAACCAGATCAAGGGTGGCGAGCGCCCTGCCAATCCGGCTCAACAGGCGCCCCTGCGGCAACCATTCGAAGCCTTCGCTGGCGCTGACGACATCCAGATAGGCGAGGAAATCGAGCGGGCAGCGATCGAAAATCACATTCCTCCCGGTTATCTCTTCGAGGATCAGCTTGCAGCTTTGGCCAAGCTGATCCTCGAGATCCGCCGCGTCAGCTCCATTGGCGAATGGCATGCCGCCCTGGACAAGCAGCCAATAGGGCTCAGGCACGCTCTCATAGTCGCAGTGGGCTGAAACGAAGTCGTCGATCAGCGTCGTCTTGCCGCTGCCATGCGTGCCCGTCACTGCGATGCGCATTGGTGCCTCCCCTGGAGTCCGACTTAAAGCGGCTTGTTTTTGTCCGCAACCTTACTGTCCGGTGCGACCCAAGAAGCCGAAATCCGCCCCCCCAATCCGGCTCCGCTCATCGCCTGCCTTGACCTCGCCATGGATTGGCCCCACACCAGCCCGGTCGGGCGAACCGCCCAGACAGACCATCGTCAGGATCCTTCGTGCCCAACCGTTCCCTAGAAATTGCCCGTATCGACGTGGCGACCGACGCGGCGATTCGCCTCGCCGCCGACCACATCCGGCAGGGCGATCTCGTCGCCTTCCCGACCGAGACCGTCTACGGTCTCGGCGCCGACGCGACGCGCGGACAGGCCGTCGCCGCCATCTACGAGGCCAAGGGGCGCCCCACCTTCAATCCGCTGATCGCCCATGTCGACAGCATCGGCATGGCCGAAGCGCTGGTCATCTTCGACCCGCTGTCGCGGCGCCTCGCCGAGACTTTCTGGCCAGGCCCGTTGACGCTGGTGCTGCCGACGCGGCCAGACTGTCCGGTGTCGTCGCTGGCCACCGCCGGTCTCGATACCCTTGCCGTACGCATGCCGGCGCATAAGGTGGCGCTTGATCTGATCCGCGCCGCCGGTGTGCCGATCGTCGCGCCCAGCGCCAATACCTCCGGCCATGTCAGCCCCACGTCCGCCGCCCATGTCTACGGCGATCTTTCCCGCCGCATCCCGCTGATTCTCGACGGCGGCCGCACCGAGGTCGGCCTCGAATCGACCATCCTGCAAGTCCGTGACGGCACCCCCTACCTTCTCCGGCCGGGCGGACTGGCACGCGAGGACATCGAAGCGGCCATCGGCATCGCCGTTGTCCGCTCTGAAGGCGACCCGACGACCGCGCCGGTGGCACCGGGCATGCTCGCCTCGCACTACGCACCGCGTGCGCGCGTTCGCCTCGATGCCCGCCGCGTTGAACCGGATGAGGCGCTGCTTGCCTTCGGCGGCGCCCCGGTCCGCGGCGTCGCGGAGGCGGCACGCGTCTTCAACCTCAGTCCGTCGGGCAGCTTGCGCGAGGCGGCCGCCAACCTGTTCGACATGCTGCGCCGGGCCGATGGCGACGACGTCACCGGCATTGCCGTGGCGCCGATCCCGTCCCAGGGCCTTGGCGAGGCGATCCGCGACCGACTGACGCGGGCGGCAGCGCCGCGCTAAAGCAAAACCGCTGCACAGTTTGGCTCGACACGCTCTAAGCCTTCCCGCCACTTGACGGCGTGGTTGCGGCGGCGTCCTCTGTCTCAGGATTTTCACGGACGCCGCAAGGCGCCTCCCGGAGAGGGCCGCATGCGGACACTTTTCCTGAGCCACCCGCGCTATCGCGACCACCTCGCCCCGGAGAACCACCCCGAGCAGCCCGACCGCATCGCCGCCATCGAGCGACGACTCGAAGGCGAAGCCTTCCAGCACCTGATCCGAGACCTGGCGCGGCCGGTCACCGACACGGAGATCCAGCGCGTCCATCCGGCTGGTTATGTCGAGCATATCCGCATCCAGGCGCCGAACGATGGCCTCATGTCGATCAACGGCGACACCATCCTGTCGAACGGCACCTACGAGGCGGCGCGGCTCGCCGCCGGTGCCGCGTGCCTCGCCGTCGACGAGGTGATGGCTGGCCTCGTCGACAATGCCTTTTCCGCCGCCAGGCCGCCCGGCCACCACGCCAGTGCCCGGCAGGCCATGGGCTTTTGCTTCTTCAATCACGCCGCCATCGCTGCCCGCCACGCCCAGGCGGCACATGGGGCCGAACGTATCGCCATTGTCGATTTCGATGTTCATCACGGCAACGGCACGCAGAACATCTTCTATTCCGACGAGACGGTGTTCTACGCCTCGCTCCATCAGGCACACCTGTTTCCAGGCACCGGCGAAGCGTCGGAGACCGGTATCGCCGGCAATATCCTCAACGTGCCGCTCGGTGCCGGCGCCGATGGCGCGGTGGTGCTCGCAGCGATGAGCGAAGCCGTCCTGCCGGCCGTCGCCGCCTTCCGGCCCGATCTTTTGGTGCTGTCGGCCGGCTTCGATGCTCACTATCGCGATCCCCTCGGCGATCTCAACCTCGTTGAAGCCGATTACGCCACCTTGACCCGCTCACTGATGGAGGTTGCCGACCGCGTCTGCGGTGGCCGTATCGTCTCCCTCCTGGAAGGTGGCTACGATATCGACGCCCTCGGCCTGTCGGCTGCCGCCCATGTTTCGGCTTTGATGGGGCACTGAGTCGTCTGAGCAATGGAGTTCGGAGCCGCGTAATCGGAAAGGCGTTTATTTCCAACTGCTCACCGGAATGGCTGGCCGCGAGTGTTCCGAGCCATGCGCGGCGACTTCATCCCGATTTGGTGGCCGTCAACGCCTGCTATCTGACCGATGAAGGCTTTGTCCCGTCGGTCGGTGCCGCACCGAAAGGCAAACGATCCGAATGTCGAAACAACCTTTGCTTAAAGACAGGTTAAGATCTTCTTGGCCTGATCATTCGGTTTGCATAGCGTCAAATACTTGATTAGCTTTTGGTCGCAACTCCCGCAAAGCAAATGTCGCATTTTAGTCACGCGAGAAAAAATCTAGTTCACCCTAAGAAGAAATGCGAAGCGTGTGAATGCTGCCCGCCCTTGTTCAGCCTCATTCGCAGGCATAATATATGACCGTGGAAGACGTGATTTAGACACGATACTCCCGAACGAATACATATGACAAACCACGTACCCGGCGACGGGGTAGGACGGTACCCAGATGGTCAAGCAGGCTGACGCTGTTAACAAAGGCCAGATCCAACAAGGCAGCGAGAACGAACTCGACGCCCAATACCACGAGATCGGCATTCCGGCGGTGAACGCCGCGGCGCGCGCCATGCGTCGCCAGGTACAGCAGAAGGACTACACGACGGTCCAGCAGACCGCCCCGATGTTCTCCTACGAGGATTGATCCATCGGGCTTTGGGCTGGCGCATCTGCGACCGGCCCGGCGATGATCCCAGTTCAGGCTTGCCCCAGAGGCTCGGCGCGTCAGTGTCCATTGTGATCTGCGCGTGAGGTAGGGCTTTTGTGCCTTTGGAGCAAATAGCTGACTTCATCGACGGCCGGAGCATTTGCTCCGGCCGTCGACGTTTATGGGGATGGCCCATGGTACTGCGACGTCATTTTCCGTGCGCGTCGTGCTGCTTGTCGGCACCGCCCATTGGCATGGCGTCATGGCCGCCAGCCTTGTGATCCCTCGCCTTGGCGTCGATCGCCTCAACGGCGAATTCCACCGGCACCTCACCGGCTTTCTCGAAAGTCAGCGATCCCTTCACCTTGGTGCCGGCTTCGAGGGGCGCCGTCAGCTTCATGAACATCAGGTGGTAGGAGCCCGGCTTCAATTCGACGGTGCTGCCGGCTGGAATGTCGAGCCCCCCCTCAAGCTGGCGCATCTTCATGACGTCGCCTTCCATCTTCATCTCGTGCACCTCGGTGCGTTCGGCGAGCGCGAAGCTGCCACCGACGAGCCTGTCGGCCTCGCTACCGGTGTTGACGACGGCGACGAAGCCACCTCCCATCTCGGCGCCCTTGGCAGTGGCGCGCGTCCAAGGGTGCTTGAGGGTGAGCGCGCCGGCCTTGAATTCGTGCGCGGACGCCGGGTCGATCGCCAGACCGGCGACGGGCAAGGCAACGAACAAGCCGGCGATGAGCGCCGCGCGCAGAACAGTTCGGGACATCTGGAGCATGGGGAACCTCGATGAGTAATGCCGGCCGCCGCTGGCGCCGGCGTGCCCGCGGTGCGGGCCGATCTATGAACTGGGAAAAAGGCCACCACCTGTTCGGCGGGGCGGAAGACCGTCAGGCGAGATCGGGTGGCGCCCGTTGCGGCGGTGGACCACCGGCCAGGGCCAATCGGGCAAAGGCCCTCGGTGCGTGAAGCTCGCGCAGTCGCGAAAAGCCCGTCGGCTCCGACAATTCGATTGGCGGTGCCAGGGTAGCGGCGACGCTGCCAACGCAGCAGGCCAGACAGTCGTGAACAACCCGGACCGGGGTATTGGCAGGGTCGGTCACACCGACGTCGGCCATCGTCGAACAGAGAGTCGCATGGTCCGAGAGGCCGTCGCGCGTCTCGGCGCGGGCAAGGGCAAGCGGTGCCAGCGTCTGCAACACGAGCGCATAGACGAACAGGACGCGCATCACATCGCGCGCCAGCTCCCCAAGTCCGTGCCCCCAGTCGGTGCGAGCCATGGCCTCCCCGCAGGTCATATCC
>Ga0316613_10001802_pt1 | contig 14292 bp, 14 predicted proteins | sample OWC_soil_day10_C_2_FD_207647 | JGI IMG/M metagenome (GOLD analysis project Ga0316613, IMG submission 207647) | Wetland soil microbial communities from Old Woman Creek delta, Ohio, United States - OWC_soil_day10_CT_b | ecosystem: Environmental > Terrestrial > Soil > Wetlands | place: USA: Ohio...
CCGGCCTGATCCGGTTATTCAAGAACAAGGGATAAATGCATGACTTTCGGCGTTGAATTCAAGAACATCACCAAGCGCTACGGCACGGACCCGTCGGCACCGTTCGCGGTCAAGGGCGTCAGTTTCGGAATCGAAAAGGGCACGCTGACCACCATTCTCGGCCCCTCCGGTTGCGGCAAGACCACGGTGCTGCGCATGATCGCCGGTCTGGAGTCGCCCACGGCAGGCCAGATCCTGATGGACGGCAAGGACGTCACCACGCTCGGGCCGGCAGAGCGCAATGTCAGCATGATGTTTCAGAGCTATGCGTTGTTCCCGCACATGAACGTCGTGGAGAACGTCATGTACGGGCTGCGCATGTCCGGCGTCCCCAAGGAAGCAGCGCACACCCGCGCCGTCGACACCTTGAGGAACGTCGGTTTGGTCGGTTACGACGAACGCATGCCGAGCGAGCTGTCCGGTGGCCAGCAACAGCGTGTGGCGCTGGCGCGCGCCTTGATCCTGGAGCCGGGAATCCTGCTTTTCGACGAACCGCTGAGCAACCTCGACGCTCGCCTGCGCCGCGACATGCGCGAAGAAATCCGGGCCATCCAGCAACGCCTCAAGCTGACGGTGGCTTACGTCACGCATGACCAGAGCGAAGCGCTGGCCGTCAGCGACCTGATCATCGTGATGAACGACGGGCTGATTGCCCAGAGCGGGACGCCGCAGGAGATGTACGAGTATCCGGGCAGCGAATTCGTTGCCGGCTTCATGGGAGAAGCCATGCTGTTCCCTGGCGAGGCCGGTCCCGACGGCAGTGTCAGGCTCGGCCCGCTGCAGATCACGCCGAAACAGGCCGTGGAATCCGGCGCCGTGAAAGTTGCGGTACGCCCCGAGGCCTGGCAGATCAACCACGAAGGGCTTGGCGTCAAGGGACGGCTCCTCAAACGCTCTTACCTCGGGAGCTTTTTCGAATACACCTTCGACACCGCGCTCGGCAACATCTTCGTCGTTTCGCCGGACCTCACCAACGTACTGGACATCGGTGTCGACGTGGGACTCTCGCTGGCCGATCACGGCGTTTCGGTAGTCAGGGCCGCGTAGCCTCTGATGGGGCGCAAACGGCGCGCGCCCCGCATTCGCCCAAGGTGAGGGATAATCCATCCTTTCGCCGGAAATCCGCCGCCGGGGCATCGTGCACACCCTGCCCGAACTCCCTGGCCGCCAACACCACGAACACTTCATGCCCACATTGATCGATCTGCATAGCCACACCACCCGTTGTTGCCACGCCACCGGAACCATGGAAGCCTATGTCGAGCAAGCCCTCGCCCAAGGCATCGGCGAGTTCGGTTTTTCAGACCACAGTCACTGGATGCTCCACGCCAAGGGGCAACGCTATGCCATGCTCGCCACCGAACAGGACGATTACATTGCCGACGTACACCGTCTCCAGGAGCGTTACAACCGCGATGGCGACGCCCCCTTCCGCATCCGGCTCGGCATGGAGATGGATTTCATCCCCAGCCGCCTGGATGTGGCGCACGACACCGCGCGCCGTTATGACTGGGACTATCTGATCGGCTCCATCCACAACATCGGATTCGAAAAGCTGCAGGAACCGGAAATGTACGATTTCTGGCATATCGAAGACGTTTGCGAAATCTATTTCCACTTCGTCGGCATGATGATCCGCGAACGGTTCTGCGACATCGTCGGCCATCTCGATCTGCCGAAGAAAATGGGACGCATGCCCGCCGGCGGAATGCTGCGCTACGTCGAACCGCTGATCCCCGATCTGCTGGCCAACGACATCGCAGTCGAAATCAACACCTCCGGGCTCGACAACCCTGCCCGCGCGTTCATGCCCGGTTGGGATGTCGTAGAAGCGCTGGCATCAAGCGGCGTGCCACTCACGCTCGGTGCGGATTCCCATGCCCCGCATCAGGTCGGCCGGCATTTCGACACGGCGCTGGAAGGCTTGCGAAACGCCGGCGTGAAGGAGTTGGTGCGCTTCGAGCGCCGGGAAATGATCGGCGTACCGATCGCATAGAAAGCGCTGAATCAGCGCGACGGCGGTTCGAAGCGATAGAACAGGTTGGGCTCGGAAACGAGATAGATCTCGCCTCTGCCGCCCACGGCCAAGCCCTCGGCTTGCGGCACATCGTTGTGCAGACCGTGCTGCCCCTTCCGTAACACCAACATGCCGGACGGATGACGTCTTTCATCAAGTTCGACAACCAGACGCGACTCATCGCTCAGGAGCAGCATGTTTCCTGACGCTTCGTGGTAAGTCAGGGAGGAAAGGTCATGCAACAGCAGCGCCGCCGATCCACGGGGCAACCATTCGCGAATCTGCAGATCGAGTTTCCGGCCATCGAGCGAAGCAAGCAGCCCGGACAGTTCGAACAGACGAAGCGGACGCTTTTCCTTGACCACAAACAGACGATTCTGCGTATGGTCCCAGGACACCCCCTCAAAACCGAGGTTGCTCGCCAGATCGAAGGCCAGACCAATACGCGGGCGTCCTTGCACGTCAACCACAGACTGGTCGTCGCCGATCTCGACGTGAATCAGTTGCTGGCTACGCTCGTCGGCAATGAAAAACTCGTCGCCGCGCACGTGGGTAATCCCCTCCAAGTCGGCAACACCCCTGACGGGAATGCTTCGTTTCAAGCTTCCATCGACAGTCAGCTCAACGATTTGCGCCGGCCGGTTGATGACAGAAAACAGACTGTTACGCCCCGGATGATACGTCAGCCCGGAGGCGTTCTCACCGATGCCGGCAATCGGCAGCGCATCGATACTGACCCGATAGTCGTCCAGCCCCAGGCGCTTTCCCGCATCTCCTGAGAAACTGATCATGGTCCGGTAGGCCATTCTCTCCAGCCATCCCGAATACCATGCAGCGGCGAGCGCCGAGCCTGCGAGCAACAGAACAGTGAAGAAAACGGCAAGAAGACGTGAGCGTCGAGGCAGAAGCATGATCCGTTGCGGTACCTGGAGACAAGAGACGCCCGGTGAGATGAAAAGACGCCGTCAGGCAGTGCGCTAATTGACAACAGTCCTCATTTTCTCATGAAAGTTCCCAACGGATACCACCTGCTACAAAAGGCGCGAATAATCGCAACATACTTGCAGACGGCTTCCCGATAGGATGATTTCCGTCAGATGGTGATTAATTTCACGATGTGACATCAAATCAACCTTCAATGAAAGGAAGCATCATGAGCAAAACCACTACCTCCGGCCCCGTCGGTTTCCTGTTTGAAAACCACCTGCTGTCTTCGGTGGCTGCCCTGGCCCTCTTGATCGCAGGTATTGTCACGGTATCGGCTCCACTGCTGATTGCCGCCGGCATTGTCGCTTACGGCTGGCCGTTCCTCTACGTTTATCTGTTGAACCGCACGACCGAATCGGACGCCGTAGAAAAAGCGCCCGCCAAGCGACTGCACACCATTCGTCCCAGTGTTGTTGGCGCTCGTTGAGCCCTTCACCATGAGTCACACACAACCGATCGGGAAAGCGCAATAGCAGAAGCTATGGCACGCGATTCCCAAACGCTGAGTTCGGGTCTTGGCCAGATGTTTTCCCGGTCGGTTCAGATTTCCATCATGCCGTGCTGCCACACAGGCACAAGCACAATCATTCGCTGACCACGCGCAATAGAGAAATCTGCGCTCTGAACAACGCCGTCAGCGCATTCAAAGCCCCAGCGCCTTAGCTCCCACCCACCGCCTGATCGTCTAGTAGTGCGGCGGAATCTCGTCACGCAGGCTGCGCGGCTCCGCAGGACCGCTATTGGCCTGGATCTGTTTGTACAACAGACGCAATTGCTCCTGCAACAGGTCAAGTTGCTCTTGCTGACGAAACACCGTGCGATTCAGTTCTTCAACAAGATCCTCGGTCAGGCTCAGCTTTATCTCCAATTCGGTCAATCGATCGTCCATAACTGATTCATTCATGCATCGGGCAAGGAGAGGAACGGCAAGGTAACATATCGGCAAAGCGGAGGACTATAATTCCGCGGTCATCAATCAGGATTTTCTCATGTCGCTCGTTCCCTGCCGCGCTTGTGGTTATCAGGTCGACACATCGGCGCTTGCCTGCCCGAAGTGCGGCGCAACCGATCCCGGACACAAAATCAGCCGTCAACAGCGCAACGCGATCGGTTCACTAGTCCAGTTCCTGATCGTTACTGCCTTGATCGCGTGGGGTAGCTGGTATGTCTGGTACACGGTCATTCCGACAGCCAAGGAAATGATTGCCAAGCCGCAAACCGAGCAGTCACAGAACGGGCGCCATTGAGGCACGCGCGAATCGATTCGTCTGCCCAGCAGAGAAAGCCGGAGGCGTTCAGTCGCTACTCAGGCGCGGACGGTTCAGAAACGGCGTTCTCGGTCGGCTGGGCCAGCATCGCACGCCGGGTTTCCGGAGTTTCCAGACTGATACGCCCCAGTTTGCCGTCGCGATAGTCCTGTAGCAGCACCATCGACGCCTTTTCGAAATCAGGATCGCCACCGCGGGTGCGCAAGGCACGCCGCCTGGCGACGCCTTCAACGACGGCGACACCATCCAGCCCCGCAACCTGGAATCCGTAGCGTTCGGTAAGTCGCGACGGATAGCGCGCCAGCAGAAGATTGGCCAGAAACACCGCGACCTCCTCGTCGATAATGGCGTTGCGGCCAATCGCATGGCTGGCCGCAAGCATGAAGCCATCGCTTTCGTGAGCGATCTTTGGCCACATCAACCCCGGCGTATCGGTGATCGACTGACGAACGCTGAGCTGGAAAGTCTGCTGCGACTTGGTCACCGCAGGCTCGTCACCGACCTTGGCGATCTTGCGCTTGACCAGCGCGTTCATCAGCGTCGATTTTCCAACGTTGGGAATACCCATGATCATCATGCGCAGCGGCTTTACGTTGTCGTTGCGATGCGGCGCCAGGCTTTGGCACAGGCTGGGCAACCGCGCCACCTCGCCCGCCACCTTGCTCGAAATGGCCACCGCCTTTACTCCCGGCTGCTGGTTGTACCAGGCGATCCACGCCTTGGTCACTTCCGGATCGGCCAGATCGGACTTGTTCAGCACCTTGAGACAGGGACGCTGGCGATGCAGCCGCAGCTCATGCACCATCGGATTGGTGCTCGCTTCAGGCAGACGCGCATCGACCACCTCGATGACCACATCGGTGACAGCCATGGTCTCGGCGGCTTTTTTGCGCGCCGAGGTCATGTGTCCGGGAAACCACTGAATTGCCATAAGAACCTGGAACCGTGAAAAGGCCGTCATTATCCCATTTGTTGGAGCACTTCAGCCCATAACGACTAAAATGTACGGCCTATGAAAAAACAAGCCCCCACTAACGCCATCCCCGAAATTCGCCCCGGACAGTCCATCGAACTGCTCAAGGAACTGCATATCCTGACGCGTGACGGAAAACTCAACCAGGACAGCCGCCGCAAGCTCAAGCAGGTCTATCACCTCTACAACTTCATCGAACCGCTGCTCGCAGAGACACTTACGGAGACTCCCGGGTTTTCGCTGGCAGACCACGGCGCAGGCAAGTCGTACCTTGGTTTCATCCTCTACGACCTGTTCTTCAAATCACGAGACACCGGCTGGATCTACGGTATCGAAACGCGACAGCAGCTGGTGGATAAATCCAGGGAGCTGGCACGGCAACTCGGCTTCGAGCGAATGGGTTTTCTCAATCTGTCGGTTGAAGAGTCCGTGCATTCGCCGGATCTGCCGGAGCGCGTCGATATTGTCACCGCCCTGCACGCCTGCGACACCGCAACCGACGACGCGATCCGCTTCGCCCTGCACAAGCAAGCCCGTTTCATCGTGCTGGTGCCATGCTGCCAGGCAGAAGTCGCCAGTGTCTTGCGCAAGAACAAGAATGCATCGTTCGCCAAAACACCGCTCTCCGAACTCTGGCGCCACCCGATCCACACCCGCGAATTCGGCAGCCAGATCACCAACGCGCTTCGGTGCCTGACCCTTGAAGCCCATGGTTACCAAGTCACCGTAACCGAACTGGTCGGATGGGAACATTCGATGAAAAACGAGTTGATCGTCGCCAAGCGCACCGGGCAGATACGCAGCAACGCCAACGAACGGATTGCTGCCATCCTGCGCGAATTGAACCTCGAAGAACTGCGCGAACGTTTCATCCTGCAACCGGCTTCCGACGGAAACAACTGACGCCGCACATGGAGAACTGGCTGATCCGCACGGTTGCCCTCTTTTGTGCTGCGGGAAGCGCCGGGTTGTTATGGACCTTCGGCGTGTTCGTCACCGTTCCCTGGCGCCAGGGCCGGATGCTCTCGTTGAATGCCTCGGAGTTGCAGGTTACCGGAGTATCGCTGTTGCTCGGACTGGCAACCGCCTGGGGGGCGCTACACATCTTTGCGCTAGCGGATCGTTCCGCCCGCCCAAAAAAATACGCGATAACCTGCGTCCTGCTGGTTATCGCGTGGCTGGCCGCCTGCATCAGCGGCGTCCTGTGGACGCTCGGGAAAGTCTCGTAACCTTCCCTCCTCCAATCAGGCAGTGGTGTTTACCATCGTTCCTACGAGTTGGCCGCTGGTATTCACGACCGGCGCATTACGCTCGGCCTGCGGCTGAAGCGAACTTGACGCCCCAGTCTCATCAACCGCCTGGGTAGTTTGCGTCTCGCTCGCACTTGTCGCCTGCGGCTGGGAAACCTGCTGCGCCTGTTGCGTCAACAGATCCTGCTCGATTTGACGCTTTCTCTCTTGCGCAGACTGCGAGGCGATCGTCGAATAAAGGGACGACGTTGCTGAACTGATTTCCATGAGAGTATCCCTTTCACCGTACGGTGCATTCGCACCCACGCCTTCATGATAGACCATTTGCACAAAATTTGTGCAAATGAATCGGTTTGCAAAACCCGCGATGAAAACCGAGAATTACCGGTTACGCTTTCCGCATGAGGACAAAACAATCATGGAAAAAAACCGCAAACGCCGTTTGCTGCTGATTCTCGCGATCATCGCCATCGTTATTGCAGGAGGTTTTGCGACATGGCGATTCGGTATTCGCACATTGAAAAGCCAGATCGAGCAGGCGCTCGGTCCGAACGGCGAGGTGCAGGAAATCAATGTCGGGCTGACCGGTATCGATATCGTCGACATCCGCATCCGTGCCCCAAAGAATGGCAACTGGCCGAGCGAGGATGAACTGCGCGCAAAGCGCATCCACATCAGACCCGACATCCTTGATCTGTTGACGGCCAAGGTATCCATCGCCAGCATCGACATCGAGGGGGCCTACGTCGCCATGCTTCGCACCAAGAGCGGCCAGATGAAGATCATTCCCAGCCTGCTTGGCGCACCAGCGGCACAAACCGGGAATGCGACCAAATCGGGCAAGACTGAGGAAGCGGAGAAGCCAGGCACGTCTATCCGCATCAGCGAAATCACGCTGACCGACGGCACCATCGAGTTTTACGACGCCAGTGTTCGAGCAACGCCCGTCAAGCTCCGTCTTGAAAGCATCAAGGCACGCATTGGAAAGCTGCAACTACCGGAGTTGACGGGCCACACCTCCGTCACGATCGACGGCACGCTCAAGGGCAACCGGCAGGATGGGAAGCTGGCAATCGACGGCTCCATCGAACTGGCCACGAAAGAATCGGGGCTGTCCACCAAGTTGCGCGGCGTGGATATGACCGTGCTCCAGCCTTACCTCATCCAATCGGCTGAAACAGGCGTGCGGCGAGGCACGCTCGACCTCGACCTGAAATCCTCCGTCACCGCCGGGAAACTGCGGGCTCCCGGCACCCTGACGCTCTCCGACCTCGAACTGACCTCCGGCTCCAGTACGTTCATGGGACTTCCACGCAGTGCTGCGGTCAGCATGATGAAAGACAAGAAAGGCAAAATCTCCCTGAAATTCGTCCTCGAAGGCGACATCAACGACCCACGCTTCTCGCTCAACGAGAACCTGACCACGCGTCTCGGTTCTTCGCTTGCAGGAACCCTCGGAATCAGCGTCGAATCGCTCGCCAAGGGCGTCGGCAGCGTGGGCAGCAACTCCGCGAAGGCGATTGGAGATTCGCTCGGAAAGCTCTTTGGAAAGTGACAAACGTCCTTTCCATCCGTTGCGCTACCCGATACCAGCGCATACCTTACCCTCTCACGACATGACATCACGTTCCCGGCTGGACAAGGCACTCAACATCGAAGACCTGCGCAAGCTCGCCTACCGGCGCGTACCGGGCTTTGCACTCGCCTACCTCGAAAGCGGCGCGGAAGACCACGCCACACTGCAACGAAACCGCCGCATTTTTGAACGCTGGCATTTCGTTCCCGATACACTGGTCGACGCGTCGCAGCGTTCGCTGGAAACCAGCATTCTCGGTCAAACATCCAGAATGCCGCTGATCGTCGCGCCGACCGGTTTCAACGGCATGCTGTGCCACCAGGCCGACATTCATCTGGCCCGCGCCGCACGCGAAGCGGGCATACCGTTCACCCTCAGCACGATGGCCAGCGCATCCATTGAGGAGATTGCCCGGGAAGCCAAGGGCGTGCGTTTCTGGTACCAGCTATATATGCTCAAGGATCGCGAGATCACGCGCGACCTTCTCAAGCGCGCCCAAGCCGCTGGTTGCGAAGCCCTGGTATTCACCACCGATTGCGTGCATTTCGGCAACAGGGAAAGCGAACGCCGGTTCTTCCGGGCGCCGATGAAACTGACACTGCGTTCCATGCTGGACACCGCCTGCCATCCCGGATGGGTATTCGACATCGTCGGGCGCGGCAGAGGCATTCCCGGCTTCGGCAACCTGAGACGCTATTTTTCGGAGAAGAACCATCCCGAAGGACACGGAGCGGCTTTCATCGTCGGGCATCTCGACACGGCCATCAACTGGAACGACCTGAAATTCTTGCGCGAAAACTGGCAAGGGAAACTGATCGTCAAGGGCATCCTGCATGCGCGCGATGCCCAGCAGGCCACCCGCCTCGGCGCCGACGCCGTGGTTCTCACCAACCACGGCGGCCGGCAACTTGACTGCACGATATCTCCCATGGAAGCGCTGGAAAGCGTCCGCACCGCCTGCCCCGACCTCGAAATCTTCATCGACAGCGGCTTCCGGCGCGGAACCGATATCGCCAAGGCCATCGCCCTTGGCGCCAATGCGGTCATGGTTGGCCGCCCCTTGCTCTACGGCGCTGGCGCCGCCGGCCGTCCGGGCATCGACAAGGCCTTGGGCATCCTCGGCTCCGAACTGGACCGCACCCTCGCGCAACTCGGCGTAAAGACACTCTCAGGTCTGTCGCGTAGCCATGTGAAGGCATGCCTTCTCACGCCAGATATATAACCCAACCTTCGACAAACGCCATTACATATTCCTTTCGGCGATATTCATATAGAAATTAAGTCGTTCAAAGGCGGTCTACGTACGGGTAAATTGCTCTGCATGAAGGGATCGAAGACCGCCAGTTCCGCGATAGCGGCAAGGCCTTCGCCCCATCCCCTCGGAACTGACAGGAGAACGAACATGAATATCGCCAACAGCGTCACCGACCTCATCGGCAACACCCCCCTCGTACGCATCAACCGCATCGCTGAAGGCGCGGTAGCGACCATCGCTGCCAAGCTGGAATTCTTCAATCCGGCGCACAGCGTCAAGGACCGCATCGGTGAGGCGATGATCAGCGCTGCGGAAAAAGCCGGTCTGATCAAGCCGGATACCGTTCTCGTTGAACCGACCAGCGGCAATACCGGCATCGCGCTGGCCATGGTCGCTGCGGCACGCGGCTACAAGCTGGTGCTGACCATGCCGGAAACCATGAGCAAGGAACGTCGCGCCCTGTTACGCGGCTTCGGCGCCGAGTTGATCCTGACACCGGGACCAGAAGGCATGGGGGGAGCAATCAAGAAGGCGGAGGAACTGGCTGCCTCCGATCCGCGGTACCTGCTGCTGCAGCAGTTCAGGAACCCGGCCAATCCGGAGATTCACCGCAAGACGACCGCCGAGGAAATCTGGCGCGATACTGACGGAAAGGTCGATATCCTGATTTCCGGCGTCGGCACCGGCGGCACGATCACCGGGATCAGCGAAGTGATCAAGGCGCGCAAGCCGTCATTCCAAGCCATCGCCGTCGAACCGGATGCCTCGCCCGTGCTTTCCGGCGGACCGAAGGGACCGCATCCGATCCAGGGCATCGGCGCCGGCTTCGTCCCCGATGTGCTGAATACTTCGGTCTACGACGAGATCGTGCGGGTCAAGGCCGACGATGCCTTTGCCACGGCACGCCGGGCAGCACGGGAAGAAGGACTGCTGGTCGGCATATCCTCGGGGGCGGCGCTATGGGCCGCCATCGAAGTAGCCAAGCGCCCGGAAAACGCCGGCAAGCTGATCGTGGTCATCATTCCTTCCTTCGGCGAACGCTACCTTTCCACTCCGCTGTTCGCCGGGCTGGTGGATTAAGATCGGCTCCGGGGTCAGTGTCCGCCCACCGAGGCGTCGACCTTCCGTTGCGGCTTCGGCGCCAGCCAGATCGCCGAGGCCGCAAACACGAAGGCTATGCCTACCGCCGCCATGATCTGGTTGGTCGCCAGCATGACGCTCTGGCTGGTAACCAACCGGTCAACCGACTGAAGCACGGCGTCCGCAGCCATTCCGGTACTCTCCAGCAAGCTGCGCACATGTTGATCACTGTCCGCCAATCCGACCAGTTCCGCGTGGTTACGGGTAATCTGATCATCCCAGACGGTAGTGATCAGCGAGGTGGCAAAGGCACCCGACAGCGTGCGCAGGAAGTTCATCAGGCCGGCAGCGGAAGCCATTTCGCGCGGTTCGACACTGGCCAGCGCCAACCCGGTCAATGGAATGAAGAAGAACGGCAGGCCAAGCCCCATCAGCATCAACGGCAGGGACACCGACCAGTAGTCCATGTCCGTCGTGGCGATGGTGCGGTAGAGCGTGATGATTCCCAGCCAGACAACGCCCCCGAACACCAGCTTGCGCGCGTCGACGCGATGCGACAAGGTTGCGGCGATGGGAGCGACGAACACGGCAAAGACGCCGGTCCACGCGGTCGCCATGCCTGCTGAAGTCGCGGTATACCCCATGTAACTTTGCAGCCATTGCGGCGTCAGCACGTTGGCACCGAAGAATGCCGCAAAGGCCAGGCTGATGGTCAGCACGCTGGCGGAGAACCCGCGATGCCGGAATACGCGCAAGTCGACCACCGGGTGTTCATCGTGCATTTCCCAGATGATGAACGCGGCAAAGCCAATGACCGCGACAATGGCCAACGCGACGATTTCGTGTGACGAGAACCAGTCGAGGTTCTTCCCTTCATCCAGCATGATCTGCAACGATCCGACCCAGACGATCAGCAGCACCAGCCCGATCTTGTCGATCGGATTCTTGAGCAACGGCTGCTCATAACGCTTAAGCATGTTCCAGGCAAGGAACGCGCAGCCGAACGCAATCGGCAGGTTGATGTAGAAAATCCAGGGCCAGCTGTGTTCGTCACATAGATATCCCCCCAGGATAGGCCCGAGCACCGGCGCCACCAGTGTGGTCATCGACCACAAGCCGATGGCCGCCGCCGCTTTCTCCTTGGGGAAAATCCGCAACAGAAGCGTTTGGGACAAAGGCATCAGCGGCCCGCCCGCCAAACCCTGACACACCCGCGCAAAGACCAGCATGCCAAGCGAATGCGATACACCGCACAAAGCCGAAAAAGCGCCGAACAGCGCCATGGCAATGACAAAAACGCGCACGGCGCCGAAACGTGATTCGAGCCATCCGGTCAGCGGAACGGTAATGGCCTCCGCCACCGCATAGGAGGTGATGACCCATGTTCCCTGACTCGTTGTTGCGCCGAGTCCTCCGGCAATGTTGGGGACAGACACGTTGGCGATGGTTGTATCGAGCACCGCAATGAAGTTCGCCGCGGCGAGCACAACCGCCGCCGCCCACAGCATGCCGCCGGTGAGCGGCGCATCGCCGTTCGAAGTGGAAACATGGCTCATTCAACTACCTCCGATCAGCCGCGGTTGCGCGTATCAATCTTCACCGTCATCGACAAGCCGACTTTCAGCGGATTGGCCTGCAACTCTGCGGGATCGAGCTTGACGCGCACCGGCAGACGCTGCACCACCTTGATCCAGTTGCCCGTGGCGTTCTGCGCCGGAATCGCCGAAAAGGCTGCGCCGGAGCCTCCCGAGAAACCTTCCACCGTCCCGTGATAGGTCACCGAGCCGCCGTAGATGTCAGCCTTGAGCGTCACCGGTTGACCGATACGGACGTTCTCCAGCTGCACCTCCTTGAAGTTGGCGTCGACGTGCATGTCCTGAACCGGAACGACCGCCAGCAACGGCGTTCCGGCCTGCACGCGCTGACCGAGCTGGACTTGCCGCTTGGCGACAACGCCATCAACCGGAGCACGAATGATCGTCCGTTCAAGATCGACCGCTGCCTGATCACGCTTGGCGCGAGCCAGAGCGACTTCCGGGTTGGTCTCTTCCGTCGCATCCGTGATCAGCACGGCATTGGCATCGCGCGTTCCGATGGCGGCATTGCGATTGGCCTTGGCCTGAGCAGCCGCTGCGCGGGCCGCATCCAGATTGGCCTGTGCAGCGGCGTACGAATTTTGCGCACGCGTCAGTTCGTCGCCGGATACTGAGCCCGATGCCGACAGTGCTTCGCGGCGCTGCAAATCGATCTTAGCCCGATCGAAATCCGCCTCGGCCGACGCCAACTGCGCTGCGGCACGCTTCTCATCGGCTTCGCGCGCAGCAATCTGGGCGCTCAATCCGCTGTCGTTGGCCACATAACCCCTGACACGCCGGACGGCGCGCCCAAGATCCGCCTCAGCCTGCGCCAACGCCAGCTTGGCATCGGTCGGATCAATAACGACCAACACGTCGCCCTTCTTCACCGATTGCGTATCGATGACGTTGACTTCGCGGATCGTGCCACCCACCTCGGGGGTCACCTGGGCTGTTTCCACGGCGGCATAGGCATTGTCGGTGGAAACGAAATGGGAACCGTAGAGGAACCAATAGCCTCCGGCAGCTAGTGCCGAGGCGCCGACAACGCCACCCAATGCCGTGAGTAGCTTCTTGCGACGCTGTTCGTTATTGGATTGGCGAGCAGAAATTGGAGTGTTTTCAGACATGATGGAATTTCCTTGCAATTGACTTAGCTGTTCGATTCATTCGCGGCGGACTGTGTTTCGCGATAGCCACCGCCCAAGGCACGTATCATTGCCACATCGAGCGAGAACGCCCGTGACTGCAGATCGCTCAGACTGCGCAGACTGCTCAGCAGCAGATCTTCCGAAGAGAGCACCTCGAGATAGTTGGCCAGTCCGCCCTCGTAACGATTGCTGGTCACGCGATGCGCCTCGGACGCCGCAGCGACGGCCTCTTCTGCCTTCGCGAGCCGCCCTGTAAGCGCCTTCTGGCTGACACCGGCATCGGCCACCTCCTGCAGCGCCTGGGACACCGTCCGGTTGTAGTTGGCGACGGTCTCGTCATAGGTGGCCACGGAATTCCGCAGCTCGGCCCGGAGACGCCCGCCCGTGAAGATAGGCAATGAAATGGCCGGTCCGATGCTGCCGACGGTGGAACCGCGCTCGTTGAGCATGTTGATCCCCAGCGATTGCACGCCGATGAACGCAGCCAGGTTGACGTTGGGATAGAACTCGGCCTTCTTCTGGTCGATACGACGCAGCTGGGATTCGGTCTGCAAACGTGCCGCCACCACATCGGGGCGACGGCCCAGCAGATTGACGGGAAGATCTGCAGGCAGACTGAAGGAACGACCCAGTTCGATAGCCGGACGAACGATGGACAGTCCGCGATCAGGCCCGGCGCCAATCAGCACGGCCAGGCGATTGCGCTGCAGGGCGATCTGTTCGTCGATCTGCAGCAACTCTCCTTCGGCGCTGGCGCGGCGCGATTCCGCGTCGCGTACGCTGCCCCGTGTTTCCAGGCCATTGGTGAAGCGTTCCGCAAACAAGGTTGCCGTCTTGCTCCGCACTTCGACCGAACGTGCCGCCGTATCGCGCGCGGCAAACAGGCGGGCCAGTTCCGCATAACTGGTGGCGATATTCGCCGCCAACACAAGGCGGGCCTGCGCCAGTTCCGCCCGGCTGGCTTCAACCTGCGACGTCGCGGCCGCAAGCGCAGCCCTGTTCTTTCCCCAGAAATCGATCTCCCAGCTGAAGTCGATCGTCGCCCGGCCGTAATCCTGCCAGCCTTCCGGCGTCATCGACTTGGGCGTCAGATAGTTGTAGCTCTGCCGCTGCTGCGTGGCC
>Ga0316613_10001804_pt1 | contig 14286 bp, 14 predicted proteins | sample OWC_soil_day10_C_2_FD_207647 | JGI IMG/M metagenome (GOLD analysis project Ga0316613, IMG submission 207647) | Wetland soil microbial communities from Old Woman Creek delta, Ohio, United States - OWC_soil_day10_CT_b | ecosystem: Environmental > Terrestrial > Soil > Wetlands | place: USA: Ohio...
ATCGTCTCGGGCCACTGCCGCTCTTCAGGCTTGGCTGCCGTGACGGTCAGTACCGCCGCCTCATTCGTTTGGGCGAACACTGCCCCGGAGAAAGAGGCAGTTCCCCAACCTGAAACCAGAATGAGCACAAGGAAGATCGGTCGCATCAAAGCGTTCCTTTGGATTTCTCCTGCAGTGGTCGCGACGAGAGGACGTTCTCGCTCCAGCCGCCACCAAGCGCCCTGTAGAGGGCGATCGAGCTGCGTTCAGAATCGCGGCGGAGTTCGATGAGAAGAATCTTGGCCGACTGGCCTGACCGTCGAGCCTCCTCACCACCAATACGCCTCGCTCTCCCTGGCGACCGCCCCTGAGGTCGGCCGCCAGGTTGTCGGACAGCATCTTTCGTCCCATGGCGGTGAGAACTGGGGGCTCACAAAGCGCATAGGGTTCGCTCGCGCGCCCATGTCACTCTCCGCGCGAAGTCTCGCCGAAGGGCCGACTGGAAGAGCACGGGCTATTGTGCTGGAGCCGGCGGGGCAGTGTCGCGAGGCTCACCGGATGGCGCAGCCTTTTGCGCCCCGCTGTCCGTCCATTCTGGCGGCAAGGCGAGTTGGTCGCTGATCATGCCCTTGAGGCCCCGATAGCGGCCATAACTCTCACATGCGGGGTATTTGGGACGAAGGCCAACGGATGATTTGATCTTGTGCCAGGATGGCAGCTCGATGCCGGAACTGTCGAAGGGACTCGTGCCTTTGACCAGCAATTGTCCGAAGTCCTCGCCGAACGTGTCTGCGAGGTCATAGGCGTCACTTACCTTCGACACCCGCGCTGAACTGAAGAAAGCATTCGCTCCTCTTGCCCAGAGTATGGAGGCCTGTTGCTGGCCCAAAGCATCGATTGCCTCAGCTTCTATCGAAAGGCTACCCATCCCGATCGGGATACGTGGGGTTGGGACCGGAACGGCCGTGTCGACAAAATTCATACCCAGTGAAGCCGCGGCCGATATGCCCGCCGCAACCTGGCCGGTTTCCTTGGCCTGCGTGACGGAGGCCTGAACGGTCAAGTCGGCGGGACTATCCGCCGCAACCACCGTGAAGCGATCGCTGAGACTGACGCACATTGCACGATTGACTGCGTTGGCGACGAGTTCCCTCTGTTTGCTCGACAGCTTCGGAGCAACGCTGGGGGCGAATGCCGTCGGGACGATCCTGATCGTTTTGGCGGCCAGGATTTTTTCCTTGTTCACGCTGAGCCGAGACTTTGTGAGCCAGCCATCGGAAGATTTCATCGCCTCGTAAGATGACAGCCCATTTCCTTGAACCAGTGGAGCGGATGCACATGCCGGCAAGAACCCGGCTACGGCGAGGATGACGAGCTGTGCGGGGCTAGAGAGCATTCGCATTGGAAGCCCCCCGCAAGCAGTCCTTCGCAAGTTGCAGATCGGGATCTGCTGCGCGGAACGCATCCCTGAGATGCAGTGCCTTCGCACGAAGACGTGCGATCAGGCGCCAAAAGCTGAACACGCGGCGCGAACCTCTCTTCGTCCAGAGATATTGCCGGTAGGGAGAGCCCCACCCGCCCTCCGCGATCTGAGTTAAGTTAGGTAAGAAGAGCATGTTCGTCCCCGGTTATGAATGCCGGGTCTGTGTAAAATTTTCTCGTGGCTCAAATTGCAGTCGAAGATGTCGGATTAATTCTTCCAGACTGAAATTTATGTCAAAACATGTCCCGACAAGTTGCGGACATACTTTGACACAAAAAAGCTCTCCCCTCCCGCTACGGCAGAACTACGTTTGGTCCAGGGGCACCACATGTTTCAACGGTCCGCCATGATTTCACATACATCCCAGGTCCTCGTTGTCGATGACGACAGTGAAATACGAAAGCTCCTTGCTCGCTATCTGCGCGAGCAGGGGTTCCGTGTCTTGGTTGCGTCGACTTGCGCGGAGGTGCGCGAGAAAATGGTGACCAACCGGATTGATCTCATTGTTCTTGACGTGATGCTTCCTGATGGGTCGGGGCTTGATCTTTGTCGCGATTTGCGAGCGTCGCGATCTGTTGTTCCGATCATCCTTCTCACCGCTCTCAAAGAGGATGTGGACCGGATCATTGGACTCGAATTCGGCGCCGACGATTATCTCGGCAAGCCATTCAATCCGCGTGAGCTTGCGGCCAGGATTCGAGCGGTCCTTCGGCGCGGGACGAATACTGGTTCTGAGCCTCTCGAAAGAAAGCGCTATTGCTTCGATGGTTTCGTGGTGGATAAGCCCGCGCGGTCGGTAACCGCGCCTAGAGGAGAGGATATTCCGCTCACGGGTGCGGAATTCGATCTTCTTTTGTTATTCCTGGAGCGACCTGGACGGGTGCTCTCCAGAGACCAGCTCCTCGACTTGACACGGAGAAGCGGAAGCGAAGTTCTGGACCGCTCGATCGACGTGCTGGTCAGCCGCCTGCGACGCAAGCTGTCGGCGGGTGGGGCCGCTCCCATCTTCAAAACCGTCCGCAATGGCGGATACCAGCTCGCCGTCAAAGTCAGTGTTCCGGATCCGCGGATATGAAGACTCTTCGGGCTAAAATCGCCTTGCTTCTCGTGATTTCGATTGTTTCTGTCGTTTCTTTGATCACGATAACCATGGCGTCCCTCCTGGGTACGCAGGAGGATACCGCCTCAGAGCTTCTGTTGAGGCAAGTCGTATCGATGCACGCCTTGGCGACCCAGGGCGGGGCGGCTGGAATGCTTTCGGACCAGCCAGCTCAGGGAGTGGTGGATGAAAGCCAGACGGAGCTGTTGCGTTCCGGCACGGCCAAACTGGGCGCTCCGCTGGACATCTCTGTAACGCACAACGTCGAGGACGGCCGCATCCGCACCGTGTCCATCCCTGTCGGGTCTCAAGGGTGGCTGATGCTGGATTATGACCCTCCCTCGGGTCCTGTATGGTGGGGATGGCTCGTGCTCATCACGATCAGTGTCGGATCGATCGCCGTGTTCGTGGCCAGCCGGATGAGCAAACCCCTGGCGCTGCTTGAAAGCGCCGTGGAGTCGGTTGACCCAAATGGTGTCTTGCCCGTTCTCCCCGAAGAGGGGCCGGCGGAAGTTCGCGCCACTGCTGCGGCCATCAACTTGCTTTCAGCGCGGCTGAAGCGGGCAATGGAGAGCCGCATGCGACTTGTGGCGGCCGCAGGCCATGACCTCCGGACCCCTCTGACGCGGATGAGATTGCGTGCAGAATTCGTCGCCGATGACGAGGAGCGGTCTTTATGGCTACAGGACATTGATGAGCTGAAGCAGATTGCCGACAGCGCCATGCAGTTGGTCCGCGAGGAAACCACTCGGGACTTGCCCGAGATCATCAAGATCGACGAATTGGTAAGGAGCATCGTATCCGAGTTGCAGGAGCAGGGGTTTGAGTTGGCGGTGGCTGACACGGCGAGGACCTCCACCAAAGCCAATCGCCTCGCTTTGAGTCGTGCCCTGAGGAATCTTCTCATCAACGCCGCAACCCACGGCGTGCGCGGCACGGTGAGCGTATCGGGCGGGGCGACGGCCCGGATCACGATTTCGGATCAGGGGCCGGGTATCGACCCAGACGTACTGGATCAGATTTTCGAGCCCTTTTTTCGTGTGGACAGGGCGCGTAGTCAGAAATTCCCGGGCGCAGGATTAGGTCTTTCGATCTCCCGGGAAATAATCTGCAGAGAAGGTGGACGTATTTTGATCGAAAACGGAAACAATGGTGGGCTTACCCAAATCGTGGAGTTGCCCGCCGAACGTTGATTTGGCCAATGTCACAAACAATGACGACCTTCGTGACACTGCGAATATCAAAAAAAACGGGGTCCGTTGGGACGGGGGCGCGATCTCGGAAGACGGCTCCCTAAAGGACCGTCATGAGTCAGTTTGCAGCCCCGGCGATTTGCCTCTGCACGATCCCTGCACGAAAATCCTGAACAGCTGCTGAAATCCGCCCAACCTGCTGCGATCCGGCATGCGACGACGGGGCATGTCGATCCGAGCCCGCTTCCGTCCCATTGCCGTCAGCCCCCTTCCTGACCGTCTCCTCCACGACGCCTGGTGGCTTGTCGAGCCGATACCCGACGGCGAGGTTTCGCAAGCCCCTCCACAGCATCGTGAGGCGGCAGCGGAGTCCGTCGCCGCCCCTTGTCCCGCCTGACGGCCGCTGTCTCGACCGGAGCCTTCAAATCATGGATCTTCTTGCTGCCAACAGTCGCCCCGCCCATCTCGACCCAACACGCTGGTTCAAGCAGCGCCTCGCCGCTCTTGCTCTGCTGGTGACGATTGCCGACTTCCTGTTCTATCAAGCACCGGCAGGTGGCTTGCCGCTCGCGCTCTTTCTTGTCTTGCTGTTTGTGGCGGCGGCGACGTTCAACCGGCTCCGCTCTTCGGGGAATTGGCGCCTTGTCGCCGCGGCTCTGCTGTTCGCCGCTATTGCCGCGTTGATGGCCGACGCCGATCCGCTGTCCGTTCCCCTTGCCGTCGCCCTGTCCACCGCTAGCGTCGTGTTGCTCGTTCATGGCGCTGTCGGGTGGTTGGCGGTCACAAGAATGACCGTGCTGTTACCTCTCACCGGCTGGCTGCGGCTTGCCGGTGACTTCGTGCGTATCCGGCGGGCGACGATCCGGCGCGGTCGGTTGCACTTCGACATCTCCGGATGGATTGTGCCGGTCGGCCTGTCGCTGTTCTTCCTTGTCGTATTCCTCGTCGCCAACCCGGTGCTCGATCACTGGGCCGGGATGTTGAGTCCGGACCATCTGATGCTCGCCGATGGTCGGCACATCATCTTTTGGGGTGCGATGGCGCTGATTGTCTGGCCGGTCCTGCATCTCGTCAGGCGTCGGCACGCCGCAGCGATCCCATCCCTGTTGCCGATCGCGAACGGGGCTTGGTCGATTGTCTTCGGCGATGGCGCCGTCCGGCGCTCGCTCGTCGCTTTCAACCTTCTGTTCGCGCTGCAGACGCTGACCGACCTCGGCTATCTCTGGGGCGGCATGGACCTGCCCAAGGGCATGACCCACGCCGAATACGCCCATCGCGGCGCCTATCCACTGATGGCGGCGGCAATGATGGCAGCCGCCTTCGTGCTGATTGCTCTCCGGAACGATCAGCACGAGCGACGTCCGCGAGCGCTTACGCCATTTCTCGCCGTCTTCGTCGGGCAGGGGCTGGGGCTGGTCATCTCGTCGATGCTGCGGCTCGATCTCTACGTGGAGGCCTATTCGCTGACGCTCTGGCGCGTGGCCGCCTTTGTCTGGATGGGACTCGTCGCCTTCGGTTTCGGGACTATCCTCATCCGCATCCTCTTTGGGCAATCCACACCCTGGCTGGTGAACGTCAATGCCGGCGCGGTTCTCCTCGCTCTCTGGGCCTGCTGCTTCGTGGATTTCGCCGGCCTGGTCACCGGCTTCAACGTGGCCCATTCACGCCAGGCTACCGGTCAAGGACCGGATCTGGACTTCAACTATATCGCCCGGACCTTTGGGGCGAGGGCCATACCGGCGCTCGATGCCCGTCGAGACCTGCTGGCCGGGCGGGGCACCGGCTTGGTCATCCCCATTGATGGCGGCTGGGTCAACCCGTCCCTAGATGACTGGCGCGACCAGACGGCTGCCCAAATGCTCGCGACTGATGAGAATTGGCGAACCTGGATCTTTGCGGATTGGCAGCTCAGGCGTTATTTGTCCGAAGCGCCCCGATGGGCTACGCCCGAACCCCGGTGACTTCGCCATGCAGCCTGCTTCCATCCTGGTGGTCGATGACGATCCTGCCATTCGCTCGGTGATCATCTTTGCCTTGGAGAAGGCGGGCCACCGCACCCGCGCCGCCAGCGACGGAAGAGAAGCGCTCGCCCTGTTCGCCGCAGAAGCGCCCGACCTCGTCGTTCTCGACATCGGCATGCCGGAGATGGACGGATTCGCGACTTGCCGCGAAATCCGCAAGCTCAACGAGACGCCGATCCTGTTCCTGTCGGCTCGTGACGAGGAAATCGACCGGGTGCTCGGTCTCGAGCTCGGCGGCGATGATTACGTCACCAAGCCGTTCTCACCGCGCGAGTTGGTGGCGCGCGTCGCTGCCATCCTGAAACGCAGCCGTGGACCAAGGGAGCCGCTGCCTGACATCCGGCGCTTCGGGCGCGGCGTCGTTTCGCTCGAGCCCGACGGGTATCGTACCTTCGTCAGTGAGCGGCCGGTGAGCCTCACCACCCAGGAATTCGCCATCCTGCGCGCGCTGATGAGCCGGCCCAACCAGGTGTTTGACCGCGAGCGCATCCTGGAAGCCGCCTGGCCGGACGCCATCCATGTCTCCGACCGCACCGTTGACAGCCACATCCGGAACATCCGCGCCAAGCTCGGTGCGGCCGGTTGCGCCACGGCCATCGAGACGGTGCATGGCGTCGGCTTCCGGCTCGGTCCCTGCGCGGCGGCATCGTGAGCGTGCCGGCGCCGCGGGTGCGGCAAAAGTGGCGGCCGCGCATCGGCCTCATCGTCGCCTCGGTGTTGGCGTTGGTGGCCTGCCTGCCGCTCGGCAGCGTGGTCTTCTTCCGCATCTATGACAATCAGTTGGTTCGCCAGACCGAGGCCGAGCTGATCGCCCAGAGTGTTGCCATTGCCGCCCGGATCGGCACCGAGCTTACGGAGCGGACTCCCGCCGGCCTGCAGCTTGGCCCGCCGGTTCGGGTCGGCACGCCGGACGCCGACGGTATCGCCGCCCTCTCGCCCCGACTCGATCTCGCCGTCGACGACGTGCTGCCGCCGCGACCCGAAGCAACGCCGGCCGTTGGTGCCGTCCATTCGCCTCTCGCCGGCCTCGGCCTTCGTCTGGCGCCTGAGCTCGCGGCAATCCGCACGGCGACGCTGGCCGGCTTTCGTATCCTCGACGCCGATGGCGTGGTCGTGGCTGGCGGCAACGAGGTGGGCCAATCGCTGGCAGCCGTGCCCGAGGTCGTCGGTGCGCTGGCTGGCGATTATCAGTCGGTGCTGCGACAGCGTGTTTCCAAACATCCGGTGCCGGCGCTTGACTCGATCAGCCGGGGGGCTGGCATTCGCGTGTTCGTTGCCCTGCCGGTCGCTGTCGAGGGGAGGGTGGCTGCCGTCGTCTATGCATCGCGTACGCCGACCAATGTCCTCAAGCAGCTCTATCAGGAGCGCCGCAAGGTCGGACTCGCCCTGTTCAGCGTACTGGCGGCGACATCGGTGATTGGCCTCGTCTTTCACCGCACCATCACCCGGCCGGTGCAGGCATTGATCGTGCGGACCACGGCGATCGCCGGCGGCGACCGCGCTTCGCTGAAGCCGCTCGACCATCACGGCACGGCCGAATTCGCCCAGCTCTCACAAAGCTTCCTCGATATGGCCGCCAGTCTGGCCGCACGCTCGGAGTATGTCGCGACCTTCGCCGCTCATGTCTCCCACGAACTGAAGTCGCCGTTGACGGCCATTTCGGGGGCAGCCGAGCTATTGGCCGATGACCTTTCCGAACCGACCATGACGCCTGCCCAGCGAACGGAGTTCCTCGCCGGTGTCAGGGCGAACGCCGATCGACTCGGCGTGCTGGTGGCACGCCTGCGCGACCTTGCCCGCGCCGAGACCATGCCGACGAGCGGCGCGTGCCGGCCTGCCGACGTGATCGACGCCTTGTGCGAGGGCCGGCCGGAGGTGATGATTGAGACGGCGGGTGACCTCGACCGGAGCGTCGCGATCTCGGCCGAAACACTTGCCGTTGTCCTCGGCCATCTCGTCGATAACGCGGTGCGGGCCGGTGCTGGCCGCGTTGCCATCTCGGCGGTGCCGAAGGACGATCGGCTCGCCATTGTCGTCGCCGACGACGGGGCTGGCGTCTCCCCGGCCAATCGCGCGCGCATCTTCGATCCCTTTTTCACCACCCGTCGCGCCGACGGCGGCACCGGCATGGGCCTTTCCATCGCCCGTGCCATGGTGGCGACCCACCGGGGCAGCCTCGACCTCATCGACAGCGTCAAGGGCGCGGCCTTCCGGATCGACCTGCCTGTCGCCGGGCCGCTACATGAGTAAATCCGAGCGTCAGCGGAAACCCCTGGCTATATAGAAAGCCACGAAGTGGCGTCTTCAGCCGCGTTGAGCGGCTATAGTTAAAGTTCATTAGCGGAATGAGTTGCTCAGGACTCTGAATGTCTCAGGCACGCCAGCCAGCGTCTGCAGGATCCCCTGCGAGTTGCCATGCTGACAGCTGGAATTTTGCATGAAGGTGTTCAAGGCCAACAGGAAAACCATCATGAAGATGAGCCGGTTCACGATGAACGTCAGGGCCCATCTGATCATATCGATGACCCATTCAGGTCCCTGACCCGCCGCGCCAGCATGTCACGCTCTGTTTTCAGCTTTCGCATCTGACGCGCCCACTCGATCGGGACGACTGCACCGGCATCTGGGTCCGCGAATGAGACGCCCAGCGCCGTTGCTTGTCTCCAGATGACGCACACCCGGCGGCTGTCTCCCTTTTGAGAAACGATCAAATCGAACTCGCTGGGTAAAAGCACTGCATGGGCGAACTCAATCTTTGCGCCCGTCTGCGACATGTTCCGGACCAAGCAGTCAATCGTGCACCACCGGTTATTGAAGGCGACCTGACCTCCCAAATAGGTACGGCCCCGATGCTCCCTACGCCGATCCAACATTGGAAATGCCTCTCTTTGAAACACATGGACGCTTCATGCTCCTATGGGGAGCAATTCAGATGCCAATGCATTCCAGAGTAGCGGTCCTGGCTGAAACCCGGATCGGCAGGATGCAGGGTTCGTTTCGAGGGCTGTCTCGTCTTCTCAGAAGATGAAGAACTTGCTCGAATGAGCCGCAGCCGAGTGCGGTCAAACGGGGGGCGGTAGAAGCGCTCCCAAAAGGCCGATGTCGCCCGATAGCAGCAGGTCGTCGGACGGCTTCAGCGTCCCCGCCTCGATGATACCTGTGTCGCCCCGCATCGACGGTGCATCGATGGCAGAGCCGCTGGTGGCGGCCCGGGCCTTGCCATCAAACGCGTGCGCCCAGCGTTGGAGCCATCATAGAGCGAGGCGCCGGTATCCGTCGGCGCCTTGCGGAGGTCAGAAATCACCTGCCAGGCATGGGATTCCCAGGCCAGATCACTTGCGAGCAACGCGGATACCTGTACCGGGATCAATCAGGCTTCTGCACCGACAGCGGGGTACCCTGTTCACCGAGGTATACCGCCAGCAAGCGCACGGTCTCGCTGCCTTCGTTGCGCCCGAAATGCCAGTCACTCGATTCCATGAAAGCATCGCCGGCCTTCACCTTGCGTATGCCGCCACGCTCGTCGTGCAGCGTCAACTCTCCCTCCAGGATATAGGCAAACAGAGGGACCGGATGACGGTGATGATTGGTCTCCACGCCGGGCTTGATCTCGATGAGACGCGCCGTTACCTCCGGCTTGCCCGAAGGGTAGGCAAGCGGGACGCCGTCACCATGGGTGGTGGCGTCCAGAAGTGGGACGACGGTGGGGCCATTCGCCGATGCCGTTTCGTCCGCGGTGGCGGTGCCAACCAGTGCCAGGAGCCCCAGCGCCGTCAGTGCGCCGCCCCATGAGAAACGCCGCCACAGCGGTTGCGGGCCGGCAATTGCAGTTTCTGCCGAGATACCTGATGACAACAGCTGCCTCCCACTAAGGTCGCTTCTCCCCCAGGATCACGTCTGCAGCGCTGGTGTGTGGGGAATGCGGTGCTCGGCAGTCTATACATGCCTGCGGATGGAGGGAAGCGGCAGCTTCCGGCCATCGCTGCCTTTGAAAGGGTAGAATGAATCGGGCGAGAAGCCTGGGTGTCCAGTTCTGGCATTTGCTGGACCGGATCGCGCAGGATGTTTCGGGCGGTGTCGGATCACGCGGATCGGAAATCCCCGCATGGACATCGCCATCGCGCGGAAGGGTAATTACTTAAAAATACAATGTATAAATCACGAGATCTATGTTTATTTCAAATATGTATCGAGAATATTTGAGATCTACTTGATGCAGGATGAAGGGGTTCGTCAATAAACACCGGAAAGCGAGAATGGGTGACATATCCTCTGAACGATAATATGCGGCCACCACCTTCGTTTTTGCAGTGAATTGGCGTCGCCGTATCCAGAAAAATAGAATGATTAGTATTGGACATGCTCGCACAGAGGGGCGGAGTACCCGCCTTGTTCAACTTTTCCTATAATAACGGTCACTGCACAACCGCGATCGCTATCATAAATGCCAATATGTTCTTAAGATTGTAAGCCTATTTGCTTGTGCGTTGAGCTCGTGGCTTCTCTGCCTTTGGGCACCATCCACGTGACAGTCCCAAATGCTGCGCTTTTCTCATCGGCAGCCACCGTAGGATTCGTTCGTTGATTGAAGCCCTTAAGTCCAAATCGCTGCGCTTTTGGATCACGCTCAGCATGGCGCTATCTATTCTTCCGCTCGCGGTTTCGGCCGGAGTCGGCTACGTCGTCCTTGACGTCTGCGTAATCGCCCCGTTTCACGACGTTGCGCAGCGCCAGCGCGACCAGGTGGCCCGCGCTCAACACATCCGTCTGATGATCTGGGACAGTCTCATCCCCTTCGACGAGTTCGCATCAAATGGAGGCGTCTTCGACAACGAAGCCTACAACCGGCTCAGGGAGCAAATCGAGACGGACTTCTCGAGCCTTATGATGGCAGTCGCAGATGATCCCGCCACGCCCAAGCGCGTGCGGACGGCATGGGAGAGGTGGAGAGCTTCGTCCAGCATGGTAGACACCTTTCTTGTTGCCCCCGACCGGTTGTCTCGCCAGGAAGAAGCTGCCCTTGTTCGGAGCTTCCACGTATCGACGGTGGAAGCTATCCAAAACCTGAGAGCGATAGGCGACAACCTGACGCAGGTCATCGAGGGCGACTATCGTGAGGCCACTTTGTGCTACAGATGGGTGGAATGGTTCGCCATTGCGGCCGGCGTTATGTCGCTTCTTGCGATCGCGGCTAGTGTGCGGATCATCGGTCACACCATCAGCAACAGTGTTGACCGGTTGGTCGCCGGTGCTACCCGCTTTGCGGGCGGTGACCGCGATCATCGAATTGAGGTCGAGATTCCCTCCGAGCTCCGGCGCGTGGCGGTCGAATTCAACAAGATGATCGAGCGCGTCCATATATCGGAGGAAGCGCTCGCCGACCTCGCCTACAGGGACAGCCTCACCAACCTCGCCAACCGCCGTGTGCTGATCGAAGACTTCGCCGAGCTCGATCTGCGCTCCGGGCGTAGCGAGCGAGCCGCCTGCCTGTTGGCAATCGACATCGACCGGTTCAAGGCGATAAATGACTGCCATGGCCATAGTGTCGGTGACGCGGTGCTGAGGGCGCTGGCGAAGACCATGACTGCCAGTCTCGGCCCCGCCGACGAGGTCTATCGCACAGGTGGCGACGAGTTCGTTGTCCTGCTTCGGGGCGCCGACCTGAAAGCCGCCGCCGCCACTGCCGAGCGATTACGTTTGGCTGTTGCCTCGACGCCGGTCACCGCCGACGGAGCGGTCATCCACCCCACCATCAGCATTGGCGTCTCACCGGTCTTGGGTGACCTCAAGACAACCATGGATGAGGCTGATGCCGCGCTCTACCGCGACAAGGCGGATGGACGAAACCGCATCGGGGGCAATTAGGGGCGACTGTCTTGCCGGTTGGTCTGGTTGCGAGTGTGAAAAACGGCTGTCGATGGGGCGGGAACTGTCCACATGGAGGTCCCGACAAATACCCCCCTGAAGAGCCTGAAGCTGACCAATGCCTAGCCCGTCCGCGCCAGCAATGATCCGGTTGTGCGGGCGCGCAACAAGGTGATTTCGGCGCTCGTCGAACAGAAGGCCATGGCCGAAGCCAAGATCGTTGGCCAGCATTTTGCGCCGACGCATCTGACGCTGCGCAAGGCTGGTTAATCCGAGGTAGGATCGCTGCCGCGAACAGCCGGGGCGGCCTTGGTGCGTCCTAGCCGTCCATGCGCCGCCCAGCCGCAGTGCCTCATCTATTGAGCGCCGTAAGCTTGTCAGGCTGCAGGCCTTTCGTGATTTGTGACGAAACTTGAGCCGTCGTTGACCGGAAACGTTTTCGATTGGGGCGCCGGCGACCTCAGACCGCCCCTATTCGAGGGCGTCGCCTCTCGTATCTGAAATCGTTACGAACGAAGCCATCCCACTTAATGCTGATGGCAAAAGTAACAAGAAAGTCGCGGATTTCAAAATCACTGGGGACGGTGAGGCTTCCGAAAGAGTTCGGAATTATTACTCATGTTAATTATTTTCTAAATACTCGCATTTATTAGATTTGGAATGAATCAAATTATCAAATTACATAATCATGTACATAAGTATCATTTATCGTACCTATCATTTACGCTCCATATTACTAAGTTTTAAAAAGAGCGTGAAAGCTACAAAATTAGCCGGAATTTCAGATATATATAAAATTAACTTACGATTAAACAATTAATTGAAAACTGTCTGTCTGAATGCTGCTTTGAACAGCAAATCTCCCGCACGCCATAATTTTATCTGATGACGAATTCGACACAAGGACGTGATCAACATGCAAACGCAGAAGCAGCCAACAGGCTTCATACGCGCCCTCAACATCTCTGCTCGTATCGGTTTGGGCTTTGCCGCCACCCTTGTGATCTTGACGCTGATCTCAGGCGTCTCACTTCGAAGCCTCTCCAGCATCAACGCGGTAATAGGAACGCTGTTCCAGCAGGCTGACGAGGTCGACAAGGCGACGGCGGTCCAGGCGAGCTTTCTCGAATACCGGAGGACGGCGCGCGAAGTCATCTACACCACGCTTGCCGACACACAAAAAGCCAACCGGGAAAAGTCTGCTGAGATGCGGCAGGCTCTCACTGCAAGCCTCGCCGCTACCCAAGATTCGGGGCAGCTCCTGCACCTCAAGGGAATGCAATCGAACTTCGAGACCTATGACGACATGCTGGTCAAGCTGATCGAAGCACACAACGCAGTCAACCACATCAACAATGAAGTCCTGGGCCCTATCGGCGTCAAGCTCCGGACTGACCTTGAGACGATCGTCGCGCAGGCCGACAACGCGACCGTGGCGGCGGAAGCGGAAAAGGCTCTACGCTTCATTCTGACCGGCCGCATCTTTGCCACCAAGGCGACGTCCGGCACCGAAGCGGGTGCCGACAAGAACGCGCTGAGCGCCTTCGAAGAGGCGGACAAGATACTCGCAAACGCAATGTCCGACGCGTCGTCAGCGACCAATGGCAAGCTTGCCGCAGTGCGTACCGATCTCAAGGCCTACGTCGAAGGCTTCAACAATGGCCTTGCCCAGTCCGCCAGCGTTGCCGCTCAGGCCGAGACGATGAGAACCTATGTCGCCAAGGTTGCCGAAGAATTCCAGGCCTATCTCACAGCGGTCAAGCAAGCCCAGGCGACCCTTCGCGCCAATAGCGACGCCACCCAGTCTTCGGCGCAGACAACGCTTTGGGCGTTCGCCATCGGTGGTCTGGCACTCGGCTTCGCGCTGGCGTTTCTGATCGGTCGGGGCATTTCGCGCCCGATTGTTGCTATCACCAGTACGATGAAGAAAATCTCGGAGGGGGACCTTGCGATTGCCATCCCGGGCCTCGGCCGTGGCGATGAAGTCGGCACGATGGCCGCGACGTTGGATGTGTTCAAGCAGAACCTCGAAGAGAACCATCGCATGCGTGCTGAGCAGGAGCGCGCCAAGGTCGAAACCGAGGCCCGTCGTCGTGCCGAAATGCTGGAGATGGCCAACTCCTTCGAATCGGCGGTTGGCGGTGTCGTCCAGACCGTTGTCGGAGCCTCGACTCAGTTGCAAGCCGCCGCCCAATCGATGTCGGCAGCGACCGAGGAAGTCTCGAACCAGTCAATGACCGTGGCGAGCGCCGCAGAAGAGGCATCGACCAACGTCGAGACCGTTGCTGCGGCCGCGGAAGAACTATCCGCTTCGATCTCCGAGATCAAACGGCAGGCCGACGAGAGCACGATCGTTGCAATGAAGGCTACCAAAGACGCGCAGGAAACGGCGACGCGCGTGCGCGATCTGGCCGAGAGCGCCAAACGCATTGGCCAAGTGGTCGAGTTGATCGACAACATCGCCTCGCAGACCAACCTGTTGGCGCTCAATGCCACCATCGAAGCGGCACGCGCCGGTGAAGCTGGAAAGGGGTTCGCAGTGGTTGCCGCCGAAGTGAAGCAGCTTGCCGATCAAACATCGAGAGCCACGTCCCAGATTTCCAGCCAGATCAGCGAAATCCAAGCGTCCACCCAATCGTCAGCCCA
>Ga0316613_10001806_pt1 | contig 14279 bp, 13 predicted proteins | sample OWC_soil_day10_C_2_FD_207647 | JGI IMG/M metagenome (GOLD analysis project Ga0316613, IMG submission 207647) | Wetland soil microbial communities from Old Woman Creek delta, Ohio, United States - OWC_soil_day10_CT_b | ecosystem: Environmental > Terrestrial > Soil > Wetlands | place: USA: Ohio...
ATTTGTAGATTTATGTAATTATTTTGGTTAATTTTCACAATTAATCTGGAAGGATTTTGATATTTATTAACGAAGTAGTAAATATCAATAAGGATTTTTGATATTATCAGGTAAATATGTAGTTAATTGTAAAACAATATGCAATGATGATGCATTAGTGTCAAAATCACAATATATAAAATTATTCACTAAAGAGGATTAAAACTATGAGAAGTTTCAATCTAGCAACAACATTAAATTTAAAAATAGTTAGCGTTGTTATATTGTTAATGATAACGACTACAACGTATAATCATTGGCTCTCTTTGCAAGAGGAGAATGAGAAAAATATCAAATATCTTATATCTATTACTGATTTTCTGGTCAATAAAAAACCAGTCAATGCCTTTTCTGAAATTATTACCAGACAGAGTGCTACTAATGCATCTGTGCAAGATCAAATCTTAGCTTTCAATAAAGAACTCCAACCAATTCTCAAGGATATCCTGCTACCAATAAATATAATTAAATTTGGTTTTTATTCCAGACACTATGAGAGCGTTGTTGCCATTGGTCCACAGTTTGATAAGTCGCTACTTATCAGCATCGCCCCCACTCTGGTTAATGAAATCTATCAAGGCAATACAGAACAACTATTCGAAAAGAAAAATTCAATTTTATGGCATGGGGCAACTACAATCATCTACATCAAACCCATTGAGGAACATGGAGTTATCGTTGGCCATGCTTTTGCGTCTATCAACCAGGACTCTGTTTCTTCAGCAATTTGGAAGCGAACAGCAAATACATTTTTAGGTGCATTCCTTATGCTGTTAGTATGTTTTATTATCTTTCGCGAGTTGTTTGTTAAATTAAAAAAGGACCTTCAGTTATTTGCTGAATCCATACTTTCCGGACATTCCTATGGCTATCGTAGTGAAATAGCCGAATTTACCCCGATTCTCAACTATATTAGTGAACAAACCGAACAGATGACTCGCCTGGACAGATTAAACATCATTGGTGAAATGGCGGCTGGCATTGCCCATGAAATACGAAATCCGATGACAACAGTAAGAGGCTTATTACAGTTTATAGGTAATAAACAGGAATTCGCCATACAAAAAGAAAATTTTTCACTGATGATCAATGAACTAGATCGTGCTAACAGCATTATTACGGAATTTTTATCACTGGCTAAAAATAGGGCTATGGAGTTTAGTGAAAATAATCTAAATACAATTATATATGATCTTTATCCCTTACTACAGGCTGATGCGTTATGTAACGATTGTGAAATTAAACTTAATTTAAACACGCTTCCTAATGTATCTTTAGATCAAAACAGCATCCGTCAGCTTGTTCTTAACATAGTAAGAAACGGACTAGATGCTACGCCCAGCAGCGGTATCATTAACATTAGCACTGAATTTATTGACTCAAAAGTACTTTTATCCATAAAAGATTCAGGAGTAGGTATTCCCCTAGAACTCAAAGATAAAATTGGAACACCGTTTTTCACCACCAAAGAAAATGGTACTGGTCTGGGTTTGGCTATCTGTTACCGAATTATACAACGTCATGCTGCAATATTGAAGGTTGATAGCGAACTAGGAAAAGGGACAACCTTTACAATCGAATTTAACCATGTCTGACATTTCATTAACCATTACAAGATAACTTAAGTAGCAGAGGTGTTTGAATATGACTGAAAAAATAATCCCCTTTTTCTTTTTACTAGGAAGCGTTGTTTATCTATGCTTGGCTGGGCAGCTTACATTTGGTACTCTTCAGTCACCTCGATCTGGCTTTTTGCCGATATTAGCAGGAATTACTGCCGTGTTATTCGCATTGTTCCTTATATTCAAGCAGTTGCGATCAAAAGAATCTATACCAAAAGAAAATGTTGACTGGACAAAGTTCATTTTTATTCTCATTGGTCTGCTCTTTTATATTACAATTTTCAATATTATCGGTTATTTTGCCGCTACCTTCATATTCCTATTTTATTTGTTTAAGATAGCCGATACGAAGGGCTGGATCTTTCCCTTTATGATGGCGGCTGGTAGTTCAATAGTATTTTATCTTCTCTTCAAATACTTTTTAGCTGTTACATTACCATAAAGACTAGGGAGGTGAGTGGGTGGAAACATTGACAATGTTACTACATGGGTTTTATATCAGCATCATGCCTATCAATTTGCTCGCTTGTACCATAGGTGTCTTGATTGGTACATTGGTTGGGGTACTGCCTGGAATTGATACAATCAGTGCCATTGCCCTATTGCTCCCCTTTAGTTATGGAATGAATAGTACTGCAGCATTAATTATGTTCGCTGGGATCTATTATGGATCAAAATACGGCGGTTCAACGACTGCAATCTTGATGAATGTACCGGGGGAAGCCGCATCAGTCGTGACCTGTATGGATGGCTACCCTATGGCCCAAAAAGGACGAGGTGGAGCAGCACTTACTGTGGCAGCTATCGGTTCCTTTATTGCCGGCACAATCGGCGTAATCGGCCTAACCATGTTTGCTCCCCCTTTGGCTCAGGCTGCACTGTCCTTTGGACCACCGGAATATTTCGCCATCGCCCTGGTAGGATTAATCGTACTCACTAAACTAACTGGGACGTCCCTTCTGAAATCTGCCTTAATGGCTCTCACTGGTATTATGTTGGGAACCATCGGACTAGACAGTTTGTCAGGCATTAGCCGTTTTACTTTCGGTGTCGCTGAACTGGATAGAGGTTTTGATTTATCGATTTTAGCGATGGGTATATTTGGTATTGGAGAAATTCTCACTGTGATGACAAAGCCCAATACTCAAAACAATGTACCTGCAGTACGCTTTCGTGATTTATACCCTACCAGTGAAGAGGGTCGACGTTCAGTAGCGCCCATGTTTCGCGGTGGTGTTATAGGGTTCTTGATAGGCTTATTGCCTGGTCCGGCGGGAACAATATCCAGCTTTACATCCTATGCCTTGGAAAAACGCTGTAGTAAAAATCCAGCTGAGTTTGGTCATGGTGCTATTGAAGGGGTTGCCGGACCGGAATCAGCCAATAACTCGGCCATTTCCGCCACTATGATTCCCCTACTAACCCTTGGACTGCCCTTTTGTGGCGGTACAGCTATTCTACTAAGTGGCTTTATGATTCACGGCATCATCCCAGGCCCGGCACTAATCACCCAACAACCTGATCTATTTTGGGGTCTTATTGCCAGTATGTATATTGGCAATCTACTGCTACTCATTATTAATTTGCCTCTAGTTGGTATTTTTATTCAACTGCTCAAAACACCACTCAATCTACTTATGCCATTGGTGGCTGTACTTACCCTAACTGGTGCCTATAGTATTAATAACAGCGTTTTTGATTTAATGTGGATAATTTTTTTCGGCATCATCGGTTTTTTCTTACGACGCACAGGGCTTGAACCAGCGCCACTCATTATCGGTATCGTAGTCGGACCTGAGTTAGAACAGGGATTAATACAAGGATTGATTATCTGTGATGGTAACATCTGGGGGATATTTACTCGACCGCTTTCTGGCACCATTCTGGTACTAGGGCTTGTCTTTATTCTATATCATACGATTCGCTGGCTTAGTAAGGTCAATCACTTACGAGAGGAGGTAAGTAGTTAACAGTGATTGCATGAATAATAGACAAGGAGATGATCGAATGCCGAAAAAAGCTTTAATATTGTTAACAACATGCTTGTTACTTATCTCAATACTAATTGGAGGTTGTAACGATATACAAAGTAAAGCGACCACAACGACCCCGCAATACCCCACTAAACCTATTACTATTATTGTACCCTTTAGTGCTGGGGGAGGATTGGATCTTACAGCCCGGGCATTAGAAAAGATGGCCCCTAAATATTTAGGACAACCCTTCGTTATTGTCAATAAACCAGGCGGAGCAGGTACCATCGGTTGGAATGAACTTTCAAGTGCCAGTCCAGATGGCTATACCCTTGGCCTTAGCTCAGTTGATTTACTTATACTACCATTATATGGACCAACGAAATATCATTACCCAACTGCCTTAGAGCCCCTTGTACAAGTTTCAACTTCATCATTTATCATGATAGTCCAAGCCGAACAACCTTGGCAAAATCTCAATGACGTAATTACATACGCCAAGCAGCATCCAGCACAATTGAAATTTGGTCATTCAGGTATAGGTTCGCCGTCACATATTATTGGTGAAACACTTGCCAAAGATGCTGGCATTACCCTTGAACAAGTTCCCTTTCGTGGTGCTAGTGAAGTTACGGTTGCTTTGTTAGGCAAACATGTTCAAATTGCTTTTATTAACCCAGCAACAGCCAAAGAGCACATTAAAAATGGCACACTGCGAGCACTGGCAACGACAGGGGAACAAAGACTCACTGACCCAGACTTAGCGTATATACCAACATTTAAGGAACAAGGATTTAACATTGTATTAAACAATTGGCATGGATTGGCGGCTCCCAAAGGTCTACCGCCAGAGGCTAAAACTAAGCTAGCAGAAGGGCTCAAAGCAATTGTCTCCGACCCAGAATTCAAAACTAATGTAGAAAATTTGGGAATGCAAGTAGAATATTTAGATCCTAGAGAATCAACAGAAAAATGGCTAACAGATGGCGAGAATTCAGCTAAAACGGTACAAAAAACTGGAATTCTAGACCTAATCAAAGCTCAGAAAAATTAATATTAATGACAACATATATTGTTGCCCCTGTGATTTTTTCAATTGCGGGGGGTATATTTTTTTCTTTCTTATAAAACACTCGCCTTAAAATATAAAAATCCTGCAATCATTCTTGCAGGATTTTTGGCAATCTGCCTCTAAGCGGGAATGGAAATCCGACTAATGGTCAAATCTCTGCGTTGCGACAAATCAATAATCTGATTATCCACAGTCTTGACGACAGGCAAACAATAATTATTACTATTAAAAAAAATAATCTCAGCTTCTTGCCCGCTTGAAAGAATAATCTTATTAAACAACAGGCTGTCTCGCACCCGACAGATAAGGCTTTGACATATATCAGGATCGAATGCACCATACATTTCACGAGTAAGAATATCCAAAATTCGCAAAGGATTAACACACTCATCGCCATGCGCCAAATTATGGAAGTGATCGGCAACAGCAATAATTTTAGCATAGGGATGAATTCGGTTACCTTGCGTTCCATTAGGAATACCACTACAATCAATGCGTTCACGATGTTGCATAATCCCTAAAATCACTTCGTTAGAAAGCCCCTGTGTTTCTTTAAGCAAACGACCGCTGTCTGCAATATTGACCTGAACACACGGATCTTGATTTTTGCCATTTACCAAGTTTCCTACATCATGTAAGAGACTAGCAAATGCCACCCCTGCTATATCATTCTGACTCCACTTCATCTGACGGGCAATGATACCGGCAAAATAAGCTACCCTCACTGAATGGCGCGTAATAACGTCGGCTAAGTTATGATCACTTATAAGCAAATAATTCATAACCCTAACGTTATTTCTTGTAATCGACGAATAAATACTGCCAGCAGCATCTTTAAAATGAGAAACAGGAATCTTCTTCTGTCTTTGGATAATATCAAAAGATAGAACTGTATTTGCAACAATTGAATCATATTCTTGAACAAACTGAATGTATTCCGCAGAATGAATTGCTTGCGCCTTTTCTTGTAAAGATATATCAGCCTCTACTTTCTCTTCTACATCAATGCTAATAAGCACACTTTTGACATCCCAAGTATCCAGCAAAGAAATATGTCTTGTCGTTAATACACTATCTTTACCTAGAAGTATTTTACCCGTAACAGAGACTATAGAATCCGCAAGAATACTCCCCACCGTTAAATCTTTGAGCGCTACCCTCTTTACCGACATACTGATTCTCCTCCATTTCAAATGAACCTGGCAAGTATTCTTTGAGTCATATTTAAATAAGATATTCATATAAAATTCCGTTTCTTAACGTCTACAATGATCCCATGAATGATTAGAATTATATACCAACTTGATGTAATAATAATTCCATACATACCATGGAAAATCCCACCAACTATAGACCTATTTTAATTAGGTATAAAGTCCTTATAAAATCATTTTTAGTAAATCCATTCACAATTTATAGACAAAAAAAAGGAACCGAAGCTTTTTAGCTTTTCGGTTCCTATCCTTACTGCATATATTGCCGATGCAATACTTTGTTTAAACATTCTATTCCTATAATTCGGTGTTCGGCAAGGCTAGTCTGAGTCACTGTTTTGGTTCACTTATTTTGCTTTTTCAATTTGACAGAGTAATGTTTTGAATACTGGAAAACCAGAAATGGGATCCCGGTTAGTAAAATCAGTTAGTACGTTGGCATTGGCATCACGCCATTCGGGAGCTTGCAACGGAGCGCCTCCCCCCATATTTATTTCCACCGTACCGGGCATCACACGGTCAGTAACATTTGCATAATAGCCAATCTCGCCACGCTTAGTCCGTATGAGTACCTTATCCCCCTTATCAATATTCCTGTCCGCCGCATCTGTCGGATGAATCAGTACCTGCGGTCTAGGTTGCAGTTTTAATAATCCTGGAATATTTAAATGCTGAGAACGGAAAGTAGAATGAATTCTGGCCCCAGTGTTCATGACTAGGGGATATTTTGGGTGCAAATCAGGACTGCTAAGTGGTCCTTCCAGGGCTTCCTGGTACACAGGAAGCGGATCATAACCACATTCCTTCAGCAGGTCGGATGCTATTTCCAGCTTGCCAGACGGCGTGTTAAACCCTGGCAGCCCATCAGGACGCAGCAACCCTGTCTCAAACTTTCTATATTGCCGTTTGGGCACAGGCAGACGAACACCTTCTGGATGTTTCAAAAGCTCAGCTAATAACTCCGGCTTACGGGCAAAAGCTTTTTCTAATAGTTCATTTTCATTTTGCGGATAAAAATGCCCATAACCTAATCGTTTTGCAATCTCTGCAAAAATGAATAGATCATTCCTCGCTTGGCCAATCGGTTTGAGTATCGGTTGGCGCAAGCGCATATAGCCAGGGTACCGTTGATAGGAAGTATTCTCAAAATAAGTGGTAGCTGGTAATACTACATCTGCAAACAAGGCATCCTTAGTCATAAAGCGATCGATTACAAGCATGAAATCCAACTTCCGTAGAGCTGCCTCCCAAATATGAGGTTGAGGATATGAGGTCAATATAGATGCCCCGTTATTCAATAAGGCTTTTATAGGATAGGGTTCACCTTTCAGAACAGCTTTGGGAAATTCCATAAACTGAGCGCACCCAGTCAGTCTATAAAACAACGGATATTCATTCGCACCGATTGGCAAAACGCCTTCTGGCTGTACAAACTTCGCTGCTTCAAAGAACGGTTCTTCCGGAGAATCAATATACAAGCCACCGGGCACGTCCAAATTTCCAGTCAACGCCCACAAAATATACACCGCCCGAATCGTCTGCACGCCGCAATTGGAATACTCAAGCCCAGTATATGTTTTAAGAGTAACCTGTTTAGTTCCGGCTATTTCCCTAGCCAATGCCAGCACTGTTTCTTGGGGTACCCCTGTAGTATTCTCCACCATCTCAGGAGTAAAAGCCTGTACATAATCCCTTAGTTCCTCAAATCCTGTTGTCCACTTGCTAACAAATTCCTTATCATATAAGTTTTCATTAATGATTACCCGCAACAACCCTAATGCTAACGCCCCATCTGACCCAGAACGGACAGCAACCCACTGATCAGCACGGCTAGCGATATCACTCCGCATATGATCAATTACAATCATTTTAATACCTTTTTGTTGGGCTTTTAGGATACGTTCATAGATAAAGGGAGGGGAATCAGTGCCTGGATTAGCACCCCAAACCACAATCAAGTGACTATTTTCAAAATCCGGCAATAATCGCCGACCAGTAAGACCAAATGTGGTCATTGGTGCAAAAACACCAAATGAGACATAACATAAGGAACTAACACTCGCAATATTCGGCGATCCAAAAGGCAACAATAATTTGGAAGCTACTGAATCCTCCACGCCATTGAAGTCCAACATGGATTGCTCGAAAGCCCCGCGCCCCGAATGGCTCATTACCGCTTGAGGACCATACTTTTCTTTAATAGCCAGCATTTGATCGGCTACCAAATCCAGTGCTTCATCCCAATTAGCCTCACGGAATTTACCCTCGCCTCTTTCTCCCACACGTATTAGCGGTTTTAGCAGCCGATCAGGAGAGTGCACGACTTCTGGGGCAAACTTACCCCTCACACATAATGCACTAAAAGGAGTCTCTTGCAACGGTTTAATTTCCACCAGCCTACCATCATCTAGGATTGCTTCTATCCCACATCCACCCGGACAAACCCCACAAATTGTAGTCAGCTTTTCCCTCATACTTATCCCCCCACCTTTTCCCAAGTTATCTACATCAAATAACTAATAATCAATTTCCCAAATTTAGAAAACCGGAAATCATAGGATTTCCGGAAAATAAGTTGCTTATCAAGTCAGTTATTCTAACAGTTAAGCTCGTGCCGACTTTATCCAAATAACATCTTTGCAACCATTAGACCTTCAAATACGTCCAAACAAAAGACTTCTTCCTCATTCACACCCATTTGCGCAGTCCATTCCTCATAATGTTTCTTCGTACAGAAGAAATTCATGATGTTTCAACAGCTTCCCGCCCAGTTGTCAACCTTATTAAGATCCACATGTAATACATGCAAGCTTTCTGGCTCAACCATAGTCAACACACCATCGGTTATCTTGACTGTTACCGACTGGCCGCACAGGCTGCATTCCGATTGTATAACCGTATCTTGCCCTAGAGTAAAAGCGACCCCCATAGCATCAATCCCGCACATTGCATTCAATTTCCGGCCGTCCTGGAGAGTCACTTTATGATGAGTGGGTAATGCTGAAACTGGATATACAAAAATAATCTGGCCCTGCTCATCCAGAACAATCCGTCTCTTGTCAACTAGCTTAAGGATTATCTTGTCAATATCAATATGAGCCATTTCCGGAGCATCTTTTAATTTTTCCACGATGACTGGTCGATCGTTATTGATGATCTGTCTGATCAAATATTGTCTAAGCAAGCGTTCCTCAAACGTCAGATCGGAAGTCACACTGTCTATTTTTATTTTTTCAGCTGAATAGTTCTTAAACTGCATATATTTATAAGACCCCTCTTACAATGTAATGACCTGATCTACGCCAACTCCACCCAATAGAGCGTATAGTTTTGGGAAACAGCCAATCATAGCTCCAGTAACCAGATTATTCTCAATGCCCCGTTCGATGGCACACTGGTCGCAGGCCATAATCACCATTCCAGTCTCTTCATGCAAAGCCTGTAGTCGCTTGCCAGTCTCGGTATTATCCATAAGATAAAAAGCATTATCCATAAAGAAAAACATGCCGACTACGTCTACCCCATGACGTTTTTGCTCTAATTGTGGAATAATCATGGTAGTGAGAATTTTTTGTGAGTTAGTAGAACTAAATATATAGGCAATTTTCATAATAATTTCCCCCTTTTATATGTCACCATTTACACTATTTATGCCAAGTTTACCGTTTTAGCTCCCTGTGCAATCTGCAGGAGCTCAGTAAGATGTTCCTTGTAACCTTGATATAGTCCACTTTTTCGAACGCGGGGACGGGGCAGCATGACCGCCAAATCCTCTAAAATTTCCCCTTCCTGTGCCGACATGACAATCACCCGATCACTGAGAAAAATAGCTTCATCGATATCATGAGTGACCATAATAACGGTCGTCTTGTCTTTTAACCACAGGGCCTCCAGTTCTTCCTGCAGAATTTGCCGCATCTGAAAATCCACTGCCCCCAATGGTTCATCCATTAACAGAACCTCTGGTCGACCAGCCAACGCCCGAATAACAGCCGTTCGCTGTTTCATCCCACCGGAAAGCTGCCCTGGCATTAGATGTTCTTTGCCTTCAAGCTGCGCCATCGTCAATAAATTATCTAATCGCGCCTCGCGTTCTAGGCGTGGCATCTTCTGCCGTTTCATTGGATATAAGATATTCTCTCTAACAGTCATCCAAGGAAACAGCGCATAATTTTGAAAGACAAACCCTCGATCTGGACCAGGTTTGGTTACCTCCTGCCCATTAAGTAGCACCTGTCCACCAGTTGATGTTTGAAAACCAGCAATAATAGTCAGTAATGTGGTTTTTCCACAGCCAGAAGGACCAAGCAAAGAAACAAACTGTCCTTCCTGCACACGGAAACTGACATTCTTCAAAACAGTATGCACCTTGTCAGCGTGGAAGAATACTTTACTTATATTTTCTATCTGTAGATTCACTGTTTACTAAACCTCCATGCCACCAAAGATTTATTAAGTTCTTGTAATACCCGATCAAGAACATAACCTACTAGCGCGCCCATCACCATTAATGCCAACAGTTTGTCCGTTTCCATACGAGTCTGAGCTTCCACCATCGAATAACCAAAACCAGCACTCGTCGCAATAAACTCCGCACAAATAACAGACATCCACCCACTTCCCAAAGCAAGTCGAGCCCCTGTCAGAATATCTGGTAACGACCCAGGAACAATAACATGTGCGAAAATGCTCCATGCCCCTGCTCCCATGCTACGGGCTGCATGATAATAGTCTTGGGAAATACCACGCACACCGGCGATCGTGTTGAGAATGAGGGGAAAAACGCCTGAGATGGCAATTAAGAAGATAGTTGGCCCATCGCCTAGTCCAAACCAGACAATCGTTAATGGTATCCAAGCCATAATTGGTACTTGCCGAATAGAACCAACGAGTGGATCTAACGCCTGCATCGCCTTTTGGGAATAACCCATCAAAAATCCTAGCGGCACTCCGATAACTATGGCATACAAAAAACCAGTCAGTACCCTTGATAGTGTAATTGCTAGATTTTTCAGCACATCAAGATCCTGGAGAATCATCAACAACCGTTGGGCTGTTTTCACCGGCGGCGGCAGGAGTAAATTACTATGATAATGTATCGATGCTAGTTGCCAAATGCCCAAAAAAGCAATGGCCACTCCAAGCCTATGTAAAAATTTTTGTTTTTCGATACCGCTATTGTCAGGTTTGTCCATCACGCTCAGGTTTCCGGCCGTACAAACAGAAATTTTATCTTTAATTGCTTCCATATTTGCATATCCTCCTCACTCAACTCGATAGACTTGAACTTTTTCAGTTCCGCCCGCATAACATCCGGTTGGCTCAATTCATTAACCCCCTGGTCATACAACCGGAGAAAATCTTTGTAACGAACATCATCCATAAAAGCTTTGCGAACCACTAGCACAGCTGTCACCCGATCGGTTTCCCTATAAAAAGACGGTAGTTTGCTTCCTTGCAAAGCGAAACTTTTCAATATATCTACCACAACTCCTTCTACCGCACTCTTCTCAAAAGCGTAGGGTAAAGAAGCTGCATGCATATTGACCGGAACGCATTTTGGCCCAAAAGTATCGTGCACAAGTTGCGCCTGATAGTCACGATTCTGGGCAATTCCCACCAGTTGGGGGAAGACACCATTCTTTACTACTATCACATCTGAATTGGCAAGGATTGGACTAACAACAACATATCGACTGTCTTTTTCCAGTAACATAGTAGCCGCATCTGGACACATGATTGCAATATCTAATTCTTCTGAACTTAGCGCCCACTGGGTATTACTGCCACAACAATCTTTAACACCCAATACAGTAAAGTTCTGTATTACTGTTTCTCCCTGCAACCCCTTACTATTCAGCAAATAGTGCACAATCAATCCACTCACATCATCCGGTGCGCCAATACGAATCTTATTAAGACTTTTTTCCCGCGGCAATGCCGTGAAAAAAACCACTAAACCAATCAACAGGATAGCCCAAACTATTTTTTTCATAAGCTTTTATCTTATAATTTTTTCCCTTCCAGTTCATATGCTTTCTTTTTCCAGTCCTCATAGTTCATGCCTACAGGGAAAATAGAATCAACTTTTTCTTTAATAAAAGTATCAAAGTCATTTGCTCCGGATTCATTGAGGAACTGAGGCTGAAGAAATTCTTTAATGTCAGGTGCTTTCGCCATCGATGGTACGCTTAATTCATATTGAATCTGATTTTCCCAATATTTATTGTCCATTTTCCAAGTCAAAGTACGTCCCTCAGCCACCGTTTTCTTATAGATAGTCATGAGTGCCACTTCCAGTGGTACATTATAATTGGCCGCAAAAATTTCACTAGAGCGCACCGGCTTAGTATAAATAAACTCTAAAGACTTAGTGTGAGCCAATATCATTTTTTTCGCTAGTTCCGGATGTTCAGCGACAAAGCTTCGATTCATGGTAAAACCACAACATTCTCCCCACTCACCATTCGATAATTTTACAGCAGAGGCGATAATATGACCGGCTTTTTCATGTTCTGCCATTGACCCCCAAGGATCACAGGAAGTATAGCCGTCCAACTTACCAGCCTTCAGTGCAAAAAACTTATCTTTATCTGCCATGTTAAATACTTCGTAGTTTTTCCCTTCAATAGGAAGCCCCAGCTTCCGAGCCATCGTAATCCAGGACGAATTGTTTTTCTCTGGGTCAGTGCCAATTGCTAGTTTTTTGCCAATCAGCTCTTGCGGGTCACTGATCGCATTGGAAGCCACTAGATAATAGGAACCGCCAATATGATTATTAGCCACCACCATAATGGGTGATCCTTGCAAAAAAGCCCGCATCATTCGGGTATTGCCCACATACCCCACATCCATTTGCCCAGCAGCCATCGCCTCAGGCACCTTACCATTACCAATCACATTAACTTTTAACCCTAATTCCTCAAAGATGCCCGCATCTTTGCCAATACAGGCAGCCGTCATATGATCACAATCATAATAACCGAGTTTAACCACATAGTCTTTATCCTTCTCAGGAATTCCCACTGTGCCGCTGGTCGACTTATTACTACCGCAGCCGAAAATCAACGTCGCACTAAGTACTAGTACCATCAAAAATACTATATTACGTCCTACAAGCTTCATGTTTTTCCTCCTCCTTTTAGTTACAGCAATCCACCATGCCCTCGCCAAACAAGTTCACCAGACTCTTTCCTTCCACTCGATAGATAGCCAGCCCAGCACGCGTCCCTTTCATGCCCTGAACAATCAGCTCAGTTGGCGGCTTATTGTCAATATCTTTAAACTGAATCTGTTGGTGTTCAACTGGAGCGGGGACTTCATTGGTGCATTGGTACTCTCCATTCATATTCAACACTACCAGCATTCTATTGGTGGCTTTGGAAATATTATAAATCACCACCAAATCCTCCTGACCATCACTGTTAACATCGCCTAATACCCACTTAACAACTTTATTGTCTGGATGTGCAGCTATAAAATACTGTAGCATGGGATGATCTTTACTCACACGACTATCGCCTATCCCACTATTAGCGACGGACGTCCCAGCGCAACCACAAGTTAAGACCAGCAACAAGAGTAAGATAGACAGCAGTATAATACTATTGAGTCTCTCTTTCCTGGTCATATCCCAGCTTCTCCAGGTAAACACCTGCGGATATTGGGCCACACAGCATATCCTGCCAAGGTAATGATCATCACAGAACAGATGTATTGCAAAGGTTCCGGCGCTACAAGTATCAGTTTATTAGCAATATTGACCGTACCCTGGGTCTGATCCAGATTAAAGAATGGAACAAAGTCAGGCATTAACAGCAAGTTTGTCAAATAACCTGCCATAAAAGAAATCCCTGTCATTACTGAAAAATAGATGACCACCGCCCTTTTGCCAATCATATTGTATATGCTGAGCAGTTCAGGAATGTTGGTGGCCGCTCCAGTCATCAAAAAAGTAATCGCCAGTCCCGGAGCAGCACCGCTAGCCACTAGAACAGCAATAAATGGAATATGACCCACGGCACACACATACATAACTGCCCCCAAAGCGGCAATGCCGACAAGGGAGATGAATCCTGGCTGACCGAGATATTGTTGAATAAATGATGGCGGCATAACAGTAAGGATAATTCCTACCAGTAACAAACCAAAACATACATATTTACTGACAGCAGCTCCCATATCTTGAAACCCCCATACCAAACCGGCCTGAATTTTCTCCAATAGGGAAATTTCTCCTTCAGCTTCGAGTTTTACCAACTCCACCGGTTCCTGCATACCGGGAGCGTAGAGTTCTGAGCCGGCTAAAGCATTACCTATCACACCAATTATTAAGGAAGCGAATAGTCCAGTAATAAAG
>Ga0316613_10001808_pt1 | contig 14277 bp, 10 predicted proteins | sample OWC_soil_day10_C_2_FD_207647 | JGI IMG/M metagenome (GOLD analysis project Ga0316613, IMG submission 207647) | Wetland soil microbial communities from Old Woman Creek delta, Ohio, United States - OWC_soil_day10_CT_b | ecosystem: Environmental > Terrestrial > Soil > Wetlands | place: USA: Ohio...
TCAATGTTTATCGGGATAATTTTAATGTTGAAATTGCCGATTTTTATTATTCAGCAAGGTATTGGTGATGCAGTTACGACGGCGACGACAATTAACGCGTACTCGATATCGGCTTTTGCTATGGGGGTGGCCTTTAAATATGTGTATAAGTTCTTGCGCAACTATACTCTGCCAGTATGTTTTATATTCATGTCTTTAGCTTACATTCTGATGTTGAATGCTCACAGTATTTATGGGACATGTTTTGCGATGTTTGTAAACGGTATTGGCGGCGGGATGTTTATGCCATATATTTTTACGAAGGCGACTTTGGTTAGTTCGCCTGAAAATAGAGCATTGGTTATTGGGATTGTATTTGACGCTCTGTTTTTGGGACAGTTTCTCGGATCCTTCATTGAACCAGGACTCAGAGTTTTGTTTGGAGATGCGTCGATTCAGTTTTTGTATACCTTTGGTGCATGCGCATTCGGCCTTTATGTCGTAATTGGTTTTGTGTGGGCATTCTTAGCCTCAAAAAAGCCTCATGTAGATGAGATTGCCGTTTGAATGTCAAGGTGTAAGTTAAAACCTAAGGAGGGGTTTTATGAAACGGAGTTTAGTAATTGTGTTGGCGCTTATCTTTATGTTCGGATTTGCCGATACGGCATTTGCTGCTAATACTTTTGATGACGTTCCGGCAAATCACTGGGCCTATAATGCGGTAAAGAAGCTGGTTAATGACGGCGTTTTAAAAGGATATAGCAATCAGAACTATAAAGGCGACACGATCATTACCCGTTACGAAATGGCAATAATGGTGGCGAATGCTATTGTTAGAGCCAATAAAGGCACCGCCGAAGATCAGGTGCTTATTCAGAAGCTTGAGACTGAATTTGCCGCAGAGTTAAACGATATCGGTGTGCACATATTATCGCTTGAAAAAGATACTGACAAATTAAGGATGAGCGCCCTTGGGTTTGTAAAAGTTGACTGGCATGATCCCAAACATACTATTGCTGCTTATGACCAGTTTCAGGAGAATGGGAAAAGATTTGAATCAGGGACCAAACTGGTATTAGATACCTTTTATAAGGTCAATGATGATTGGACGGCTATGGTTGAAAGCGAGTTTTGCCGGGACTGGAGGAACATGGGTTCCAGCAATTATTGTTCACCTAAATGGAATCAATGCAAGGAGCTGAAGGTGTTTGGTAAAACCGGTGCTAGTACAGTTGTTCTGGGCCGATTCATCGATCATCCGGGCGAAGGCGTGGTGTTTGGTGACTATATCACCGGGGCTCAGGTGGGGTTTGGCACTGGACCGCAGGGGCCTGGCGGCAGTATTTCGCCGTTAATTGCTTTCAATATGGGGACTGTGGATCAAATGGTAGGTACCCATACGGATAGTTTGTATAGTGTTAATAGTCCGCGGTATATGGCGGCACAAATGGCCTATCCTCTTAACAAAGCAACTAATGTCAAGGTTGCCTACTCAAAAGTATCGGTAGCAGACCATAGTGTAACAGGCCGTAACTATTTGGAATATGGTTTTGATACAGTGCTGAAGAATCAAATTATGTTTACTGCTGCTTATGCTAAGTCAACGTATGCAACCGATAATATCGGCTGGGTGTTAGGGATTCATTATAAATTTGCCGATATTATGAAGGTCGGCGACTATGACTGTTGGGTTAATTTTACAAGAAATGATGCCAATGCATCGATTGCCAGCAGTTTTGATGCCCAGGACGGATATCACGGGGCGAAAGGGTATGAAATTGGCTACGAGTTTATACCAGCAAAGAGAATTATGCTTACCTTTAGATATATTGATATGAAAGCAACAAGAGCTGATGATCTTTGGACAAGCAAATGGTATCGCGCCCAATTTATGATTTTTATGTAAAATAAATTGTGGTGTATAAATTAGGTCTTATTCTTAGGGTAATTCTTTAGCGCAAAAAAAAACAACCTAAGGAGAGATAAATATGAAAAAAAGTTTGGTTGTAATATTGACGTTGGTATTAGTATTTAGTCTTAGCGCTCTGGCTGGTGCTGCAGCCCCGGTTGATGTTCCCGCCAATCACTGGGCCTATGATGCTGTAAAGAAGCTTGCCGCTGATGGACTTATCGACGGTTTTGACAATGGCCGGTTTAATGGTGATAAAACGCTTACCCGCTACGAATTTGCAGTTATTGTTGCCAAAGCAATAGGAAAAGAGGATAAAGTTAATGTCGAGCAAAAAGCGCTGATTGAAAAACTGGCGGCAGAGTATAAAGCTGAACTTACAGGGCTGGGCATTCGCGTTAAAGCTTTGGAAAATAGGAGCAATGCAATTCAGATTTCCGGGGCTGCCCGAGCTCGGTATGACCAGCAGGCTGATGGATCTAGATTTGATGACACACACATGAATGTCGATGTTAAAATTACCTACAAAATAAATGACGATTGGGCTGTTAAGACTGAGAGCGAGTGGCAAAGACAGTTTGATCAGCCTTCGACTTACCTTAGCGCAGGCAGAAATGCGAATAATATTCCAACCACGTTAGCTTCATATAACGGAATAAATGGACAAACTGAACAGTTGTATGTTACAGGTCCGGCGGTGGGCGCTTGTTTCAAAATAGGTAAGCACGACTATAGGCCGGTGTATGGTTTGGGGTTTGACACAAGAGTTATGGGAGTGGAAGCCACCTGGGGCAATGACGTAAAAACAACGTTAAGTGTTGGCAAGACGGATGATGATTACCGGCTTAACGGAGTTGACGTTGTTTGGGCTGTTAATAAGATTACGAATGTACAGGCTGGATATCAGAAGATTGATAACAGTGGGGCGATAACATATTACAGCAGTGTGGGTTTTGACACCAAAATAGCGGAGAATTTTTTTGTTACTGCTGCGGCAGCCAAGTCTGACGTGGATTCCAAGAACAATAAAGCTTATTTGGCAGCATTGCAGTACAAAGTTGCCGATACTGGCGCGCCCGGTTCTCATGATTTCTTTATTTCTTATAAGAAGATTCCTTCAGATGCAGTTTATTCTGCTGCTGACTATGATCGTGAGGATCGCATTCTCGATGTGGACTTTAAAGGCACTCGGATTGGATTCGACTATGTTCCGATGAAAAATACCAAGTTTACCGCATGGTATATGGTCGGAAAAGATGCGACTACGAATACAACCGACATAAAGGTATATCGCAGTCAGCTTGAATTTTATTTCTAAATTGCAATGGCAAAACGGTGGTTTTAGTGTAAGTAGTTTTGAATAATTGCTGTAAATGAAAATCGGCTATGAGTAAGCACTTTTTGTGCTTACTCATAGCCGATTTATGTATTTCACTTCCAATTTATATGTAACTATAATGAAGCCATAATATTGAAAAAAATCCAAATATTGACATTTGAATTTAAGGGGGATTTGCAAATGGCTTACAAACACCCAGAGTTTACTACCGATCAGCTGGTCCGGAGAATGGCAGACATCCGGGAAGTCGAGAATGTTATGGCTAAACACGCCTATCTTCATGGGCTGAAAAAAAATGCAGAGGAGTTTGACACAATATGGTGCAAGAAAGCGCCGAATCCTCATTTTGCTCAGAATCAAGGCTATTATATCGGCTACGATCTTCTAAAAGCAACCTATCGAGATGGCTGTGGTCTTATGACTAATATGGCTACCCAACAAATGAAGAAGATGTATCCGGAACTCGCTGGGAAAAGCGACGAAGAGCTTTATGGGGTCGGTACAATTATCATGCATCCCTTGACAACCTCGATTATCGAGTTAGCTGGTGATGGTGAGACTGCTAAGGGGATGTGGTATTCACCCGGCCAAATTACCGAGGTTGGTCCTTCTGGTCCTGAAGCCCAATGGATTTGGGAAAAATACGGCGTTGATTTTATCAAAGAAGATGGGAATTGGAAAATATGGCACATGCACGTTTGCACCGATTTCTGTGTTCCGGTAGGTACAAGTTGGACCGATGGATCGAAAGACGCTCCCCTCGGCGCTGCAGGCGGCACGGATGTTGATGGCGGACCTCAGGTGGTGGGGATGGATGTTCTGCCCCCACATAATAAGGCCGTTGCAACCTATAAGGTTTACAGCAAGAGTCAAGTGCCTCAGGATGTTCCGAGAATACCGGAACCATACTGGACTTTTAGTGAAACGTTCAGTTACTAACTAAATTTATAATCGTTATCAGTATTCAGGCGCTAGCTTTGTCAAAGCTAACGCTGCGTTGTTTGTTGGGCAAATACTTGCTACTTTCGTAGAAAAAGCTCTTGCAATTTTGGGTGATCCAACTCCCAGAGCTTTATTCCTGTTTGGTTGTATTATGTTTGTTATTTACACTGTGGCTTATCTTATCTGGATATTTGTAACTCCCGAGGAGGACATAGCCACAGATAGCTCTGCAAAAGCTTAACAATCATTTAGCTATTAGTATTACTAATTTACCATCCTTGCCGACGGCTATGAGTAAGAACTTTTTGTGCTTACTCATAGCCGATTTATGTATTTCAGTTAAAAAGTTAATGTAGCTATAATAAATATTAGATTATTGCAAATGTTTTACTGTATTTATAATATTCATGCGGGAAGGGACAAAGCGTGATATTGCGGGGCTATTTTACCAATACGGTAGTACGAAAACAATTGCAATTTACTGAAATAAAGAGGAGGAGTATTTCGTGAAAGTAGTAGTGTATGAAGGCGTACGGTCAATGAAGCTTGAAGAGCGGAATAAGCCTCAAGCCGGTCCGGGTGAAGTGGTGGTAAAGGTTAAGTACTGCGGGATTTGCGGCACTGATACACATTCGTATATGCATGAGGGTATCTTGTCGCCGGGAACGGTTTTTGGCCATGAAACGGTAGGTATTATTGAAGAAATTGGTAGTGGTGTTGAGGGGTATAAAGTAGGTGAACGTGTGGCAGTCGGAGCACCTGGCGCGTGTCCGGAAGGGTGTTTTTTTTGCCGGAGCGGCAGATCGACGCTGTGTGTAAATGGTTTCGGCCGCACACTGGGAATTGGTCCTGGAACACAGGGAGCATATGCTGAGTATGTGCTGGCCAAGTATCCTAATCGGATGCTGATTAAAATACCGGACAGCGTATCGTTTGAAGACGCAGTTTTATTCGATATTTTTGCAACAGCTTACCATGGGTTCCGCCGGTCGTCGTTTAAGGCCGGACAAAATGTTGTGGTTGTGGGCGCAGGGGCAATCGGTTTATCGATGGTTCAATTATTAAAAAGCGCTGGTGCAGGGCATGTGACGGTTCTGAATCGCTCCTTGGCAAAACGCCAAACAGCACTGGCAATGGGAGCGGATTTGGCGCTTAATCCTAATGAGGAGCCGAATTTAAAAGAAAAGCTGAAAGAACTGTATAACGGAATTGGTCCGGATATTGTTTATGAATGCGCAGGAAATCCTACGGCTGTCGGTACTGCGGTTGATATATGCCGGGCCAGCGGTGAGGTTATTTTAATAGGAACTAATCCTGAGCCGTTATCAAGTATTAATGAAATTCAAGTGGGGCTGTTTGAGCTGGATCTAAAAGGCTCATTCGCTTATGACGAAGATGAAATACGAGCTATCTTCAGGTTCATGGAAAAAGGCCAAATCAACACTAAAGGGATGCTCAATAAGATTGTAAAGCTTGAGGAAGTTACGGATGCCCTGGAAGAGTTATCCAAAACAACCGAGCCAATCAGGTATGCCATAGCTCCTTGATGCGAAATGTTGGCGACAGCGCAATCGCTGTTGCGAATGTTGAGCCTAAAATATAAGGAAGTCTTTCGTCCGTAGGGGGGATTGCCCCCAGCGAAGGCTTAGAGCGAACTTGGTGCGAGTGTTAGAGCCTGTTCTCCTCCGACGTAAGAGGACGGTAGTCTTGCAGGCTGATAACGAGATATAGGTGAGTCCTGTGTTCGGAGGGGGTTATTGCCCCCGGCGAAGGCTTAGAGCGAACTTAGTGCGAGTGTTAGAGCCTGTTCTCCTCCGACGTAAGAGGACGGTAGTCTTGCAGGCTGATAACGAGATATAGGTGAGTCCTGTGTTCGGAGGGGGTTATTGCCCCCGGCGAAGGCTTAGAGCGAACTTAGTTCGAGTGGTATAGCTTGCTCGCCTCAGGCGTAAGAGGACGGAGTCTTGCAGGCTGATAACGAGATATAGGTGAGTCATGTGTTCGGAGGGGGTTATTGCCCCCGGCGAAGGCTTAGAGCGAAATTAGTTCGAGTGGTATAGACTGCTCGCCTCCGACGTAAGAGGACGGAGTCTTGCAGGCTGATAACGAGATATAGGTGAGTCATGTGTTCGGAGGGGGTTATTGTCCCCGGCGAAGGCTTAGAGCGAACTTGGTGCGAGTGTTATAGCTTGCTCTCCTCCGGTCTAAGAGGACGGAAGGTTAGAGGCTGTTAACGAGATATAAGAGAAAATTTAGGAGGTCTATAATGAAAAAGTTTGCAGATTTGCTATTCAAGTCAATGGTTGAACACGATCCTTCAATTTTACCGCTTGCAGATACATATGCAGCGACCGAGAATTCTCAGCCGGCCGCATTATCGATGATGAATTGCTGGCGGACAGTAACGGGGCTTAATTTTGTAGGGCAATATATTATCGATAAACAAGCGGGTCAGGTTTTTGTTACCGCCAATGTTGATGAAAGCGGAATGCCTTCGGTATTTTTTGGACGCCTTAAAGTTGACAATGCGGTTATTACGGAGTTAGAGCTTTATATTGACCGTTCGCGGGGCGATTCAGGTTTTGTGTTTTTCCCCAATGAAATGAATAAACTTCCCAAGGGGTGGACTTCGCCAATTCCTAAGGACGGAAGAGCGACCAGGGAAGAGCTGTTGGCTGTAGGCAAGGCAATATTTGATGAAAGCGGCAGTAAGCAATATGAGGCGTCTGAAGACTGCATATTGATGGAAGTCGGGGGAATTGTCTACGAAGATCCTGATTACCTTGAAACACTAAGTGGCGGGGATGGGAAAGCTGTTTCTAAAGAGCCGGTAACGATACAAGCTGGCTTATGGCCTGGCAGGCCTGTTGATCCCAATGCCCGAATTATAGTTGTGGATGAAGAACAGGGTATTGTTGTCAGCTTCGGCAACGTTGACGGATATGTTTGTCCTTATGTGGTTACGAATGAAACCGGAACTTGTTTTGTTCCCGGCTGTATGATTGAGAAACACAGAAAGACCATAAACCAGGAAGCCCTTAAGGGTAAACAAGTACTGAAAGAGATGCCGGCAACTGCTGCGACAGTGGAAATTCTCAGATTCCATTCAGGAAAGATTCAAGGCATGCACCGCTATCTGAATCTTCAAGGTCCTGGTGCTGGGTCTCCATGGTTGACAAAGTGAAAAGATATTGATTAAAGTGAAGGATATCCCCTGCGGCCGGTATAGTGATGCTGACCGCAGAGGATGACTTTCGATAGTAACTATTTGACAAGTGCCTTGTATTTAAGTATGTAATAATCCCTCTGTATATAACTATATTTAAAACGCTGCTTAATAAAATTAATTTTTTATAGTGTTATTTTCAATTATTTTAAGTTCACTATTAATTATTTTAAGTTTAAACGGTTTGTTTATGCAATTGAAAAGCGTAACAAAATTGGAGGGACTAAAATGGGAGTTCAAGTTCAAGGTAAGGCTAACAAAGGTATACTGCTAACGATTGCGGTGTTGTTTCTTAGTTTAATCAATATTGATGTCGGGTTGTCAAATGTAGCTCTTGGAGATATTTTTAAGGCATTTCCTAATGTAGAGCCTACTTTAATTACGATGATGGTAACTTTGCCTCTGTTTATAATGATCCCTGTTAGTATTCTGTCCGGACGACTTTGTTATTATTTCAGTAAAAACATTTTGTTATCGGTTGGTCTTGTTCTTTATGTAATTGGAGGAATGAGTGGTTCTTTCTTTAATGGCAGCATTTATCAGTTATTGGCTACCCGGGCTATATTAGGCATCGGGGCAGGGATAGCGGCTCCGCTTGGAACAGCAATTATCGGTGAACTTTTTAATGAGGTTGAGCGGGCAAAAATGCTGGGCTGGTCCAACTCGTTCGGCAGTGTAATGTCAATATTACTGACCCTTGGCGCAGGGGCGCTGTGCGTAATTAACTGGAAGTACACTTTTTTAGCATATGGAATATTCTTAATCGTCGTAATTATCCAGGCAATAGCGTTGCCTAAACTACCGCCGGAAAAAGCCTATAAAACTGAAGTTGCTTCAAGTGGTATCTCTGTTCAGGAATTTAAGGGTGTAGCATTTTCAGTGCTTGGTCTGGTTATTTCGATTATCGCGGTTATGCTGGCAGGTTCGCTGATGATGTTCAAGCTGGCTATCTTTATTATGGAGCGGGGCATCGGTGATGCTGTAACCACAGCCAATGCCTTTAACTGTTATTCAGTGGGGACAATTTTAACGGGTGTCGTCTTTATGCAGGTGTATAAAAAGCTGGGGCGGTTTACTGTGCCGGTGAGTCTGGTACTGATGAGCCTGACGTATTTTATCACCGTTAACGCCAGCAGCCAATGGATGATTTATCTGGGAATGCTCCTAAATGGAATTGGTGGCGGAATGTTCATCCCTTATATGTTTACAAGGGCGACAATGGTCGGTAGTAAAGCGATTAAGGGGCTAGTTATCGGACTTGTTTATCAAGGCTTGTTTTTTGGACAAGTTCTGGGAACTTTCGTTGAACCGACGCTTAAGTTTTTCTTCGGTATTCAGCCAATTGAATTCATCTTTACTTTTGGTGGAATTGCGTATGGCGTCTATATGATCATTTCATTATTATGGATCTTTCTTGCTCCGGAAACGAAAAGTGAAGCTTTTTCTTCTTAGGCTGCGATAAAAATAGTGAAACTTTTTCAAGCGGTTTTTCACTTAGGGGAACGGTCAGGGAAGCGTGGGATAAGGGAAACGGATGGCTCTGGCCGTGATCTAGGTAAGTGATAGACAAGTCTGTTTATCACCTAAGTATCTTAAGGCAACAAGGGAACTTAAAATACTTAGGCGGATAAAAACATGAGGAGGCGATTAGAGAAGCATAACCAAGTTCCGAAGATTCAGTGTATTCATATGATTATGCTAATATGAATTTGGAGGACGATGACTATGATGAAAAAAATTACTTTGTTGCTAACAGTTATATTTGTTCTTGGTATTGCTGGAATCGCCGGAGCTGCCTCTAATCCATTCGGTGATGTGCCACCAGGTCATTGGTCATATGGTGCTGTTTCCCAGTTAGCAAAGGATGGTGTACTCGAGGCAGATAGCGGCAGAGCTTTTAGCGGCGGCAAGACCATATCCCGCTATGAGATGGCGCTAATAGTTACTCGGGCGATGGCCAAAATGGACAAAGCCAATGATGAGGATGCAGCACTGATTAAAAAGCTGGTTGGCGAGTTTTCCAATGAGCTTAATAACTTAGGCGTTCATATCACGGGTGGGGAGCCTTATCGTGTTCCAAATGCTGATAAGGCACCTGAAAAAACAAAAATATATGCTTTAGGGTTTATCAAGAATGATTATCACGACCTTGGGGCCAGTAAAACGCCTTATTTTGAACGCGGGTTTAAATATATCATTGGCTTCGAACATCAGGTAGATGGCAATTTTGTTCTTACTGCTGAGAATGAATACATAAGAAATATTAATTTTGGTAATACTGCTCCTCCGGCATTGATTGAAAATGAATTAAAGCAACTAAACTTGCACGGTAATATTGGAGCAACTAATGTTGTTTTAGGGAAGTATATTCATTATGATGGTATATTCGACGGTGAAGTTATGGGCGCAAAAGTAACCTTTGGCGATAAGCTAAAAACTTCACTCCAATATGGCAGGTTAGCTGCTGCTTATGGTTTAAGCGCCTTTGAGTATACGAATACATCTTTTGACCCGTTATTTACTGGTACGGCTACGCCGCAATATTTTGCAGCAGAAACGAGTTATGGTTTAAGCAAGAATACCAGTATCAACGCCAGCTATTCGCAGGCAAGTGCGGATGGTTATGATACAGCTAAGTATACTCTTGTTGGATTCGATCATAACCTTAGCCGTGATTTAGCGGTGAAAGCTTTTTATGGTAAATCTAATTATGATGCCAATAATAAAACATATATGGTGGGGTTACAATATAAGAACGCAATTCCGCCAATGGTTGGTTCTAATGGAACTTGGGTACGGTATTTAAATGTTGACTCCAATTCGGTCATAAAGAGCGGCTATTGGGGATGGAACAGGTGTCATGGGGCGAAGGGTGTTCAAATCGGTTATGACTTTGTGCCAATAAAAAATACGATCCTGTCTTTTGAAATAGATCGTATGAAAGCTACTAATGGCGATGATTGGAAGGATAATTTCTATCGCGTTCAGCTAGGAATGTTCTTGTTCTAATATGTAATCAGCCAACTTAGTCACAAAAGTTTTGACCCAGTGAGTGGGCCCGGTGCGGCCGAACTTACTGGGTCAAGTCCATTCCAGTTTGGCTTAGAAAGAAAATGTGAGCTAAATTCTTTGAATAGAGTTATTATAATAATGGAGGGTTAAGATGACGAAGCTGGATAGTATTATTGCTTCTGTTGATATTATAAAAAAAGCTTGTACTGTTGATAGTGTTGTTTTGGTGGTTGACAGGTCGGGAATTATTGTAGCTTTTGCTGCAGCCGATTTTATGCCGAACCGGCCGGAGGTGGGAGTAGCGCGTTTGCCGGAAGAGGCTGCCGTATACCGGGCGATGGAGCGAAAAGAAGTCGTTTCCGAGATGAGGGAAGTTATAAAATCGCAGGCTTGTCCAATTATTGAGGACGACGGGTCGGTTAGTGGCGCTATTATTATGTCCCAAAGCCTGGAGACGCAAAAGAATCTTTCAGCTGCTGCTTGCGATTTGGCTTCATCTAGTGAGCAACTAGCAGCTACGACCGAAGAACTGGGAGCTGCAGCTTCTAAGCTGGCCGAAGAATTAGTGCGAGTAAAAATAGGCAGCGAGAGTGTGCTTAGCAATATTAGTCAGACTGATGATATTTTGCGGTTTGTCAGTGATGTAGCTGCTAATTCGAATTTACTCGGTCTTAACGCCGCCATCGAAGCTGCAAGAGCTGGGGAGCATGGCAGGGGCTTTGCGGTTGTGGCTGATGAAATTCGTAAAATGGCGGCTAACAGCGCTCAGTCGGTTGATGAAATAAAAAAGATATTGCAAAAAATTCATAGTGAAACAACGGGGGTTGCCGGTACGATTGGGAGCGCTTCAGAGTTCAGCGAGCGGCAGGCGGCTGCAACTGAAGAAATAGCCGCAACGGTACAGTCTTTGGCGGCAACTGCCGCTAAGGTTGAAAAAATAGCGGGTGAACTTTAGTTTGGGAGGTATTGATGGATAAAGCAAAGTCATTGGGAGAAGCTCCGGTATCATCATTAATATGGAAGTTTTCGGTGCCGGTTATTGTGGGCAATATTGTTAATGCCTTGTACAATGTTGTAGACAGTATTTTCGTTGGTCATGGTGTGGGAGAAATCGGCCTTGCCGCAGTTACTATCGCTTTTCCACTGATGATAATACTGATGGCGGTGGGGATGTTTGTCGGGGCCGGGGCATCAGCGTTAGTTTCAATCCGGTTAGGGGAACAAAAGCTGGCTGAGGCTGAGCAGATTTTGGGCAACGCCTTAATGCTTATTATTGTGCTGGTGATATTATCAACAGGCACGGCCTTGTGGTTTCTCGATCCTCTGCTGATAAAGCTGGGGGCGACGCCTGATGTATTACCATATACCCATGATTTCATGAGCGTTATTTTGTGGGGCAGTGTATTCCTGCATATCGGGTTTGGTTTGAACGGCATTATTCAGGCGCAGGGCGATCCAAGAACGGCGCTGAAAACGATGCTGATCTCGGCACTGCTTAATATTATTCTTAATCCGTTGTTTATTTTCGGGCTTCATTTAGGGATCAAGGGTTCGGCTTTGGCTACCGTCATTGCCCAGGCTGTTGCGGCAAGCTGGGTGTTACTTTACTTTTCCCGCGGCCTGGGAACGTTGAAACTAAGAGTAAAAAATCTTGTGCTTCGGTGGCGGATTATTCTTGGTATTGCTAAAATCGGTGTGTCAATTTTTCTTATGCAGATAAGTAACAGCGTGGTAATGCTGTTAATCAATAATAGTCTTATTGTTTACGGCGGCGCGGTGGCGGTGGCTTCATTCGGCATTATTAACCGGATTACGATGTTATTATTGATGCCGGTGCTAGGAATTACCCAAGGCGCTCAGCCGATAATCGGCTATAACTTTGGGGCCAGACAATATGAGCGGGTTGTGCAGAGTTTAAAAATAGCCCTGACGGTAGCGACGGGCATATGTATTGGCGGCTTTATTTTGGTTCAGGTGTTTGCCGCCGAGGTTATTCTTTTGTTTAATGGTGGTCCGGAAATGGTAAAAGTCGGGACGGACGGACTGAGAACGTTTTTACTGATGCTGCCGCTTATCAGCTTGCCGACAGTGGGCGGGAACTATTTTCAGGCTGTCGGAAAAGCTGGTTATTCAATTGTTCTTAACTTGTTGCGTCAAGTTATTCTCTTGATACCGTTAGTGCTATTGCTGCCGAGGTTTTTTGGCTTGCAAGGGGTCTGGATGGCTGCGCCGTTTTCAGATTTTACGGCTGCGGCAGTGACAGGGATTTTTTTACTGAGCGAATTGAAAAAACTAAAAAATAAGCAACCTGATTTAGCGCAAGAAAATAGCGGGGAGGGGTGATTTTAGGGTTATTCGTGGGAAGATGCAATACTGGCCAGGTGGTTTTTGATAATATTTAAAAACATCGGGATTGTAGGGTTGAAATTTGTCTTTCGCCATACTGCTATCAGGAAGGCATCATTGGCATTTTCGCCTTCCAGTTCAATGAACCGAACTGTATCGCTTGCAAGTATTGCGAAACAACGGGGCAGGATGGTAACGCCGCGTTTGGCCTCAACCAATAGTAATAAGGCTTCCGCCGAACTGGCTGTAGCTACGAGATTGGGTACAAACCCAGTACTTTTTCCGTCTTTCACGATAAATTCAAAGCCAGCCGGATTGGTTTTTTGATCCCAAAAGACAAAAGGATCGTTTACCAGGTCGGTGCGGCAAATGTTTTTTTGGCTGGCCAGGGGGTGTTCGCGATGGAGGACGACGCACAGAGGATCTGTAGAGATATTGTAAACATCTTTCCAGGAAAGCTTGGGATTGGGAACAAAGTCATGGGATAAGCGAAAAAGAATGTCGACTCCATCATCCTCTAGTAGGTCCTGGAGATCATTTATACTACTTTTTTCTAACTTTAAATCGATATTTGGGTAGGTAGACAGAAAAAACTGAATCCAAAGCGGTAAACTTTCTTTGCCCACATTGCCGTTAAAGCCGATCTTCAGACTTCCCTGATATTTGGAATTAGCACGTTGCGCGTTGGCAACGGCTTGTTCTAAGCTTCCAACAATCTGTTTTACTTCTTTATAAAATACTTCGCCGGCATTTGTCAGCTGAACTGTCCGTTTGTTACGATAAAAAAGCGGTAACTCTAATTCTTTTTCCAAGGCGATAATTTGATGACTTATTGCCGTCTGGGCAATGTAGTGCCGTTCGGCTGCTTTCGTAAAATTCAGATATTCGGCAACTGAAATAAAGTATTCGAGTTGTTTTAAGTTCATGAAGGGAACCTCCGTATAAGCTATTAAGAAAGAATTAGTCTCAAATCACGTGTTGGTTTTATCTCGTTAACAGGCTACAACACTCGAACTTATATTCATTATTATACACCTAACAACTAATTTATTGTAGGCGAAGTTTAGTGAGCTTTAGTATATACATAAAACGAAACGGGATTGTTGCGAAAAGGTGACAGAAAAGGAACGTCCCCTGCGCCATGCGTCGACTCTGTTATTAAAAGCGAATTTTCTGGATATTTATATTCAATACTTGAAATTTTTGTCAAACAAGCCTATAATTAGAAACAGGTGAAAATTAAAAATCGCCATGACCTGTGAGTGGTGGAACACTCACAGGCTCATGCAGGTGGAGTAAGCACCTACACGCAGCAGCTTTAGCTGCCCATGACGACAATTTATATTATACTCTTTTCCCATTTTTTGGGCAAGTGGCGGTATGCCGGGGGTATAGAGGATTGTTGATGATGGCGGCAGGCTGTGGCTATATGCGAATTTCTATTACAGCATGTTACAGCAGATAGGCGGTATTAAACGCCTGTTTGTTTCTATTGTAAACGATGAAGCAATACGCAGTGTAGGT
>Ga0316613_10001809_pt1 | contig 14270 bp, 7 predicted proteins | sample OWC_soil_day10_C_2_FD_207647 | JGI IMG/M metagenome (GOLD analysis project Ga0316613, IMG submission 207647) | Wetland soil microbial communities from Old Woman Creek delta, Ohio, United States - OWC_soil_day10_CT_b | ecosystem: Environmental > Terrestrial > Soil > Wetlands | place: USA: Ohio...
CCAATTGTTCCTGGGTCGCTGGTTCCACGGCATCAAACCAAGTCTGGTACTGAGCTTTTGTCAATTGTCCATCTGCTTCCGCAATCTGCTTTTCGGTCAGGCACCGCCTGTCATTGGTGGCATGGGCGATTAATTCATTCATGAAAGACTGACTGTCTTCAGGAATACTGCCAATCTGGTAGCCCATTTCCCGCATTTTGGCCAGCAATAGGCGAATGCTCTCAGGCGAATCCATGCCGGCGGCGCTGCCAATGTTCGAGTTGGTAGGCGGATAGTTATGAAAGATGATACCGATTTTTTTCGTCGCATTGGGCTTGCTGCGCAGTTTGGCCCATTTACCCGCTTTGCGTACCATCATATTGATACGTTCCGCAATGGGAAGAAAGACGGCATTGCCATCAGACTGATATTCCCGCCCGGCTACCGGCACGCCATGAAGGGCTCCGTCAAACTCAGGCATCGCAATGCTAACAGCCATTTCCATGGCTGTCATCCCTTCAATGGACTGTTTCCATTCCCCCCGCGACTGGTATAGCGTATAGGCCTGCAAAATCGGAACACCCAATTGATTCAGCGATTCCTGGTCAATAGCTTTCATTGATGTCATAGAAAACTTAAAAGTATTTAACAACACATCAATACCGGCTTTATCATCCTGATAGAAAAATTCAGCCACAGTTTCCCGCAGTCCCGGTGAATTTAATTCTGGATTGCCTACATACTGACAAAATACAGCCAGGGCGTTCATACCTTGCCGCTCAATCTCTTCCACCAGCGCCGCCTGATAGGCCAAGTCACCCCAAACCCATTCATCGCGATAGAATAAAAGTCCAATTGTTGGCCTGTCAACCTTACAATAGGCCGCACGATATTCTGCCAGGTCGGTAAAGGAACGCTCGGCCCGCGGATGGTAAATTCCATGCCACAGCAATGGTTCCGGTTCTTTCACTGGAATGACTTCCTGGCAAAAGACTTGTGCCAGCCAGCACCAAAACTGGCGGAAATTTTCAATTCCGCCATAAGACAGATACTTTTGCAGCTGTTCCTTCTCTTCCATTGAAACGCCGTAAGATAGTTCGCCTGCGCTCGGGTCAGAAATCAGCATACTATGGGTAATCTTCTGTTTATGCAAAAAATCAGCAGATTTTTTCAAAAATGTAGTATCAAGGCCACTGCCCATCCAAGTAAAAATAACAATGTCGCTAGCCGTGAACGTCTGCTGCCATTGTGCCCCCCAAGGCACAGCATCAGTTAAGAGCACCGTCCTGCCTGCCGACTTCAGTCCTTCTTGGGCAATACTCTCCCTGGCTCTTTCCAACATAAGACATTGACGTTCCATATTCGTCAAAAAAATAATGCGTCCCATATTATATCCTCACTTTTTAATTATTCTTGCTTTATCAAACAAGCCAATATCATCTGTTCCCAGGTTTTCACTAATAGAGCGACTTCGACTTGCTGGATTACCGGAACTATAACGCCGAATTTTTTTCCAACACTTTGCAAAAGATCATTGCTGCATTCACAAACTTCTTCGGGCAACAGTAATTTCCATTGCAATTGGTCAAGCAGATGAACATATAAGGACGTATAGGTAACGATCGACGATTCTCGTTCCCACTGCCGCAGTGACTGTAAAAACGCTTCTTTTTCCTTTGGCTGTGCTGTAACCGTTAGATAATCCTGCCACAAGGTTTCCTCAGTTACGCCATAGCGCTTCAGTCGTCGTAATACACTGTGCTGCTTGACCGGAAACAACCCATTCTGCTTTTGCAACGCCTCAGTCACCGCTTGTTTTACGGCCAACCCAATCAGTTCACCCAGTTTGTTATGTTTACCGGCGCCTTCCAAATAAAGCGGCGATTCCGGGTTGGCCAGCACGATACTCTGATCGGTGCCGGAACCGGTTGCCAGGCCGCTTGAATAGAGACTGCCCACCAGCAGTTCCTGCAACGCCGCCGTTTTGGCTTCTGTGCAGGTTACCAGTGCCCTGGACAGTGTTCCGGGCGGCATATCGGCATCGATGATTAGCATAATATTAATCGTTCCTGGTTTATGGGCTGCCGTTTTTTCAACAGGGGTGTAATGCTGGGCCGGATCACCCACCCGGCCGCCGTTGCCTTCTACCCCCGCTGTGGCAATCGCCGTCACCACCAATTCCTGATATTCTTTGGTGACGATGGCCACGTTTTCCATGCGTGCCGCTGTTCCCATACCGGTCGTCCGCTCAGGGTCAAGCCCGGCGCCGATTGCCAACAAGCGCATATGTTCCTGATAGGTGCCTGCCCGCAAGCGGGCATGGCTGCCGTCATCCGGTCCGCAGTTATGATTAAAGATTCCGGTTAAATCTTCCCGGTAGCCTCCATTTAAGAGCGATGTGCTCAATACTTTCCGGGAACCTTTAAAAGCGATGGCGATGCTTTGGTTGCCAGGCCGCCAAATGACTTCATCGCCCATGGATAATGTATGTAATAAAATTTCTTCTTGCATTATTTTCGCCCCCCATTTCATAGACCAAGCACCTTGAAATCAGCAGCCAGCAGTGTCTGGCCTGACTCATCCCAATCAAACAGGAGAACGGCCTGCTGTAAGCCGCTGTAAGCCAGCGCCAGTTTGCCGTCGACAACAACGGCGCTTTGCGCTTTGCTCAGGTCCATGACTTCCTGATTGCCGGTCTGATTGCAGATCCAGACCGGCAGACCGCTTTCCCGGGAACACCGTTCCCAGGCATTGACCGGTGGACCACCGCAGTGTCCGGGAGGCCAGGCTGCCGGCACGATGATGACCTGAGCCTGCTTGGCCTTTAGGGTTCGGGCATTTTGCTCAAAATAGGCATCGGCGCAAATCAGCACGCCGACCGTCATCTCCCGGCAGGCAAAAGGCTCCAGCACTGTTCCTTTATCCGCCCAGCCCTCGGCACCGCTGCCGTGGGAGTGCATTTTGCGATGGCGGCCGATGATTTCCCCCTTGCCGCCAATGACCAGACAGCTGTTATAACACTGTCCGCTCACTTCATCCTGCTCGGCGCAGCATAAAAACACCGTCAGCCCATAGGCGGCCGCAAGTTCCCGCAGCGGCTGCAGCTCCGGCGCCGGCTGCACCGGAATGGAAACCGGGCGGCCCTTCTGGGTGAAAAAGTAGCCTTGCAGCGCCGTTTCCGGGGTAATCACCCACTGGGCCCCCGCTTCGGCAGCCAGCGTTGTGGCCTGCTGCAAGAGCGCCAAATTCCGGTCTTCAGGACCGCCGCTTAAATCAAGATGTAATAAGGCAATACGCATGATAATTCTCCTAACAATTAAATCTAAGTATCTTTATAATGTAGAGGCATAGTGTTTTGCGACACTATGCCTCCGTGCAGATAAATTCGCAATTAGAAGCTATACTCTATCCCAATTTGAAAGTTACGTCCGGGTGCAGAATACCAATACGTCCCGCTCGGGTTTCCATCTGTGCCTTGTTCAGCATAGAATTTATCAAAAATGTTATTAACTTTTGCATACACCTTCGTGGTGGCAGAAGCCTTATAATTTACAGCTACATCCCAAACCCAGAAGTTCTTATATTCGGATACCACATTTTTGCCATAGCCGCCTTCCCGGTCAACAATACCCCGGCCATTGAGGACGGCATTGAATTTATCCTTGTCATAATCAAGGCCAACATTCCATGTCCCGCGGGGCAGGAAGCCGTTTCGGTTCGGATTGGACGTTGCCGACGTTGGGTCAACATAGATATAAGTATAGCCAACATTAGCCCGAAGATTTTTATTAAAGTCTTTCGTAAGACGAACACCCCAGCCCCGGGAATCCTCTTTGCCGGTATTGTAATATTGATACCACGGGGCGCTGGATAGGTAACGGTAGCCAATCATGTTTTCGGCATTCTGTTTATAAATATTAAAGCTGCCGACCAATGTATGGTCAAACTTGTGATTGACACCAAATTCAACCGTTTTTCCTTCTTCCGGTTTTAGGTCTTTGCTGCCAATTTTCGAAAAGACTTGATACTGGTTGGGCGCAACAAAAAATTCTTTGTAACTGACATAATAGTTCGTTTTATCATCCTGCTTATAACCCAATACAACACTTGGCGTACTGTGGTTCCCATATTCAGAGTGGTGATCAAAGCGAATCCCCGAGGTCAAATTCCAGTGCTTGTCAATCTCCCATTCATCTTGTATGAATACTGCCTGGTTAGAGAGTTCTTTGTCTTTATACGTCTCAGTAGTAAGAGCCGTCTTGTCAGCATTATAGTAAGCCGAATAATAATTTTTCACCTTGTCTTTATAATAATCAAATCCACCGATCAACGTATGCTGTTTTCCAGCTTTATATGTAAGTTGATCACTAAAGCCAACCGTTTCTAAATCCATATACCATATATCAGCTCTACCATACTTATCCTTCAAAACATTCTGTTTTCTAAATAACGAAAATTTATTTGTTAACTTGTCGGAAATCTTTTTGTCATATTCAAGGCTGAATTTATTATTGTCTTTTTTACCGTAATCTCTAACAGTACTAAACGACCCTATATCAGGTCTTTGATAATCCGATTTATATGTTTGATAATTTAAAGTAAGACTGGAGTTTTCATCAAAGTCTTTGCCTATTTTAAAATTCATTGATTTAGAATTAATCCGATTGATGACCGAGTTGTCATTACCATCCTTGAAATCTCCTATAAGCCGTTTTTGAGCATCAATACTCCAGTAAAGACCATCCTTACTTCCGCTATGCGTAAAGTTATACTGTTCTTTGTCATAGCTGCCATATTCAATACCCAGTTTATTTTGGGATTCTCCGTCCTTGAGCTTTCGGGTAATGATATTAATAACACCGCCCTGTGCGTCAGAACCATACAAAGTAGAAGCCGAACCTTTCAGCACTTCTATACGCTCAATCATATTCATATTGACAAACTCGCCCACAGGGGCTTTGCTGTATATACTGCCATTTGTATTAGTTCGCATACCGTCAACTAAAAAGACCACATTCGGCGATCCATTGATATACAGTCCGTTTGCACTGAAATTTTCACCGCTTGCACCGTAGTTCATAATTGTGACACCCTGCACATGCCGCAAGGCTTCACTCACATCCGCATAGTGATTCTTTTCAATTTCTTCCCGGGTAATAACCGAAATATTGGCATTGGCCTCAAATTCCTTAACCGGTGTCTTGGTGGCTGTAACCACGATCTGGTCGAAGGAATACTCCTTCTGTTCCTCTGCGTAGGAGTTTCCCGTCATGCCCAAGAGCAGCGCGCTGCTTACCATAGCACACAGCATGGCTTTTCTTTTGCTGGTCAGTTTTGTCTGTTTCATTGCTTGTTTGCCTCCCCTTAAAATAGATGAAAATATCAATGATTTCCATACGAAAAGCTGGCTGATCTTCACCTCCCCCACTGACAGAAGTTCATATATTGATTCCACAGCCGCTCGACCATATGACAAGAACCGCGAAATCCCATGAACGGCCGGTCGTGGAGAATGATCTCATCGTGCACCGGCAGGGAGATATGCTGACAAACCACATTGGTCACAGCCTGTTGCTGCAGCAAGGCTTTTTCCTGACCGCTCGCCAGGAGCAGTCCCGGTGCCAGATTAAGCAACCGGTTTGCTATCGCCTGGCTGTCATTTTGACCATCCAGTACGCTGTCAATACTTGGCGGCGCCGGATATGCCGCCGCACCGTCATGCAGAACCACGGTCAGCGAGCCGGTGGCTATCCATTCCGAACGCAGCGCCTGCGCCAACGCGAAGGCAACCGATGCAGGCCCAGCCACCAGCGAATGTTCAAACCAGGGCTCACCCCACAGTCGCTGCATCTCCCGGGTTGTTGTGCGCAGGCTGCGCTGCAGCTTATCTGCCTCCTGCTGCACAGCCTGTAAGCCATTACTGCCAATTGGCAATGCCTGTCCTATTGTGTTCAACCATCTTATCGAACCTTCCAAGCCATAAGGCGGCAGCAGCGACAAATACGGTATGCCATATTGTTGCTGCAGATCTTGCGCCAAATTAAGGCCCAGTTCGGCATGAACAACCAGGTTTAATTCCGCCTGGGTCATGGCTGCGATTTCTTCGGTACCGCTGCCTGCACCCGGGCAAGCCAATACTTTATACCCGGCCAGTTCCAGCAGGCGTTTTAACTCTCGCAGGTCATTGTCCGCGTTGTAATAGCCGATCGAACAGCCCAGCAAGTTGACGGTATGCGGCTGTACTATGCTGCGGTTTTGTAACGGCATTACTGCAAAATAGGCTTTTGCAGCCGCTCGGTATCCTTCCCAAAATCCGCCGGTCAATCCGCCGCTATCCATACACACCACCGGGCAGGGCATAGCGGCCTGAACAGCAATGCCGGCAATATCGTCGCCAATCAGGCTGACCGAACAGCTATTTTCAATTAAGAGGACCGACGGCCGGGAGGATTGGCGAATCGACGCCAACGTTTCCAGCAGGCATTCCTCGGTGCCGTACACAACGGCATTATTATCCGGCTGTGTGCCAAAGAAGCGTTTGGCAACACCGGCACAGGATTTTTCCACATACCTGAGTGCGTAAAAATAGCACCAGAGCGGCCCGTTCGCCACAATAGCGGCATCCGGAATACCGGCAAAAAAAGCCGCTGCCCCGGTCAGCGCACAGGTGTTAACCTGCCTGCAAACATCACTCCACTCTTCTTTACCAGCCATACTGCACCCCTCCTTGACCCCCGGGCCGTTTTGCCAGTTGTCCCAGCTTATTCCATAATTCAATCATGCCCCCTACGCCCAAGGGCGGCAGTACCGGCAGGTAAAACTGCCGCAGGGCATCGTCTTCCAGTTCGTGGGTTGTAACCACTACATCTGAGGTGTGCATCAGGACTTCGCCCTCAGTTTCATCCACAATAGGCGTGATGGTATGCTTTTCCAGTTCTTGCCGCAAAGCCGTTTTCTGCTCGCCGGTCAGGCCTTTGAATAAAAGAATCTTGGCCGGCGTCACTCCGGCCAGGGTAAGCAGCTCCAGCACCCAGCCCGGCTGTAAATGGATGAGCGGACGGCCAATACCGAGCACCACCTGGCTTCCCTCTAAAGCACAGCGGCACTTGGCCGCCGCCGCTACCAGCCGCTGCGCCTGCTCGTCTTCCACCTGCAGGGCTTCCTGTTCCCGGCCTAGCATTGCGCCCAACTGCCTCAGCCAAGCCTTTGTCCCGGTCCAGCCTACCGGAAAATCATGATCCAGAAAAGGAATTCCGAACCTTTCCTCTAAGTCGACGGCCAGCCGTCGCATCCAGTCATAGGACTGGGGTCTTCCGCCCAGTGGAATACAGAGTGCCGAAGCCGGCACGCGCTTCATTTGTTCCAGCGTGGCATATCCCGGGAAACGGCCCTGTACCTGGAGACCGAACGAACTAAGCAAAGCTGTCATTTCTTTGGCATCAGCCCCGTGCGGACCGCCGCGGTCGCCCAGCAACGTTACGGTATTGGCACTTGCCGGCTGCCGCTGCATAAACCGTTCGGCCAGAATTTTAGCGGTATAATAAAAGCCGGCATGATACTCACCGTCCAGGAAACCGCTGCAAGGTACTGTCAGCACCGGTATGCCGAAATCTGCTTCTGCCTCCTGGGCAATGGCCGGGGTATCATCGCCAATTACGCCGGCCACACAGGAATTGGCAATTATAATATACAGGGGCTTGTACCGCTCTATAACATACTCAATACACTGCCGCAGTTGATCGGCGCCGCCAAAAATGGAGTGTTCCTCCTGCAGATTGCTGGTGACGAGCGGCGCCGTATATTGCTTAGGAACGAAAGTCCCGCAGGCGAGCGCGTGATAATGCCCGCCTAAGTCCATTTCCCGGGTTACATGCCCGCAGGCCTTCGGACTATGATAAATCACCACAGCGCCTTCGTTATGGGCCACGGCGCGCCAGACCCCCGGCATACTGCAACTGCAACTGCGTTTCATCGTTATCATATACCGCTTATTCAACACCATATTGCAGCACCAGCTCCTCCAATTCTTCAAACCCAACCGGTGTCGGCACAGATAAATCAACGTTTTCCATTACCAGGCTGGCAAGTTCCCGGTATACGCCAGCCTGCTCAGATTGGGGCGCCCATTCAATGACGGTTTTACGGTTTATTTCCGCCTGATGCACCATTCGGTCACGGGGAATAAAGGCAATCAGCCGGGTATTCAGTCTGGCTGCAAATTCCTGCAGCAGTTCTCGTTCATTAACGATATTACGGCTGTTGCCAATAATGCCGCCCAGACGCACCCGTCCACGCCCGGCAAACCGCGCCACCCCTTTGGCAATATTATTGGCGGCATACAAAGACATGAGTTCGCCGGAAGAAACAATATAGATGTCGGTGGCATAGCCCTCCCGGATAGGCACGGCAAACCCGCCGCAAACCACATCCCCCAGCACATCATATAAGACAAACTGTTCCTCCGTAATTGCCTGTAACGCCTTTAATTTCTCCAGTGCGACAATAATCCCGCGACCGGCGCAGCCCACCCCCGGCTCTGGTCCACCGGCTTCCACACATTTCACTCCGGCAAAGCCGCTATGTACGATTTGTTCCGTTTTCACTTCATCGCCATAGGCTCTGACCATATCCAGTACAGTCTGTGTGCATGTCCTACCCAACAGCAATCGCGTAGAATCATTTTTAGGGTCACACCCAATTTGGCAAACCGAATAACCCGTTTCAGCTAATGCAGCAGATACATTGGCCGCAGTTGTCGATTTTCCAATACCACCTTTACCGTAAAAAGCAATTTTTTTCATATTCATCTACCCTTCACCGACGTTAAAATAAAATACAAAAATCTCCTGACTAATCGTCTAGGAGATTTCAAAATGATTCGATGTTTACAAAAAACATCTGCCTATTATGCAAATCCCCTCCCCATCGCTCGCGGGTCAAACAGTGATTGTTAGATAGGCAGTTCTCCTGGCTCTGGATCATCACTCGCCCACACCTTCCCAAGACATTCATCTCAGTGGCATATACTGGGTTCGCTCCTCATTACAGTGGCGGGACCGCGCCGGCATCACACCGGCCTTCCCTATTAAGCCCCGTAGGGCACCTATCTCGCTCTATTCACTTGTCAACTAGAAAACAAATTTTTTCAAATCAATCGCTTCAAGCTTTAGTCATCGCTGCGCTCTTCCATTTCTCCTTCGATTTCCATATACAACTTCTTCAATTCTTCTTTAGTTTCCGGTTTCGCATTCCATAGCCCGCGTTGTTCGGCTTCCAGCAGTACCTCGGCAATACGGTGCAGTGCCCAGGGATTCACATTCTTCATCCATTCTTGCGTATCTGGGTCAAATGCATATTTTTCGGCGAATTTTTCATACATCCAGTCTTCCATGACTGCGCTGGTCGCATCCCATTGATAGCTGACTGCCACATAGGTGGACATATCTGCCGCTCCTTTATAGCCATGTTCTTTCATTCCATTGATATACTTCGGATTCATGGCTTCGCCCCGAAACCAGCGTTTCAGTTCTTCACTTAGACTGCGGATCAACACCTTGCTGCGGTCTGAGCTGTCACCCACATAATTGCGCGGCATTTCGCCTTTTATGCTGCGAACCGCGGCCACCATGCCGCCACGATATGAATTATAATCATCCCCGCTCAGCATGGATGATTCCCGGTGATCCACATTTTGCACCGTAATATCAAGACTGCCCATTCGTTTGCCGAACATATCCGGCATGTATGTACCATTGGAGCCAGCACCATAAGCATGCCCGCCCCAACGCACATACACTTTGGCGATATCATCGACATTTTTCCAATTTTTTGCTTCCAGCAATCCCCCCACACCGGCGCCATGAGCGCCCGGAGGGTCACCGAAGACGCGATACGAAGCTTGCCGCCAGGCTACCTCCGGGTCAACGCCCTGTTCTTCTAATTCCTGTGATTCCTGCAAAACATGTTTGCGAATATAGTTTTCTTCGATGCTTTCATCTAAAGACGCAACCATGTCCACAGCTTTATCCATCCAGGTAACTGAACTTGGCATACTATCACGGAACAGCCCGCTGATACGTCCCGTAACATCCACCCGGGGACGTTTAAGCTCTGTGATCGGAATAACTTCGATATCAATAACCCGTAAGCTGCCTTTTTGCCAAACCGGCCTTAGGCCCAGCAAGTATAAAAACTCGGCTACACATTGACCGTGATTACGTAAATTGCTGGTTGCCCACAAAATAATGCCGACACTTTCCGGATAACGTCCTTCTTCCGCAACATACCGGGCAATGATGTCTTCTGCCATTTGCTTGCCGATTTCCCAGGCCACCGGTGTTGGCAGCGTTCGCGGGTCGACGCTGTAAAAATTACGTCCGGTAGGCAATAAGTCCGCTCCACCACTTGTTGGCGCTCCTGATGGACTAGGTTCAACATATTCACCCTCCATCGCCGCCAAAAGATTCGTAATTTCCTGCGTTGTCTTCAGCAAGCTTGGAGCAATTTGCGTGCAAATGTATCGGGTTACACACAGAAACTGCTCCCTCAATCCAGAGTCCAACAGGCTTGTCCAGGGTAAAGCAAGCACAGTCTCCACTTTTTCGGCAGCAAAGTTATTTTCCGTTAAGACCAGAATTACTTCCCGGCTTTTTTCCCAAATTTCATCAATCAACATGCCATAGGTCTTACTGCCGTCAGCCAGCATTTTTCCGCTATTTTCTAGCAGATCATAAATGTCAAAACCAAACATCCCGGCCAGCGTTTGGGCAAGCGAGGGAACATCGCCATTATTCACTCTGGTTAATGCCAATAAATATTCGGTGAGATGCTCGCCGGTTGGCGGACAGCCCAAGGTATGCAGACCAATTTTTATCTGCATATTTTTAATGTCTGTCATAAACACATGCAAATTGCCCACATATTCGTTGAAATCCACCGCTGCGGCTTCCGGCACATCCTCTTCTATGTTAGCGTCTTTCACTTTGGCGCGAATCATTTCTTTAATCGGTTCCATATCGGTATTAGCAGTATCTTGTTTAAAATGACAATACTCTTCCAGAAGTTTCTCTAGTTCGGCTAACTCATCATATGTACCGGAAACGCTCATCGGAGCGGACAGATAGCTAATCAGGCAAGCCGCACTGCGCCGCTTGGCTTGAATGCCTTCTCCCACACAGGTGATCCAATAGGGATAAATATTGGGCATATCATCAATGGCAATGTCCGGATAACAAGCGTTCGACATAGCCGTCCCTTTGCCTGGCAACCACTCCAAGGATCCGTGTGTTCCAACATGAATCAGGACATCGGCCTGCCATACATTACGCAGCCAATAATAAAAGCCAATATAATGGTGAGTAGGCGCACAATCCGGCGAATGATAGATTTTACCAGGGTCTTCCCCAAACCCCCGCGGCGGCTGCACTGTAATAAACACATTGCCGTTCAACATACCGGGAACCAGGAGAGCACCGTCATAATTGAATACTTGCCCTGGTGCTTCTCCCCAGTCTCTAACCAGTTGTTCCTGCGTTTCATTCTCTAAGCCGGCAAAAAATCGTTCATACTGCTCAGCCGTCAACTTGCCGTCTGCTTCTTTAATTTGTTTCTCGGTAATAAACCTCCGGTCATTTGTCGCGTGGGAAATTAACTCCTCCATAAATACCTGGCTGTTTTCCGGCAGATGGTCGACGCTATAGCCACGCTCAATCATTTCAGCCAGCAATAGCCGGATACTTTCAGGAGAGTCTAAACAAGAGGCACTGCCAATATTAGAATTAGTCGGGGGATAATTATGAAAAACAATGCCCACTTTTTTTTCTCGATTGGGTTTGTGCCGCAACATCCCCCATTTACCAGCCTTACGCACCAGCATATGGATTCGTTCGCTGATTGGCTGCTTCTCATGCATACCGTCTGCTGCTTCCTCCCGTGTCGACACCGGCACCGCATGGATAATGCCGTCAAACTCAGGCATGGCGATAGCGTATGATATTTCTGAAGCACTCATGCCGGCAAAACTATCTTGCCACCACGCGTACGAACCGTACAAATTATAGGCCTGTAATAGGGGAATACCCAAATCTTGAATTACTTTCAATTCTAAGGCTCTAGTCACTGTAAGCGAGAACACAAAGGTATTAATTAAAACATCAATACTTACATGACCCTGCTCATAAAAGTATTGTTCGAAAGTTTCTGTCAAACCAGGTGCTCCGCTTTGAGAATTGACCAAGTTATTCGTAAACACCACTAATGAATTATAGCCTTGCCGTTCAATTTCGTTGATCATTTCGGTTTGATATCCCAAATTACCCCAAATCCATTCTTCGCGGGAAAAAATCATGGCTATGGTCGGTCGGCCTGGCAAACAAAACTGCTGGCGATATGCCGTTACATCGGTAACCGCTTGCTTGGCTTTAGGATGATAAATACCATTCCACGGCAGTTGCTCTGGTTCAGCGTATTTACATTCCGCTTTACTAAACTGACAACTCATCCATAACCACAAATTGCAATAATTCGTCTGTCCACTAAATGAGATATATTGCTGAATTTGTGTTTTTTCGTCTGGAGTAATGCCATATTCCAGCACATCATCGCCTGGATCAGCGATCAAATACAGGTGTTTAATTTTGTATCTCTGCATAAATTCTGATGACTTCTTCAGGAATTTCGTGTTTAATCCAGTTCCCATCCAGGTAAACAGGATCATATCGCTGCTTAACAGCGTTTTCTCCCACACATCACTCCACAGCTCCGCATCGCTTAAAAGTGCGGAATCGGCTGGCACCTTAAGCACTCCTTTTTCACAAAGCGCATTTTTCGCTTTGCTCATCATAGCGTACTGCTGTTCCATATTAGTTAGAAACATTATTTTTCCCATTAACACATCACCTCGCTATAGTACATGAACCCGTAAAAAAACTCTCCCGTCAAAGTCGGGAGAGTAAAAGCCATAGTGCCTGTCATCTCCGTTATCGCATCCCGGTATAAAAAACGCCGGGATGCGATAACGGTACAACAGTCTGACTGTAAATCCCCTCCCCATCGCTCGTGGGTAAAAAACGGTGATTGACAAATAGGCAGTTCTCCTGGCTCTAGGTCATCGCTTGTCCAAACCTTCCCGTAGCTTTCGCTGCAGTGGTATATCTTGGATTTGCTCTCTATTACAGTGGCGGGACCGCGCCGGTTTTGCACCGGTCTTCCCTATTAAGCCCCCTTGGGGGCACCTATCTCATCAGTATTCAGTTTTGCAATTCAAATCAGTATACTTGACACCTTCCTATCCTATATGATGGTAATAATAAAGTATATACTCGTAGTAGAGTCAAGGAGAATTTTTATTATGTCTGATAAATCTAAAGCATATTTTACAATTTGAATAGTTAAAACCGAGTGGGGTGCTGGATATATTCAACAGCTTGTTGAACTTTTTCTGGAGTCGGACCCTGAGATTGTGACCGACCATACCGGCGTACTATCGTCGCAAAATTTTTCATCCTGGGAAGCAGGCTGCGGCGAAATAGGTTCTGGTCAAACGCAAAGCGGGGCCTCCATATCGTCATTAACAGCGGCGGTACTAAAAAAGATATTGACTTAATTTATACCATTGTTAAACGGTATAAATTAAGTCAATATCTTTGCTATGAGAATCAGTCGGAGGCTGTTACCGGCTTTAAGCTGCAAAGCGGCTGGTTTCAAGTATCCGGCACCATTGAAGAGTACCTTAAACAGGGAAAGCTTACCCCGGCAGATTACAAAAATGCGTAGGAAAGCCTGAATCAATGGGAAAACTTTCTTGTCGAAGAATTTGAGCGTCTGCAGGTAACAATCATGAGCCGGGATTATTTAATACTACCCTTGTTTGCGAACAATCGTACCGTAAGGCAAATACCAATTAGGAACCACTGTTTGAAATTGATCATACCATTCCAATACATCGCGCGCCTGATTACACATGATGTCAACCTGTTCTTGCCCAAACGGAATAGCCCAAGGAACTGAAGATAAAAGATTTGATGCAATATAAAGTCCCATTAATCTAAAAAATATTTCCGGCACATTATTCTCAAAGTATCCATTTATACGTCCTGTCGCAAATGCGCTGCTTACATTGGCACACCAGAAAATACGATTAAACTCTTCCCAAGGATCACCATAGTCCAGTCTGTCAAAATCTATAATACCTAATTCGCCATCTTTAGTGATTATCATATTTCCAATATGGTAATCACCGTGCTGAAATGTTTGCGGACGATTATCCAAAAGATATCTGTTTTTCTCAATAT